>ENA-OQKA01000329-OQKA01000329.1-human-gut-metagenome-genome-assembly--contig:-NODE-329-length-12772-cov-2.143693_pt1 | contig 12772 bp, 14 predicted proteins | sample MGYA00242644_ERZ504789 | MGnify/ENA primary metagenome ERZ504789 (study PRJEB26092, sample SAMD00036423) | human gut metagenome | host: Homo sapiens | study: EMG produced TPA metagenomics assembly of...
GAAGTGGATGAGAGATTAAATGAATTAGAGATTCCGAAGATGACTATTCAGACACTGGTGGAAAATGCGGTAGTTTCATAGGTGTAGAAAATGCGACATGGGACTGTTTCCTTTATGTTTCAGGAGAAATTACAGATGGAATGGCAGTAGTTTACAGTAAAGGATGATGGAGTTGGAATGTCACAGGAGCAGTTGGAGAAATTGATGGGGGACAGAGGAAGAGCCAGATCATGAAGCAGAGCGGACACATACCCTATCTGGGAGTATATGCGGTGAGAAAGAGACTGGATTATGTATATCAGAACAAGGCAAGGATGAGCATTACATCAGAACCGGGGAAGGGAACACAGGTAATACTGGAAATCCCGATGAACGGTAATGTCGGAGTTACCTACAGGAAATGTGATGAACCTGTTAATGAAAATAACAAAAAAGGGGAGACGAGAGATAATGGAATTGCAGGTAATGATATTAGATGATGAATATATTATTCTGGATGGTTTATGTTCGTTTCCATGGAGCGATTATGGATACCGTATATCCGCAACTGCAAGGAACGGATTGGAAGGGCTGGAGAAACTGGAGCAGGCGAAACCGGATCTGATCCTTACAGATGTGAAGATGCCGGGAATGGATGGACTGGATTTTGCAGAAAAAGCACATGAGATTTATCCCAATGCGGTTATAGTGATACTGACAGGATATGACAGTTTTGCCTACGCTCAGAAAGCAATCAGCATTGGTGTGGAAGAATATCTTCTCAAACCGGTGGACTATGATGAGTTAAAGGCAATGGCTGCCCGGATTGCAGGGGAAATTCATGCAAGGAAGGAAAAACAGCAGGAAATCCGGGATCTGAAGAAATATTTCAACAGGTCAGTTCCGCAGCTGAGATCCAAATTTGCGGGAAATCTTCTGTATGGAAGAATCCAGGGAAAAGGAGTTGTAAAAGAGCAGGCAGAATCTCTGAATCTGACAATAGAGAAATATATTGTGTGTGTAGGGCGAAAAGTTGTTGGAGAAAATAAAATCCATACAGGAGATAAATGGATAGAGGAATTTGCATGCATCAATATTTTTGAGGAAATTTTTAATGATTTTGGAATTCATGTTTTGAGCGATTATAATACAGCAACTGCAGAATATAATTTTATTCTTTTGTTTGAAAAGGAAGAAGAAAACGCAGTATGTATGGAAAAAGCATTGCAGGCATGCAGTAAGATACAGGTAGAAGTAGAACGGTATCTGAAAGCACATATGAATTTTGGATTGAGCGATGTGGAAGTGGACGAATATCAGGCAAATGCACAGTACCGTAAGGCACAGACAGCATGCAGGCAATGTGTTTATCTGGGTACGAATATCATACTCAGATACGAAGATCTGCAATATGAAAAACAGACAGACTTTGTGATTACTTCCGGTGAAAAAACACATTTTATGATGACTTTGTTTCAGGACAGTTTTGAGAAAGCGGAGGATGAACTTCATCAGATATTTCGAAACGCACCGGAAGATGTATCTCCGGTGAAATTTGCAGCAATGGATTTACTTTTGGGATGTATGAAATTTCCATATATCTGTGCAGTTGACAGTGAAATTCATAATAAAAACTGGAATCTTTCTGTGCTTCAGGATGGAATAAAAAGAATCTGTCAGTGCGAGAACACAGAAGAGGTGTTGAATTGTCTGCTGAATCTGTTTGGAACGCTGATTAAACAGAATACAGAAGGAACTGATGAACGGAACCGGAAACTGGTTCAGAGTGTTCTTTCTTACATTGAGAAGAATTATTCAGGAGATTTATCTATGGATGATCTGACTGAGAAATTCCATGTAAGCAGAACCTATATCAGCCGCCTTCTTAAGAAATATGCCGGAAAGAGTTTTCTGGAATATCTGACAGATGTCCGGTTCCAACAGGTGGAGAAACTGATTGCAGATAATAAATATAAACAATATGAAATCGCAGAAATGGTAGGATACAAAGACTTTGGATATTACATAAAAGTATTCAAAAAGCGTTACGGTATTACACCCAATGAATTCAGGAAATATATATAAACAGCGAGGTTAACTGTATCAGGTAAGTCATTTAATCGAATCAGGCAAGTAGCGAGGCGGATGATTTTATCTACCTGACGATAGAACAGGAGATTTGTGCACAGTATAAAATTTGTGCACAAATCTCCTATTTTTACTTTTATTTCCAATTGTTTATAAAAGGCAAAAAGACTAAAATAAAATCATCAAGAACGAGGAAACACAAATTAAAAGGAGGAAACAAGTAAATGAGGAAAATGAAAAAAGTGTTATCACTTGCCATGACGGCAGCTATGACAGCCAGTCTTCTGACAGGCATGGGAGCAGTTACAGCTTCTGCGAAGAAATCGGACGATGGAAAAAGAACGAAGATTACTGCTTTATTAAAAGGTACAGAGTCTACAGAACAGTATAAGACATTTGATTATCTTCTTAAAAATTTCTGTGATGAAAAAGGTCTGGATTATGAAATTGAACTTGTAAACGATATGCAGGATTATTTTACAAAACTCCAGATGTATATTAACAGTGATACACTTCCGGATATTTTTGGATGCCCGAACGGAACACTTTCTAAAGCATGCAAAGATATTGATGCACTGGTTAATGTGGGAGATGAACTTGAAAGAAACGGATATGATGAGAAATTAAATGGTGCGATCAGAGATTTCCTTACAGATGCAGACGACGGAAATATGTATCTCTTCCCACAGGGATTGTACTGTGAGTATTTTATGTACAGAAAAGATATCTTTGAAAAAGCAGGAATCAAAGATGCTCCGACAACATGGGAAGAATTTGAAGAAGATTGCCAGAAAATTGCAGATCAGGGCGAGATTCCGGTTATTGTGGGAGGTTCTGATGCATGGCAGCTGATGAGATATCTTTCTTTCTCACCATGGAGAGTAACTGGTTCTGAATTTATTCAGGGTTATCAGGCTGGAACAGATTCTTTCAGTGACAATGAGTCTGCAAAATATGCAGTAAATCTTCTTTCTGATCTTGGAACAAAAGGTTATTTTGAACCAGGATTTGCAAGTGTAGATTTTACCTCTGCATGTAACTTATTCTTTGGTGGTTCCGGTGCAATCTTCTATACAGGCTCCGGACAGATCAGCCTTGCAGAAGAAATGTATGACAATGGTGAACTTGGATTCTTCCCTGTGCCGGATACAGAAGGAATGGACAATATGTCTACTAACATACCGGTTCATGCAGGTTTTGCGGAAGGATTTAATAAGGCAACATATGATGATACAATGCAGGAATTCTTCGATTATATGTGCGAAAACTTTACAGATGCATGCTACAATCAGGCACAGGTTTTCTCACCGTTTAATGAAGAACTTCCGGAAGGACTGCCACAGCTTTACTATGATACACAGCCAATGTTTGAAGATGCAGAAACAGCATGGACTTCCTGGGATGACAAACTGGATTCAGATGTAATGACTAAAATTGTTGATGAACAGCAGCAGCTTGCTCAGGGAATCATAAAACCGGATGAATTTATTAAGACCTGTGATTCTTTGGTAAAAGAAATAAAAAAATTTAAGCAGTAGTCTGGAGACTGGCAAAATTTTTGTCAGTCTCTTTGAAAGAAAAGACATAAAACAATTTGATTTTCGGAAAGGAGGGAGCCTCGTGCAGAAAGCATTTGGAAAAAAATCAGTAATTTTCTTATTTATTTTTCCGGCATTTCTTATCTATACGGCATTTGTAATCGTGTCCATTGTATGGGCCGGATATTACAGCTTCTTTGACTGGAGCGGTGTTGGTGAAAAGGTATTTGTAGGCTTCAAAAATTACATTGAACTTCTTACACAGGATGATGTTTTCAGATCTACTGTATGGCATACACTGATTTATACAGTGATCAATGTTGCAATTCAGGTATTTGGAGGTTTATTATTTGCGATTCTCCTCAGTCGTATTAAAAAAGGAAGAGTTGCTTTACAGACTCTGTATTATATTCCGGTAGTTATCTCTTCTGTAGCGATTTGCCAGATTTTTACAAAGTTATTATCAGTAACTCCAACCGGTATTGTGAATCAGGTATTATCATTCATCGATCCATCTCTGAAACTGATGGAGTGGATTTCAAATCCTCAGATTTCACTGTATGTAACAGCTTTTGTAGAAGCATATAAATACCTGGGACTGTATATGGTTATCTTTTATGCAGCACTGATCGGTGTTCCGGATGAACTGGGAGAAGCAGCACTGATCGATGGAGCATCAACATGGCAGGAATATCTTTATGTAAGAATTCCTTATATTAAACCGGTTATCATTGCAAACTGTCTGCTGGTACTGAATGGTTCCCTGAGATCTTTCGAGTTCTCTTATCTGTTAACACATGGAGGACCGGGAAATGCGTCTGAACTTATGACAACTTATATGTATAAACAGGCGTTCAGCAGTATGAAATATGGTTACGGAAGTTCTGTAGCGATCATGATCGTAATCATCTGTATGGTAGTTGGAATGTTATTCCGTAAATTTACAGGAGGAGGGGATGACGAATGAAAAAGAAAAAACAACCATTCCGAGCATCATTAAATGGGTTATCGCATTAATCCTTGTTGTGATGCAGGTTTATCCTTTCTTCTATGTATTTACTTCAAGTTTTAAGTCACTGGATGATTTCAGACAGTTACCGGCATATGCACTCCCGTCAAAATGGGTGCTGACAAACTTTATCAATGTTTTTACAAAAGCCATATGCTGACTTATTTTAAAAACAGTATCATTGTTTTGATCGGTGTACTGATTCCTCTGCTTTTATTTGCACTGATGGCTGGATTTGCATTAAGCAAAAATCAAATTCAAAGGCAGAAAATTTGTCCTTAATTATTTCCTTCTTGGATTGATGCTTCCTATGCAGGTTGCACTGATTCCATTGTTTACTATTTTTAATAAGATGGGACTGATCAATACATACCCGGCAATTATTTTGCCACAGATTGCTTTTTCACTGTCTTATTCCATTCAGCTGTTTTATTCATTCAGCAAATTCTTCCCTGAAGAAATGCTGGAAGCAGCGATCATTGATGGATGTTCACCGATAGGATGTTTCTTTAAGATGGTGGTTCCGATGTCACTGAACTCTATTATTACAGTAGCAACCATGCAGGCAGTATTCTGCTGGAATGAGTATATTAATGCTTATACATTTACCAGATCTACAGATATGAAAACCATTACACTTGGTTTAAATGACTTCGTAGGAAGCATGGGACTGACAGACTGGGGTGGTACATTTGCAGCCATCACTGTAACAGTACTTCCGGTATTTATTTTCTACTTCTTCAGCAGCAAGAAGATGCTGGCAGGTATGACAGCAGGTGCAGTAAAAGGTTGATAATATGCAAGAATTACCTGATAACAGTAGTTTGATTTATGAGTAAATAACAGGCTTGCCGGAAAAGTACAAGCAGGCCTGTAAAGTGAAATAAAGTATAAAAAAGGAGATTAAGACTATGCAGAAATTATACTATCAGTTCCCGGGAACATGGTTTGGCGATTGCATGCCATTTGGACATGGAGATAAATTCTATTTATATCATCAGAGAGATACCAGAAAACCGGGACCATTTGGAGAACCATTTGGCTGGGATCTGGCAACAACTTCTGATTTTGTACATTACGAAGATAAAGGCGTGGCAATTCCGAGAGGAACAGATGAAGAACAGGATCAGTTCATCTTTGCAGGCAGTGTTTTCGAGGCAGAAGGACAGTATCATATTTTCTATACAGGTTATAACCGTGATTATCCGGCACTTGGAAAACCATCTCAGGTTCTGATGCATGCATACAGCGATGATCTTGTAACATGGCACAAAACTCAGGATGCACTTACCTTCACTCCACAGGAAGGCTATGACCCGGATGACTGGAGAGATCCATGGGTGATCCGCGATGAGGAAAATGATCAGTATCTGCTGATCCTTGGCGCAAGATTACAGGGACCAAAGACAAGACAGACAGGAAGAACTGTTAAATTCACATCCAAAGACCTGAAAAACTGGAAATTTGAAGGAGATTTCTGGGCACCGGATCTCTATACTATGCATGAGATGCCAGACTTATTTAAGATTGGTGACTGGTGGTATCACATTGTGACAGAATACAGTGACAGAAGCAAAATGGTATACCGTATGAGCAAGAGTCTGGAAGGTCCATGGATTGCACCGAAAGATGATGCATTTGACGGCAGAGCTTATTATGCAGGACGTACTTTTGAATTGAACGGACAGAGAATCCTCTTTGGCTGGGTTGCTACCAAGGATCAGGATGATGATGACAATAACTTCATCTGGGCAGGAACATTTATGGCACATGAGGTTTATCAGAGAGAAGACGGAACTCTTGGTGTAAGAATTCCGGAAACTGTATGGAATGCATTTGATAAAGAAGAAAAGACAGAAGATTTTGTAATTGATACTCCAACTAAGAGTACAGAAAAAGTAGTTGCAAAAGATACAGGAGATATCTTCAAATTCGAAGCAGATGTGGAATTCACAGAAGGAACTAGAACTTTCGGTGTGAGGTTCTATGAAGATGAGGATAAAGCTGAGTCTTACCAGTTCGTATTTAATGTAACAGAAGACAGATATGTATTTGAGAAAAAACCAAACTGGCCATGGCCTGCAAACCAGAATATCGGACTGGAGAGACCGCTGGAACTGGTACCTGGTAAGAAATACAATATCAAAATGATCGTAGATGATACAATTGCTACAATCTATGTAGACGGTGTTGCATTAAATGCAAGAGCATATAAACGTCCGGGAGAAAGCCTGTCACTCTTTGCTTCTGAAGGAAGCCTGAAAGTAACTAACTGCAAGGTTACAACCGGATTAAAGAAATAGAGCCAGACAGCAATTTAATCGATAAACCGCGGAGCAGTTATTCGGTGTAGAGTGACGTGACGAAGAAAATTGCTGTAAATTAAAAAGTTGCTATGCGTTTCAGTTATAGAAATGCACAGCAACTTTTTGCGTTAAGTCGATTGGAAACAACAGCTTTAGGAGTTGCTTAATCTTCCAATTTTAATTTTTTTCTTCAGAACCACACATCCTGCCATATCTCCGATAACGTTAACGCAGGTTGCACCCATATCGCAGAGTGTGTTGATGCTGATGTAAACACCCATAACTCCTGCTGGCAGACCTGCCATGGTTGCGAGGGCTGCGAAGGATGCGATGGCACCGCCTGGGATTCCGGGAGTTCCTACTGACAGGAGTACGTTTGCCAGAAGGATTACGATCATCATGGAAATGCTTACGTTAATTCCGCATGCATTGGCGAAGAACATGATCATGAATGACATCAGGATGGATACGGCATCCATGTTTACAGTAGCGCCAAGAGGAATGGCAATACTTGTGATCTTGTTGGATACGCCCATTTCGTCTTCCATACGCTGTTTACTGATTGGAATGGTCGCTGAACTGGAACAGGTTCCGAATGCGTTCAGAGCTGCAGGAAGCATTGCTTTGAAGAATTTCACAGGGCTTTCTTTGCCGATGAATTTCACGGAGCCGCCGTAAATGACCAGGGCAAATCCGAAGAATGCCACATACAGGATGATCAGCTGAGTTGCCAGTGAAATGATGGTTTCTGTACCGTTGGCTTCTACAACAGGAACGATAGTACAGAATACACCGATAGGTGTGAAGTACATAACTGTGCTGATGACTTTCAGACAGACTTCGTTACAGGAATCGATGACTTTCAGAAGTGCAGTACCCTTTTCGCCGATAGCGATAAGTGTGAAGCCTACGATGACTGCGAATACAAGTACCTGAAGCATATTTCCGTTTGTGAAAGCTGCAACCGGATTGGATGGGATCAGGTTTTTGATGGTGTCCAGAATGCTGGTCATCTCAGTTGCCTGGATGTCGGAAGTTGCCATCTCGAATTTAACACCTTCGCCGAGATGGATCAGCCGCGGGATGATCAGTCCTGCCAGGCTGGCAAGTGCTGTGGTGCACAGGAAAAAGATCATGGCACCGGCTGTGATCTTGCCGGTTGTGCGGGCATTACCGATGCTGGAGATACCCATGATAATGGAACAGAAGACCAGTGGAAAGATCATCATGTTCAGGGCATTCATGTAAATGCTTCCGATAAGGCTTGTGACGGTAAGAACCGGTTCGAAACGGTTTGCCAGAAACAGACCGGTAATGATACCCAGGATCAGTCCGGTAAAGATTGCTGCGGTAATATGTTTTTTATACCACGAATAGAATTTTTTCATTTGTTCCCTCCTCTTTATTGTTATTTCCTGATACCCGAAGGACTATATTGGCAGACGGATTGAGTGATGCGCAAATCTGGTAAAAATTCTGCGGTCTATAGCTTTGATAAGATACTGGGTTCAGGAAAAATAGCACGACACTACTTTACCACAATAATGTGTGAATTACAATATTTCCCGCTGTTTTCTTATTTGAGTGGGAGTGTTTCCGAAATGCTCAAGGAACATCCTGCGAAATAGTTTGTAATTGATAAAGCCATGCCGCTCCAAATTGTAACACAGAAAAACAGGCATCGATGATACAGATATCGAAGCCTGTTTTTCTGCGTTGCAGGAAATTATTTTATAATATTCCTGTGACATAAAAAGTCCTATGCAGGCTATTATGATTGTCAGGTGCGGGTGAAGAGGGTATAATAGTTGTAATTATTTAACCGAATCAAAGAAGTCCCTGCTTCAATTGTAAAGAGCAATAAGTAGTAGGTGGGGATTTACTTGTATCAGAAGGAGTGTTTATATGAAACCAACTATTTTATTAATAAATTTTCAGAATCAGCAGAAGCTTCGCAAGTTAAAAATGGCATTGCTGCCTTTTAAGATACGTTTAAAAACTGTAGAAACTCAGGACTATAGTCAGCCAATCGGATATCTGGCAGGAGTGAAAGAGATTTCTCAGGTACAGATTCCATCAGCGCTGATCCCGCAGGAGCAGATGGAGAAGGAAATGCTGATTCTTGCAGGAATCACGGGGAATCTGTTTGACCAGGTGCTCTATACCTTGCGGAAAGCAGGTACACCTGTGGATTACAAGGCAGTTCTGACGGAGCATAATCAGAACTGGAACTGTATGCAGCTTTATAAAGAACTGGAGAAAGAACATAATATGTATCATCCGTCTTAAATAACATGGATAGTTGGAGGCTTAAGTTATGAAGGTTGTAGTTGCAGTTGATTCATTTAAGGGAAGTATGACTTCCATGGAAGCAGGAATGGCTGTCAAAGAGGGTATTCTTGCAGCAAAGAAGGACGCAGAAGTGGTCGTAAAGCCGTTGGCTGATGGTGGAGAGGGAACTACGGATGCGCTGATCGAAGGCCTGAAGGGAGAGCGTGTGGATGTGACAGTTACAGGTCCTTATCATGAGCCGGTTCAGGCATATTATGGATATCTCAGGGAAAGTAATACCGCAGTTATGGAAATGGCAACAGCAGCAGGTATCACACTTTCAGATAAGAAGGATCCTATGACCGCTACCACCTGTGGTGTGGGAGAGCTGATTCTTCATGCGATTAGCAGGGGTATCCGCAACTTCATTATCGGTATTGGCGGAAGTGCCACTAATGACGGCGGAGTGGGTATGCTGAAAGCACTTGGCTACAGATTTCTGGATGAAAAGGGAGAGGATGCCGGAGAAGGCGGACAGGCACTTGCAAAGATTGTATACTGTAGAAATTTCAGAACAAAAAGCAACTTCTTTCCCAGTGTAATTTCAGGATTGCCTGTGATGTGACCAATCCTCTCTGCGGTTCTCAGGGAGCTACATATATTTATGGACCGCAGAAGGGAGTTACCCCCGATATCCTTCCGGTTCTGGATGCAGGCATGAAAAACTATGCAGAGGTTACTGCCAAAGTGATTGGTAAAGATAACCAGAATGCAGCTGGTGCAGGTGCGGCAGGCGGACTTGGATTTGCATTTCTGAATTATCTGGATGGCGAGCTGACGCCCGGAATACAGCTTATTCTGGATGCTGTTCATGTGGAAGAGGAAATGAAGGATGCAGATGTGGTTGTAACAGGTGAAGGTTGTCTGGATTATCAGACTGCCATGGGGAAAGCCCCGGTCGGTGTTGCAAAGCTTGGTAAGAAATATTGCGCAAAAACCATTGCATTTGCAGGAAGCGTTACGAAAGAGGCAGTTGCCTGCAATGAAGCAGGAATAGATGCTTTCTTTCCAATTGTACGCGGAATTTCCACGCTGGAAGAAGCAATGGATCCGGACACTGCAAAAGCAAATATGGCTGCAGCTGCAGAGCAGGTATTCAGACTGTTGTAATTATTTTTGCTTTTGCAGAAATCGCAATGTTGAGAATCCTCAGAAGATATAGTAAAATCATTGCGTTAACGATTCAGTATTTTGTTGGTAAAATAGCTGACAGGAAAATGCCGGAATCCCGGCAGAAGATATAAGGGAGAAACCATATGACACTAACACAGATGAATTATATCATCACAATTTCCGAAACCGGTTCACTGAATAAAGCTGCGGAGGCGTTGTATATTTCCCAGCCTTCTCTGACCAATGCAGTGAAGGAACTGGAGAAGGAGCTTGGAATCATTATATTCAACCGCAGCGGCCGTGGTGTGACACTGACCAATGACGGGACAGAATTTCTGATGTATGCCCGTCAGATATATGGACAGTATGAGAGTGTGGTTGAGAAATACAGTGAGGGTGGTTCCTATAAGAAGAAATTCGGCGTTTCCACCCAGCATTATTCTTTTGCAGTGAAAGCATTCGTGGATATGGTGCAGAAGTTTGATGTGTCGGAATATGAATTTGCCATCAGGGAGACAAAGACTGCAGATGTGATCAGTGACGTCAGTACTATGAAAAGCGAGGTGGGAGTACTTTATCTCAGTGATTTCAACAGAAAGGCGCTGTTAAAGCTTCTCCACTCTGCGAATCTGGAGTTTCATCATTTGATTGACTGTCAGGCATATGTATATTTGTGGAAAAATCATCCGCTGGCAAATGAGAAATCTATCAGCTACAGCCAGCTGGCTAAATACCCCTGCTTGTCCTTCGAACAGGGAGATAAGAGCAGTTTTTATCTGTCAGAGGAGATTTTGTCTACCAATGAATATTCCAGAACAGTCAAGGCTTCGGATCGGGCGACTATGCTGAATCTGATGGTAGGACTCAATGGCTATACCCTGTGCTCCGGAATTATCTGTGAGGAGCTTAATGGCAGTGACTATCTGGCAATTCCTTTCGAAGGAGATGAGCAGAACCAGAACAGCGACATGGAGATCGGCTATATTACCAGAAAGAATTCGATTCTCAGCAAGGTGGGGAATCTGTATGTCTCTTCACTGAAGAAATATCTGGAGCAGAATACTTCTTTTTCATAAGGAGAAAACAATGAGTCAGAAAAAAGTACAGATAAAAAAGACTCTTGGTCAGCAAACCGAGGATCAGCTAATGAAGTACATCTTAGATAATCAGATTGCAATTGGTGAGAAAATTCCAAATGAATTTGAGCTTGCTGGGATATTTGATGTAGGAAGAAGTACAATTCGTGAGGCTGTGAAGGGGCTGGTAAGCCGTGGGATTCTGGAAGTGCGGCGTGGAGACGGAACTTATGTGATCAGTACAGTTTATATGGAGAATGATGTTCTGGGATTTGGGCAGATAAAAGACAGATATCAGCTGGCATTAGATCTTTTTGATGTCCGTCTGATGATTGAACCGGAGATTGTCACATGGGCATGTAGAAAGGCAACGAAGGTAACAGATTGCGAAACTTCGTGAATTATGTAATGAAGTTGAGATGCTATACAAGCAAGGGCATAATCATATCCAGAAAGATATAGAATTCCACACCGCTATTGCTATGGGAAGCAAGAATCTTGTCATTCCAAGATTAATCCCAATAATAAACAGCTCTATCCCTCTTTTTGTTGAAACAACCGGCAACATCCTTAAAACTGAAACCATCGAAACTCATCGTGAAATAGCGGAGGCTATCGCAGAACATAATGCTGTCCGTGCCCAGGATGCTATGTATATGCATCTTATGTACAATAAAAGGTGTATTAATTCTTCAAAATAATACACCTTTATTAAACATTATACATTTTATTCAATTTAGCTTTAACCTATAATCTCATATATATACTTCATATCCATATTCTCACGGATCACATCTGCCAGCTTATCATATTCTCTCTGCTTGTATTCATCAAAGCTTATTCTGACACCACTCTTTGATGTAATACCATACCTTGCACAGAGCATATTGATTAAGCTGTCGCAGAATTCCTGTCCATCGAATATCCCATGCATATAAGTTCCTGCTGTATTGCCCCGTACACAGCCATCCATATATTCGGTCTTATCAACAGTATTGAATATTCTTGCAAATGGATTCGCACCATCTTCACTTATTGTACTTTCACCCATATGTATTTCATAGCCTTTACATTTCTTCTGTCCAAGCATTTCCCACATTCCAGATTGTATACAAGTTATCCCCTGCACTCTTGTACGATGTTTATTCTTTGAAAATTTGGTTGTTACCGGAAGCAGTCCCATTCCTGCTACAACTTCTCCAGTTTCTGCACCACACGAATCATCAATGACATTTCCTAACATTTGAAAGCCACCGCATATTCCAAATACCGGAATATCCTGTCTCGAACATTTTATAATCTAGTGCTTCCATCCCATTTTTACGAAGTCCA
>ENA-OQKA01000330-OQKA01000330.1-human-gut-metagenome-genome-assembly--contig:-NODE-330-length-12750-cov-2.864850_pt1 | contig 12750 bp, 11 predicted proteins | sample MGYA00242644_ERZ504789 | MGnify/ENA primary metagenome ERZ504789 (study PRJEB26092, sample SAMD00036423) | human gut metagenome | host: Homo sapiens | study: EMG produced TPA metagenomics assembly of...
TCCCGTTTTTCTTTCTCTTCGATTTTTGTGCTGTTTTCCTTTACCGCGTCTTCCTCGTCGACAAGGTTTCTTTCGTCTGCCATATCATTCTCCCTGTTCACCCTTGTTATAGGTATAACTTACAAGTTCATCGATTTCTTTCGTTTCTGCTTCTGCAAGTTCCTGCTTAAATTCTTCAAATGCCTTTTCCCTCAATTTTTCCTGAACCTTTCGTTCCTGCATCACGGTTTTTAAGCGGTTTCTGGCATCTTCCAGTTCTTTTTCCGCCTTGTGGACTTCTACCATCTGCCGTCTGACAATCGTTTTCATGGCATTTACATCTGCCCGCGCATGTTCGACTTCCTGCAGATTTAAATTTCCCTGCATCAGTTTCTTCCAGTGCTGCTCATATCCGACTCTGCGCACCATATATTCCTGCAGAATCTTCTGCTGCTCCAGATATTTCTGGTTTGCCAGGCTGTATGTCATTTTCGCCTGTGTCTCCAGTTTCTGTTTAATGTTCAGTATGTTCTGCATACGATAAACAAATTTTGCCATTTAAAACCTCTGTCCATTGATCAGTCGTCAAACACCTTTTTTAAGAGTTCCACTTCTTCATCAAAAGCAAACTTTTCTTCCGTATCCTGACACAGAAATTCATTTACTTCTTTATTCTTTCGGATTGCATAATCGATATCCGGATTCGATCCGTTTTGTAGGCTCCGATATTAATCAGATCCTCTGCTTCACTGTATGTGGCAAGCACCTGTTTTAATTTTCCGGCAAGTGCCTTATGTTCCTTTGTTACGATGGAATTCATAACACGGGAAATACTCTGTAAAATATCAATTGCCGGATAATGGTTTTTATGTCCCAGCTTACGGTCGAGAACAATATGTCCATCCAGAATGCCCCGCGCCGTATCCGTGATTGGCTCATTAAAATCATCTCCATCTACCAGAACCGTATATAGTCCGGTGATCGATCCTTTTTCATTTGTACCGGCACGTTCCAGAAGTTTTGGCATCTGTGCGTACACACTCGGCGGATACCCTCTGGTAACCGGTGGTTCCCCGGATGCAAGTCCGATTTCTCTTTGTGCCTGGGAAAATCGTGTCATGGAATCCATCATAAGCAGTACATCTTTTCCCTGATCACGGAAATATTCCGCCACAGCCGTTGCTGTCTTTGCACACTTATTACGGATCAGTGCCGGTTTATCTGACGTTGCGACCACGACAACGGACCGTGCCATTCCCTCCGGACCAAGGTCACGTTCAATAAATTCCCGGACCTCCCTGCCGCGCTCGCCGATCAGTGCGATTACATTGATGTCTGCCTTCGTATTTCTTGCAAACATGCCAAGCAGGGTACTTTTCCCGACACCGGAACCGGCAAACACACCGATACGCTGTCCTTTTCCAACCGTAATCAGTCCGTCCACCGCTTTTACACCAAGCGGCAGTACCTCGCTGATAATCCGGCGATCCATCGGATCCGGTGGCGTATTTTCCAGCGGATAATACGAACCGTGAATTTCTTCCGTTCCATCCGTCATGCGTCCGATTCCATCCAGCGTATGCCCAAGCAGTTCTTCTCCAACCAAAACCGACAGGGGATGTCCGGTATTTTCCACAATGCATCCGGTTCCAACCCCTTCCACGCTGTCAACCGGCATCAGGATCAGTCTGGAATCCTGAAAACCGACCACTTCCGCGATAACATATTCCTCTTCCATCTCGTTCGGGTAAATTTTACACAAATCTCCCATACGTGCCTTTGGTCCGACAGATTCAATGGTAAGACCTACTACCTTGACTACTTTTCCATAACTCTTATAATACTGGCGATCCATCAGCTGTAAATACTTTTCCGCTTCTTTAACCAAATTTGTCTCCCGTTTATACCAGTGAACGTATATCCTTCAGCAGTGCAGACAACTGTGTGTCCACCCCACAGTCAACCACGCCATACGGTGTTTCTATTTTGCACTGTCCATCCGATAATTTATTATCCTTTATAAATTCAATGGCAACATCTTTTCCTACAATATCCTGCATCTGTGCAAGATGTTCTTTGAGGATTTCCTCATCGCTCCGGTTCGTGTGAATCCGTATTTTATCTCCCGGGTCAATGTCAAGTAATGCTCCATTTACCAGCTGAAGTAAAAGTTCACGTTTCTCTTCAAACTGAATCTTAAACACTTTATCAAATACCTGAATCACAGCGTCCACAATGTCTTTTTCCATCACCGACATTTTTTCATGATACTGTTCTTCCAGTTGTTTTTTCTGTGCATGAAGAGACTCCATCGCCTTCTCATGTTCCCTGTTTAATTCTTCTTCCCGGCATCTGGCACCCTCTTCGTATCCGAGTTTCTTTTGTTCTTCATACAGGGTACGGGCTTTTTCTTCCGCTTCCCCACGGATACGTTCTGCATCTTCTTTTGCCATGGAAGTAATCTCATCTGCCTCCACAGCTGCCTTTTCAAGTGCTTCCCTGCGCAGGGCTTCCACATCAATCTGCACGGTTTTTGCCTGAATCCCCTGTGAGAAACCAGCCGGTGCATTCTCCTGTCCGTCCTCTGCTGATACATCTACCTGTTCCGGAGCCTGTTCCTGTTGCAGTTCTTTTAATTTCTGGCGTACCCCGTCATTGGAATTGATAATTCTTGTACCAGTTCCCGAACTGACGACATAACATTGTTTCAGTAAATTAGACAACGATATCGTCACCTCCGCCACGTGAAATTACAATCTCTCCGGCATCTTCGAGCTTACGGATCACAGCAACAATCTTCTGCTGTGCCTCCTCAACATCCTTCATACGAACAGGACCCATAAAAGTCCATATCCTCCTTGATCATTGCCGCCAGACGTTTTGACAGGTTCTTGTAGATCACATTCTGTACTTCTTCCGTTGTATTCTTAAGCGCAAGCTCCAGATCTGCATTTTCCACATCACGCAGCACACGCTGAATTGCACGGTCGTCGAGCAGAAGAATATCCTCGAACACGAACATCTTTTTGCGGATCTCGTCTGCAAGTTCCGGCTCTTCGATTTCCAGGGATTCCATAATATGTTTCTCTGTTCCACGGTCGACACTGTTCAAAATGCCAACAATTGCATCAATACCACCGACGATGGTGTAATCCTGATTTACAAGAGATGCAAGTTTCCGCTCCAGTACGCGTTCTACCTCCTTGATCACATCCGGAGAAGTACGATCCATAGTTGCAATACGTTTTGCAACATCAGCCTGTTTTTCCGGTGGCAGAGCTCCCAGTACCTGGGACGCCTGTGCCGGAGCCAGATACGAAAGGATCATCGCAATCGTCTGCGGATGTTCATCCTGTATAAAGTTCAGCAGCTGTGCCGGATCTGTCTTTCGGATAAATTCGAACGGACGAACCTGAAGAGATGCTGTAAGTTTTGCAATAACTCCCTGTGCCTTGTCGTTTCCGAGTGCTTTTTCCAGAAGTTCTTTTGCGTATCCGATACCGCCTTCCGCAATATACTGCTGTGCGAGGCATACCTGATAAAACTCTTCCAGCACTTCCTCCTTGGTCTGTGGCGATACGCTTCTTGTATTCGCTATTTCCAGCGTTAATTCTTCAATCTCATCTTCCTTTAAATGTTTGAAAATGGTTGCCGCCTTTTCCGGTCCCAGCGTAATCAAAAGAATCGCTGCTTTCTGTACTCCAGTATATGAGTCGTTGTTCATAAATTACTCCCAATCATCATTTAACCAGTTGCGAAGCAGAAGTGCTGCCGCATCCGGATTTTCATCCACAAATTTTTCAATAAGTTTCCGGGTTTCTGATTTTTCCGAATACCCGATATCTTCCAGATTTTCATCGTCGTTATCTGAAGTAGCCGCCAGCAGGGCATCGACAGACAGTTCCGGCTCCGGCTCTTCCACTTTCTGTTTTCTGGTACTGCGGAATACAACATACCCCAGCAACGCAAAAATCAGCACCGCAAGCAGAATCTGTAAAATGTCGGTGAGTCCGAATCCCTTCTTCTGGGATTCCACAAACTGCGGTCTTTCATAACAGACCAGTTTGATTGCACTAGACTGAATTCCGGTAGCTTTTGCGATAAGGTCAATTTCATCCTGCGTTGCATCCACCTGTACCGGATCACTGTGTGCGCTCTTAAACTTTTCAAACGTTGTCCCTTTCAGCTGCCCGGAATCTTTCAATTCGTCCTCATCATAAACAACCCAGCGTGTGGCAGTCACGGCAATGGAACTGTTATCATAGTTGATCGCTCCACCGTTTGAAATAGTTTTTATAATTTCCTCATTCGGCGAATATTTTTTATCCACATCCGACACGGAAGATTCTGTAATCTCGCCATCCGGTGTCACATAGGTTGGCGTATCATCATTGGAATCCGTTCCCGGAGTTGCAGCCTGTCCACCTTTTGCCTCTGAATTATACTCAGAGCTTTCTGTCAGTTCTCCCTGATCCTGTCCATCATTGTGTGAATAATTGTGAACCGCCTTTTCCACCTTGGACATATCAATATCAAGGTTCGGCGCAACCTGCACGTCCGAATACATACCGGACTTGACCATTACATCCTTGATACCATTGACCACGGAATTCTAATGCGGTCTTTGATGTCCAGACTGTCGGAAACAACCGTGGCATCATCATCCTGGTCTGCTCCCGAAAACAAGATTTTGGATGTCTTCTGATCCAGAATGGTAATCTTGTCTGTCGAATCATTTCCAAGGGCGGTTGCCACAAGGCGCGCCACCGAATACGCCTGATCCGAATCCATAGAACCATTCAGGGCAAGCGAAACGCTGGCAGAACTTTCCTGCATCCGCGAAATCAGTGTACCGTCATCGTCCGGAATATCCAGTGTGACCTTTGCGGAATCAATCAGGTCATTCGCAGCAAGCACATTCTCCAGTTTATCTTCCATATAGCTTTTGGCAAGTTTCTGTTTATCTGCCTCCGTGGTAGAAAAACTTCCGTCGATATAATCCTTGATGTTCGGATCTGACAGGTCAAATCCCGTTGTATCAATATTATTGGATCCCAAAAGCCAGTTTGCCTTGTTCTCATCTTTTTTGTTTACTTCAAAATGTGTGGTATCCGTTACCTTATAATCAATATCACCTTCGCCGTCTAACAGATCTTTTACCTGACTGGCTTCTTTTGCGTTCTGGCAGTCAATCAGTGTTGTATAACTCGGTCTTGATACAACAACTCCCAGTATCACCAGCGCAAGGATCACCACTGCGGTAAGGCTGATCAGCAGCATTCTTTGTTTATTGGAAAATTTTTTCCACCACTCAACCACACGGTCAAGGATTTTCTGTAACTGTTCTGGCATGTTTTCGTTCCTCACTTACTAGATTGACATCTGCATAATCTCTTTGTATCCGTCAATCAGTTTATCCCGCACTGCAACCGTATACTGCAATGCTACATTTGCTTTCGTCTCTGCAATCAGCAGATCATGTGGATTTTCGGCTTCCCCAAGTGCGAACCGTACTTCTTCCGACTCCGCAGTATTTTGCAGGTCATTGGTTTCATCTACTGATTTCATCGCTGTTGAAAGCACCGCGCTGAAACTGTCATCGTCTCCCGGAACAAGTGCCTCTTTTTTTGCGAATGTATTCAGATAGTCAGAAGAAACTCCAGACAATTGTGTGATATCCATGCTTTTGTCCTCTCTCGTATAACTTACTTTTTATTATTGTTTTCCTATGGAAAGTCCCGTGGTTGCCATACTCTTTGTGGCATCAAACGCAGTCGCATTTGCCTCATATGCACGGGTAGAATCGATCAGATTGGTCATTTCCGTGACCGTGTTTACATTTGGATAAGATACATATCCGTCCGCATCCGCATCCGGATTGGAAGGATCATATTCTTTCACGAAATCTGTTTCCGTATCTTCCTTTACGGAAGTTACTTTTACACCATTTCCGATTGCCGGATTCTGCGATGCAGTTGCATAATATTGGGAAAACGGGGTAACTTTCCGTTCTGCAAAATTTACAATTTTGCGTCGGTACGGACCGCCGCTCTCTGTTGATGTTGTATTTACATTTGCAATGTTCTCCGCAATGATATCGGTACGGAACCGTTCTGCGGTCATGCCTGACGCGCTGATATTAAACGCCTGAAATAAAGCCATTTATCTTTCCCCCTTACTTAATCACGGAACGCATACGGTCAAACTGTCCGTTAATTCCGGCTGTGATTCCCTGATAGCGGATCTGTTCGGATGCCAGCTCCACTTCTTCTGTATCAATATCTACATTACTTCCATCCAGCCGATAGGAGTAATTGGAACTGTCCACATAAACCGATGGATTCAGTCTGGAAAGATCCACGTCTTTCATTTTCGAATCCAGGGACTCATGCTTGCAGCGGCCCAGTTCTGTTTTTAATGTATTTTCAAAATTTAAGTCTTTTCTCTTATATCCCGGAGTGTTTACATTTGCAATATTGTTAGTCAGAATGTTCTCCCTGCTCCAGCTCGCATCGGCAGCTTTATCCAGAACATTCACATAATTGAAAGCATCTGTACTTAGCAATTTTGTGCCTCCTTATCTAGTATTCCCAATTATCGTATCATACTAATTATAGTATAAATCAAGCAAAATACAAGTAGTTTTTTACATAAAATGACAAAAAAGGACTTATATTTACATACAAGTCCTTTTGCTGTCCTCTCGGTTCCATCCTTTATTTTGCATTTTTTCTTTTCAGTTCTGCAAGTTCATCGAAAACCACATCATTGACAACCTTTATGTAAGTTCCTTTCATGCCGGAAGAACGCGATTCGATCACGCCCGCACTCTCAAACTTACGAAGTGCATTTACAATCACGGAACGGGTAATTCCCACGCGATCCGCAATTCTGCTTGCAACAAGAATTCCCTCATTGCCATCCAGTTCATCAAAGATGTGGGTGATTGCCTCAAGTTCCGAGAAAGAAAGTGTGCTGATCGCAGATTTTACGATTGCAACCTTTCTCGCTTCCTCTGCACTCTCTTCGTTTACAGAACGCATCATTTCCAGTCCTACCACCGTTGTTCCGTACTCTGTCAGAATAATGTCATCAATGTCATATTCCGTTTCGCACCGGTATTCAAATAAGGTTCCCAGCCGCTCCCCGGCAATGTCAATCGGGGTAATGATGGCCCGGTACTTTTTGGATTCATCTCCGAATCCGAGTGTTTCCAGATTTACGTTCTCTTTTGTGGAAAGGATTCCCAGAAGACGCTCATTGAGTTCTGCATCAATATATCCGCCGACTTCATCCACGATCAGTTCCTGCAGTTCCTCAACCCCTTTGCATACACTGGAACCTAAAACCTTTCCCTTCTTGCTTATTACAAGGATGTTGGAATCAAGAATTCCTGTCAGGACTTCACAGATATCGTTAAATACCACCTTGGACGAATTATTGTTATGAAGTCAGTTTATTTATTTTTCTTGTCTTGTCTAGAAGTTGAACACTCATGTTTTTCCTCCTGTCTTTATCACAGATACCATGAGTGTAGCACTATTTATCAGACAATTCAATATTTTTCGAAAAATTTACGACTATTCTGTTTCTTTTTCTTTTGCTTCCGTGTAACCGCAATGTTCATCCGCACATGCAAGCTTGTTTCCTTTTTCTACCATATAGCCTCCACAGCGCGGACATTTCTTTTCTACCGGGCGTCCCCAGCTCATGAAATCACATTCCGGATAATCAATGCATCCATAGTATCTTCTGCCCTTACGTGTCATTTTGATGACCACGTCTTTTCCGCATTTCGGACATGCGACACCAATCTTTTCATAATATGGCTTGGTATTCCGGCACTCCGGGAATCCCGGACATGCCAGAAACTTTCCATGCGGTCCATACTTGATTACCATATTGCGGCCACACACTTCACAGATTTCATCCGTCACTTCATCTTCAATGGTAATCTTTTCGAGATCTTTTTCCGCGGCCTCCACAGCCTCTTCCAGATCCGGGTAAAAATTCGCAACAACCGTTTTCCAGTTTAAATGTCCTTCCGCAACACTGTCTAAAAGAGATTCCATATTTGCAGTAAAATGTTCGTCTACAATAGTCGGGAAAGATTCCTTCATAATGGAATTGACAACGGAACCGATCTCTGTCACATAAAGGTTCTTATTTTCCTTTGTGATATAACGTCTGGCAATGATCGTTGTGATGGTCGGGGAATAGGTGCTTGGGCGTCCGATTCCGAGTTCTTCGAGTGTTTTTACCAGCGAAGCTTCCGTATAATGTGCCGGTGGCTGTGTAAAATGCTGTTTCGGATCGAATTCTTCCAGTGTCAGTTTTGTATCTTTATCAATTGATTTTAAAAGTACCTGTTTTTCCTGCTTTTCATCATCTGCTTCCGTATAGGCCAGCATAAATCCGTCAAAAGCTACTTTGGAAGTAGAAACGCGGAATGTATAATCTCCCGCTGCAATGTTAACGGTTGTTGTCTCATACTTTGCGTTTGCCATACGGCTTGCGGCAAAGCGTTTCCAGATCAGCTGGTATAAACGAAACTGATCCCGGCTTAACGACTCTTTAATCTCGGACGGAATACGGTTAATATCGGTCGGACGGATCGCTTCGTGCGCATCCTGAATCTTTGCATTGCTCTTCTTGCTTCCTTCTCCGTCAGACAGATATTCCTCTCCGTAGCTTTCGGAAATAAAGGCACGCGCTGCTTCATCCGCCTCTTCCGAAATACGAACGGAATCCGTACGCAGATAGGTGATGATACCGACCGTTCCCTGTCCTTTGATATCCACACCTTCATACAGCTGCTGTGCAATCCGCATCGTCTTCGAGATCGGGAAATTCAGCGCTTTGGAAGCTTCCTGCTGCAAAGTACTGGTTGTAAACGGAAGCGGCGCTTTTTTTGTGCGCTCTCCCTTTTTCATATCGCAGACTTTAAATTCTTTGCCTTTTAATTCCGCAAGCACCTGATTCATCTGTTCCTCGGAAGAAATCTCAAACTTTTCGCCGCCTTTGTCCAGCAGCTTTGCTGTAATCGGTTTTTTCTCACCTTCCGGCAGGAGGCTTGCCTCTAAAGACCAGTACTCCTCCGGAATAAATGCATCAATTTCTTCCTCACGGTCACACACAATCCGTAAAGCAACGGATTGTACACGACCGGCACTCAGCCCTCTTTTACTTTTGCCCATAACAACGGGCTGATCCGGTAACCAACCATACGGTCCAGCATACGTCTCGCCTGCTGTGCATCAACCAGATCCATATCAATCTCACGCGGTGTCTTTAAGGATGCTTTTACCGCTGTTTTTGTAATTTCGTTAAAACTGATTCTGCTGACATCTTTGTCCTCCAGCTTCAATGCTTTGGTTAAATGCCAGGAAATTGCCTCTCCTTCACGATCCGGGTCAGTTGCAAGATAAATTTTATCCGCTTTCTTTACTTCTTTTCTTAACTTTGCAAGAATCTCTCCCTTTCCACGAATCGTAATATATTTCGGTTCAAAATCATTTTCCGGAGAAAATCCGAGCTGACTCTTCGGAAGATCTCTCACATGCCCGTTACTTGCCATGACCTCATAATTTTTTCCCAGAAATTTTTTAATCGTCTTCACCTTTGCCGGTGACTCCACGATTACCAGATACTTTGCCATTTGGTGCTCCTTATATCATCTAAATTGTTTTTATATAATAATTCGGAATGGTCTCCTGAATGAACCCTTTCTGTTCCAGCCTCTCTAAAACCGGCAGAATTTCTACCAGACCATAGGGACTTTTTTCGATCAGGGTTCCAAGACCCACCGGATAAAAACTCTAATAAAGCATACACCAACGATTCGTCTTTTTCAAGTAAGATTTTTTCTAAAGTCTATTTGTGTCATTATATTTTGGGGCTGTAATTGCAGTTCCTGCAGGAAATCTTCCACACTTACAAAAATGCCGGCGCCCTGCTGGATCAGATGGTTGGTTCCTTCACTCAGGGCATCCGTAACTCTCCCGGGAAGGGCATACACTTCCTTTCCCTGTTCCATGGCATAGTCCGCAGTAATCAGCGATCCGCTCTTTTTTCTTGCCTCCATCACAATCACGTAATCCGCAAGTCCGGCTATGATACGGTTTCTTTGCGGAAAATATCCCGGCAGCGGCGGTGTGCCCGGCGGATATTCCGACAAAATACCTCCCCGATCCTGCATTTTTTCATATAAATACCGGTTTCTTTTCGGATAACACACATCCACGCCACAGCCCAGTACCGCATAGGTATCCCCGTTTTCTTCCAGTGCTCCGCTATGCGCATCAGCATCAATCCCCATCGCCATGCCACTGATGATATCCATCCGGTTCTGTGCAAGTGCCCTCGCCAGTTTCCCCGTAATCTGGCTTCCATAGGCACTTCTTGTCCGCGCCCCGACAATTGCCACACTCTTTCGTGTTTCTTCTGGCAGCCTGCCAATATAATACAGCGCATAAGGTGTTGCAGAAATCCGGCGGAGCTTTTGCGGGTACCGCGCATCTTCCACGCAGACAAAACCGATTCCTTCCTCCTGCAGTTTTCCCCAGCGCTCCTGTACATCCCATTGCCTCCTGGATTGTGTAATCTTTCCCACATCCTTTTCATCCAGAACCCGGATTTTTTTCATCCGGGTCTCCTGCAATGCATACAGTTCTTCCGCACCGATCCCTTCTGTCATAAGGCCCGTCAGTTTATGCACGGTCAGTCCGCTATTTGCAAGCCAGTACGCATACATACTCATTCTTCCATACCTCCCCAGAATTTATCACCGATACTCCGGTAACACACAGCTTCTGTCAGATCACAGACACGGATGTTTTCCGCCTTTTGTGTATCGGCAATTGTTCGTGCCACCCGGAGAATTTTATGGTAGGTGCGCGCAGTAAGTGACAGTTTATGAAACATTTTTTCCATATACCGCTGTTCCTTTTCCCCCAGCCGGCAGAACTGGTTTAATTTTGCGGCCGGAATTCCACTGTTGTGAGAAAAAATTTCATCTTTAAACCGGAAAATCTGGCGTTCCTGACACTCACACACCCGGTCCCGGATGGTCTTTGAACTCTCATTATTGCCGTTTCCCGTCAGTTCTTCATAAGTAACCATCGGCGCTTCCACACAAAGATCCATGCGGTCAATCAGTGGCTGGGAAATCCGATCAAAATACCGCTGCAGGGATGCCTGTGTGCATCTGCACCGATTCCGGTCCGGATAATATCCGCAATTGCATGGATTCATGGATGCCAGAAGTAAAAAATCCGATGGATAGGTCACACTGCCGACCGCGCGCGTCAAATGAATCTGATGTTCCTCCAACGGCTGACGCAGCACTTCCATCGTTGATTTGGAAAATTCCGGGAGTTCATCCAGAAAAAGCACACCATGATGTGCCAGTGAAATCTCTCCCGGCCGGATACTTCGTCCACCGCCGGCAAGCCCTGCCATGCTGACCGTATGATGCGGACTGCGAAACGGCCGTTCCTGCAACAGTGTCCGGGAGTCTGCCAGCAGACCGCAGACACTGTATATTTTTGAAACCTCCAGCTGCTCTTTTTTTGTAAGTGGCGGCAGGATTGTAGCCATCCGCTCGGAGATCATGGTTTTTCCGGCTCCCGGCGGCCCGACCATAAGCATATTGTGCATTCCGGACGCTGCGATTTCCGCTGCCCGTTTCAAAAACTGCTGCCCGTTTACTTCGGAAAAATCCGGCACCCCATGGGATCTGTTCTGCCGCCGGCCTGCATATGCAGGCTCTTTATAACCGCCATCCTGCAGATAGCCGATCACCGATTCCAATGCAGAAAATCCGCAGACATCCGCCCCCTGCACCAGACGGCTTTCCATAAGATTATCCGCCGGAACAACAAATTTATGAATCCCTTCCTTTACTCCATCCGAAACCATCGGCAGAACTCCCCGGACCGGCAGTAACTGTCCACTTAAATTCAACTCCCCGGAAAAAATCGTGTCCACGCACTTCTCCGGTTTTACCAGCCCCATGGCAACCAGCAGTGCAACCGCAATCGGCAGGTCAAATCCGGTTCCGGTTTTCCTTATATTTGCCGGGGAAAGATTTACGGTAATCCGCTTTGCAGGCAGAAGAATTCCGCAATTGTGAAGCGCCGTACGCACTCGTTCCTTCGCCTCCCGCACCTCCGGAGAAACGATATCCTACCATATCAAACACCGGCATTCCCATGCTGATATCCACCTCTACCTGTACCGGCATTGCGCAGATTCCATCCAGCATGGATGTCCTGATTTGGCTATACATATTCACCTCATTCCAACAAATGGGAATTTTGCACAGACACATGCATGAAAAAAGATGCATTTACCTTATCATAAAATGCATCTTTTTGCAACGACTTTATTCGCTTATCACTTTTTTAAGTTTTTCCAGTGCTCTCTTTTCAATCCTGGAAACATAGGAACGGGAAATTCCAAGTGCCCGCGCGATTTCTCTCTGGGTCAGTTCCTGATTTCCTCCGATTCCATATCTTCGCCGAATGATAAATGCTTCTCTCTCGCTTAACACATCATTCATAAAGGTACAGATTTTTTTCATCTGCTCCCTTTTTGTCACTTCATCTGCTACATTTTTATCATGAAACTCCAGCACATCGACAAGCTGAATCTGGTTTCCTTCTTTGTCTGTACCAATCGGTTCAAACATAGAAACTTCTTTGCGCTGTTTTTTCTTTGATCGCAGATGCATCAGCAATTCATTGTCCACACACCGGATGGCATACGTTG
>ENA-OQKA01000331-OQKA01000331.1-human-gut-metagenome-genome-assembly--contig:-NODE-331-length-12710-cov-3.010570_pt1 | contig 12710 bp, 17 predicted proteins | sample MGYA00242644_ERZ504789 | MGnify/ENA primary metagenome ERZ504789 (study PRJEB26092, sample SAMD00036423) | human gut metagenome | host: Homo sapiens | study: EMG produced TPA metagenomics assembly of...
GGCAAAATAGAGCACACCGCCATCCGGAACGCACATACAATACATACGAACTTTCCCGTTTACACGGGCATTGGTACAGTCTGTATGCATGGACAGGGGAAAGCAGCATGTCACGGTAAAAGCTCTTTGCGCTGGGATTCTGTTTTTTCTGCAAATGACTGGCAGAGATTATTGATCATGCCTTTTGATATGTTTATTTTTCCATCTGTCAGATCAGACAAAAACCTGCGGCTTTTATCAATTGATGTACAGCAGCCATTATTCAGCAGAAACAGGAAAGCACGTAAATTTCCTCCATAGTTAACGTCATCAATGACTCCCTGTGGAAATGGTGCATGGATCCGTTCACCTGTTTTGGAATTATAGTGCACATCGGCATGATACCCGGTCACATGCACTTCTACGCTGATGTCGATTTTCTGCTTTGTAATGGTTTTCGATGTTTTCTTAAAGTCAGGGTCATGGAGTACTTCTTCGGGTGCAGGAAGATAGATTTCCCTTGTCGGGGTGAGTTTCTTTCTGCAGTGCCCCCTGTGTCCTGGCTGTCCACCGGGTTTCCTTCCTGTCTTTTCGCGGCTGTTGGATATTTTTTTGCGGGCGATAGATTTTGAAGACGGGATGGATGAGTTTTCATAGTTCCGGTTAATCTGTGCCGTCAGTTTCTGTACTTTTTGTTTTTCATCATCAAGCTCTGTCTTTACTTTGTAAAGTTCCCGTCTCTGGAAAGTTACTTTTTCAAGGGCAGTGTCGCGCTGTCTTTCTGCACGGATGGCCCTTTTTTCCATCATATCCGCCTTTTTTACTGCTTCGGCAACCATACGGTCGCATTCTTTTTGCAGCTGTTCAAAAATCTCAAACCATTGATTCCAAATCGTAATGGCATGGCTGTGTTCTTTTGCTACAGCTGCTTCCAGTTTTGCAATTCTGCGTTCCAGGGCACGCACCTGTGTAAGGTGCTGTTTTTCCATTCGGATATATTTTTCTCCCGATTGAAAGGCTGCAAGTTCTTCCTGTGCTTCTTTCAGCCTGTATTGAAGTACTGTAATGGTTTCAAAAGAATTTCCCATCCCCATGCCGCGTCCTTTCCTTAAATGTTTGTCAGATCATCAATGATTTTTTCTAATTCTGCATTATGTTCCTCAAGGGATTTGATCAATGAGGACTGGGTTTCAATGACCCTGTGCTGCAGTCCGTTTGTATGCTCAAGACTGCCTATAAGTTCTTCATATGCTTTGAGTTTGCTTTTATCATCTGCGTTCATTTGTGCCTCCTTAAGTATAGGATAAGTACAGCAAAAACAGGGACGAATGGGAAATCGGACGAATTCCGGGACTGGCAGAATGACGGTGGATAACCGGCAGAAAAATGAAAGAAGCAGGAGTGGAAATCTGTATTCCAGCCATGTAAAAGCAGGAAAACATGCAGGTACTGTTTATAATTTCAAAAGAAAAAGCAGGATTCGGAAACGGAGTATAGGCATAGAGGTTTAAACAATGTCTGCATGCCCGTCCCGAGATATTCTACGATTTTGCAGAAACCCAAAAATTCATAGTAAACCTTGTCCCCATCCCAAATTCGCTGTCCACTTCGACAGTACCGTCATGCGCTTCAATAATTGCTTTTGCAAGCGGCAGCCCCAGGCCGATTCCCTGCGTGTCTTTGGAAAATCGGCTTCGGTAAAACCGCTTAAAGATATGATGCAGATCCTCCGGATGGATTCCACATCCATTGTCTGTCACGATGATCTGCACCATAGAAGGCAATGCCCTCCATTCGATCCGAATCATATCCCATGCTTCCGTATGGTCGAGGGCATTTTTCACAATATTGTCAATGGCTTCCGAAAGCCATTCCCGGTCACACTGGAGGGAAATATTGTCTGAACCAGACAGCACTATTTTCTTCTGTTCCTGTCCGGCTCTGTAAGCAAAATGCAACTCTATGTCACGCATCATTTCAGCAACATTCTCCATTGCCTTCTCCAGTACAACAGCCCCCGCATCCAGCCTCGTAATCTTAAGCAGATTTTGTACAAGCGTTTCCATGCGGTCAAGTTCCTGTTCCGACAAATTGGCAAATTCTTTGACCGTGGATAATTCCACATCTTCGTCCTGAAGCAGACCGTTATAAATATTCAGTGCAGCCAGTGGTGTTTTCAGTTGATGGGAAATATCGGAAATTGTATTTTTCAAAAACTCTTTTTCCCGGAGTTCGTTGTCTGCATGTGCATTTAAAACTGCTGCCAGCGAATTGACGGAATGAAACAGACGGTACAACTCCCCTTCACTGTCACATGCAATCCGAGCATTTTCATCCCGTCAAGATAGGCATTGATCTGTGACACCGCCTGTTCCATGATCTGATTCTGCTTTTTGAAATAAGAATAACAAACCACCCACGCAGTGCCTCCTGCCAGCAGAAAAGAAGCAGCAAACACAGCGAAACCCGTCCATAACAGAACCATAAAAATCCCTGTAACAAAAAGAACGCTCCCGCCCAAACCGCAGATAAAGCAAGGAACAGATTTTTAATATCTTTATTTACAAAAATCTTCATCACGCACCTCACGAAATGACATTCCATTTATATCCCATGCACCGGACTGTCAGGATCATTTTCGGATCACCCGGATGATCTTCTATCTTCATGCGAAGCCGCCGCATATACACTGTAAGGGTACTGTTATCTATATAATTTCCATCACAGTCCCACAATTTATTTAAAATCTGCTCCTTCGTCAGTACCACGTTCGGATTTCTCATAAATAAACACAGCAGTTTATATTCTGCCGCTGTCAGATCCAGCAGTTCTCCATTCTTAAACGCCTGCCCCTGCAGCAAAAGCACCCTGATTCCGTTCGATTGCAGTTCTGTATCCGGCGCATGGAAAGAATTTGCCCTCGCAGCAGGGCATTGATCCTCGAAACAAGAACCCCTAACTTAAATGGTTTTGTGAGGTAATCATCGCGCCAATATCCAATCCCATAATAATACTGTTTCCTCATCCGAGCAGTCAGAAAAACTAATGGGAACCATCGATGTAAGCCGGACTTTTTTGCAGAATGTAAAACCGGAGCCGTCCGGCAGCGATACATCCAGCACCAGCAGATCATAGGTTCCATCTGTCCATAAGGCATCTGCTTCTTTGAGCGTTCTGGCAATATGGGGTTCATGTCCCTGCTTTTGAAAAGCAAACGAAAGTCCGTTGATCAGACTCATATCATCTTCTAAAAGTAATATTTTACTCATATGTTTCCTTTCGTATCCATTTTGTGACTCCACAGAGCACATTATAGTTCCCCTGTCTGGACAATACAAGTTTTCCGGATATTGCTGTTTTTACAGTTCATTGATTGTTTCGGTAATCGCCATATTGCGGATTCGCTTTGCCGGCATATGGACTGCCACGATTGCCGCAAACAAAACAAACACCAGAATAACCGCCAGAGAACCTGTCGGAAAGTGCCAGACCGCATAAGGAAAACGCCCGGCAATGAGAAAATTATACAATAATTTACTCAGTGGCAAGCCTGCCATGCAACCGATGGTACAGCCCGATACAGCATACGTAAACGCTTCGGCAGCAATCATTTTTGTCACCTGTCGTTTCTCCATTCCCACGGCACGCATTGCGCCGTACTGCTTCATCCTTGCAGATACACTCATGGAAATACTGTTGACAATATTCAACACTGATACCAATGCAATGACCGCCAGAAATGCATAGACACAGAACACAAAAGCCATATGGGTTCCGGTGGTACGCTCGTCACGCTTATCCCGGAAACTGAAATTCTGTCCCACGGCAGTCTGAATTGCCTGAACATCTTCATCCCCTGCTTTGCCAGTCATCTGTACCATTACAAGGGAATAATTTTCTTCGCCGGTCAGACGGACAAAAGTATCGCCGGAAGAGATCAATGTGATTTTACCATTTGTCAGACCATCACCGCTGAACGGATCATTTTTCAGCAGTCCGGCTATCGTAAGTTTTTCCCCTCCAAGCCGGACGGTATCACCGATTTTCCATGTACTGTGCGCATCGGATGTAGCCAGCACAAATCTGCTGTTCCCGAAAACTTTTGACAGATCGCTGCCTTTTTTCAGGTTACCATCTTTTTTGAGACACTGCAGATCAAAATCATCATAAGAAATGAAATCAACGGTATTGGAAAAGGCTCTCGTCTGTGTGAAAGGAAGCCGGAAGATTCAATGCACTTCGCCGCCCATAGACCTCCTTTACGCCGTCCATTCCCTGAATAGCAGCAACCAGATGACATGGAATCGTGTTACCATGATCACTTACAATATCAATATCCGATGTGGCAACCGACTGCGGCATCAGATAGTCCACGAAATCAATCATCACAGAAAAACTGAAAAACAGGATAATACTGAGTGCAAAAGAACTGGTCATCAAAATCAGATTTTTCTTATTAGAAGCAGCATGGTGGATACCAAGCATCATTTCGATTTTTCCCCACCGAATATGTGCCGCATAGCGGATTGTTTTTTCACTTCCCGTATTTCCGGATACCGCCGCAGCCGGAGACACTTTGGAAGCTCGTTTCGCCGGGGCATTTGCGGCAAACAACACCGTAATCACACCCACAAGGATACCGCAGACGATACCGACAATACTGACACCAAATAAGGGAATCTCAGAAAATTCCTCTCCCACCAGAAAACGCAGTATGGCGCACAATCCCCATGTTGTAACAATCCCCAGTGCAAGACCAACGGGAACTGCTGTCTTACACCAGTTCAGTGCCTCCAGCCGCACAAAATGAACGATCTGCTGCTTACTCATACCAATACAGCGCATCATTCCGAAGAATTTGATCCGCTGCGCAACACTGCTGTTCATACTTCCAGAAATCATCAAAACCCCTGCAATCAGAATCAGCAGAAATAGAATAACCGCAACAGGGAGAAGTGTCTGCCCCATGGAACTGCCGAGCAAATCTCCCATCGACAAATTTCCATGCTTTCCAACCAGGCGAGTTTCTTCCATCCTGATTCCCATTTCCGCCATACTGAATACCGTTGTCACCATAAATACTGCAAAAATGATACAGAGCAGCGTCATACGATTTTGACGACGGTGAACTTTCGCCGAGATTGGAATAAGGCTCAGATAACTATTCATTCGCGTTCTCCTTCCCCTCCGGTGTAAGCAAAGCGGATGTTCCCCGAACATCCTGTGCCCTCCCGAAATCGGTGAGACAGCCATCCGATACCTGCAATACGCGGTCTGCCGTCTGCGCAATACTGCGGTTATGGGTAATCATAAGAATCGTCTGCTCATATTTTTTGGACGTTTCTTTGAGTAATGCAATGACTTCGCTGCTGTTTTGCGTATCAAGGTTTCCTGTCGGCTCGTCTGCAAGGATCAGCGTCGGGCGCGTGATCAGGGCACGTCCGATTGCCACGCGCTGCTGCTGTCCGCCTGATAACTGGCTCGGCAAATGGTTACGGCGTTCCTTCAGATTAAGAACCGTAAGCAGTTCTTCCAGATATTTTTTGTCCGGCTTCTGATAGTCAAGCAGTACCGGAAAAATAATATTCTGCTCTACCGTCAGCTCCGGAATCAAATTAAACGCCTGAAAAATAAAGCCAATATTCCGGCGCCGGAAAATCGTCCGTTTCCGGTCATCCATTGCAAAAATATCTTTGCCATCGATCAGTACCTTGCCAGACGCAGGCATGTCCAACGCGCCTATCATATTGAGCAGCGTACTTTTTCCGGAACCGGATTCCCCGACAATAGCCACGTATTCTCCTTTTGGTACGGAAAAACTGACATTTTTCAGTGCTTTTACAGCGGTTTCCCCACTGCCATACGTCTTACTGATATTTTTTACTTCCAATAGGTCCATGATTGAAACACCTCTTTCTAAATGGTCTTATCTACACCTGAAAGAATAGCACGGAAATATTACTGTAACCTTACAGTCAGCCTACAATTTTGTAGGAATAAAAATTTGAAAAGATGTAATTCCATGTATGAATGCCCACAATGCAATCATAACATCTTTTTTCATTGTTTTTTCCTATTTTTCATGTTATCCTTTAAAAACTTAGAAAGTGAAGGAGGTACCTTATGCCATCCGCCAAAAAGGAAACTTATACAATTGATTACATTTACGCGCTTCCGGAAGGACAGCGGGCAGAGCCGATCGATGGTGTTGTTTATGACATGGCACCACCAAACCGGATTCATCAAGAAATTGTCATGAATTTTTCTGCCGAAATCCGTGATTATATCAAAAAATCATGGCTCCTGCAAAGTCTATCCAGCTCCATTCGCTGTATTTTTGAATGCAGATGATAAAACCTATGTAGAACCGGATATCAGTGTGATCTGTGATCCATCCAAATTGGATGACAGGGGCTGCAACGGTGCACCGGACTGGATCGTAGAAGTTGCTTCTCCCGGCACCAAACGGATCGACTATGGTATCAAACTGTTCAAATACCACTCTGCCGGTGTACGGGAATACTGGATCGTAAATCCGCTTACAAAAACTGTAAATGTGTATGATCTGGAGAAAGAAGAACTGTCCGATCAATATATTTTCGATGATGACATTCCCGTCTGCATTTATGACGGACTTGTGATCAATATTTCGGATCTACTAGAAATAAATAATGAAGGGCTAGAAAAACCCGGTAAACTTTGGTTTTACCGGGTTTGTAAACCTTTTGATACGGTTTGAACAGCCAATTATCTCTTTGTTAACGTTTTGAGAACAAGAAAAGCCCATAAATAGGAAATCTATAGTGGGCATTGTTGCATATGTGTTATATGCCGGTGGCTTCCCATACATTCCCAGAACTACTCATTGCCCTAATGTTTTTGCCAACAACATTATTCCATCAATCCTAATATATCCTGTTCACTCCAATATTCATTTGGATATATTGATAGTTCCTCTTTATGCTTACGAATAATTCTTTCTGGTGATTTAGTATTATCATAAACATGCATAATATCACATATATCAAGTAACTCTTTTATGTTATTAATTGATTTATAATATCTTTCAACAACTTTACCGCTATCAACATTATGTCCACCTGCTGCCACACGGGATTCTATTCTAGCAATATTAATTTGTGGATCAACTGTCAACACGAATACACATTTTATGAAATATCCCTCTTCTTTTGCTTTTCTTAAAATTTTTAACTTATATTCAGATGACAAGACTGTTTCAAAGGTAAAATCTTCTGTCTTGGCAATTGATTCATATCTCATCCTGTCAACCAAAACAGCCGCTTCCATATTATTCATTCCTGTAGTTGCAACAACATCATCAGCATTAGTATATTTACCAACTTTATCAAAAAAAGCTGTTATAGTACTTTTCCCTGAACCATTTGGTCCTGCTAATACCAGAATCATCGGTTTTCTACTCTGCATACTTTCTTTCCCCATTTGCATATTCAATGTAAGCTTGTTTCTTTTTTTCATCATAACCCGCTATTGGTTTTTTACAAATTTTTGCTTTATTTATTGCTGCCTTAACAGCTTCAACTGCTCTTTCGTCCATTTCATTATCCGATTCTGTCAATGTACTTTTCTCTTCTTCTCTGGATACAACTTTTATAATTCTACCACTCTTTGTGCTTACAGTTGTCATATAAACATCTCTCCTTAATACAAAAATAGCTTCTCAATTATAATATATTTTATCACATTTTATATAAAAAACACCTCGGAACCGAAATTCCGAGGTGTAACATACATTTCTGAAACGCCATAAGGCGCTTTGAATTGTAACTCCTATCTCTTTGTTAACGCTTGCTGAACTGCGGAGCGCGACGAGCTGCTTTGAGACCGTATTTCTTACGCTCTTTCATACGTGGATCTCTTGTTAAGAATCCAGCAGCCTTAAGAGTAGGTCTGTACTCGTTATCTACCTGAAGGAGTGCACGGGAGATACCATGACGGATGGCACCGGCCTGTCCTGAGTATCCGCCGCCCTTTACGTTTACTAAAACGTCAAACTTGTCAACTGTCTCAGTTGCTACTAATGGCTGACGAACGATTACCTTTAAAGTCTCAAGACCTAAGTACTCGTCAATATCTCTTTTATTGATTGTGATCTTTCCTGTTCCAGGTACTAAATAAACTCTGGCAACAGATGATTTTCTTCTTCCTGTTCCGTAATACTTTGTATTAGCCAATGTTGTTTACCTCCTCTGATTAGAATGTTAAAGCTTCTGGCTTCTGAGCTGCATGCTTGTGATCTGGTCCTGCGTATACAAATAACTTTGTGTACATCTGACGTCCTAAAGGTCCCTTTGGAAGCATTCCCTTAACAGCGAACTCGATGACACGCTCCGGATGCTTGTTGAGCATTTCCTTAAGAGTTGTCTCCTTGATTCCTCCAACGTATCCTGAATGACGGTAGTATACCTTCTGATCTAACTTCTTACCAGTTACTTTGATCTTCTCAGCGTTCACAACGATTACATAATCACCGGTATCAATGTGTGGTGTGAAGATTGGTTTATTCTTTCCTCTTAATACTTTAGCAACTTCTGATGCTAAACGTCCTAATGTCTTGCCTTCAGCGTCTACTACATACCACTTTCTGTCGATGGTAGCAGGACTAGCCATAAATGTTTTCATGGGTTTTCCTCCTTGATAGATATTCAAATCAATAAAATGCGAACAGTTTCAAGCCTCGTATGTCCGGACGCTGCTCTTTCCTGCTCTGCTTTTCTATATAGTTTAAATGCTCGCCGGGGCTTTTGGCTCACATTTACATACTATCACAGACTTATATATTATATTACCCGGGTCTTTTGTTGTCAAGCAGATTTCTCGTGTAAATCCCCATTTTTCCACCTTTATCCACAGGTTCTGTAAAAAATGCCATCTATATCCACAATCAAAATCTATTTTTTGACATATTCAACAAATCAACACAAAAATGATCCTATTCCGTGGTTTATTCGTACTCCAGTCCGATCATTGTCAGTCCGTGTGCAGGAGCCGTCGGTCCTGCCACACTCCGGTCACAGGCATCTAAAATCGTCTGCATCTCCTGTGGGGCAAACTCTCCCGCTCCCACCTTTATCAGTGTTCCTGCAATGATCCGCACCATATTATACAAGAACCCATTTCCCGTCACCCGGATCGTGATAATATCCGCTTCTTTCGTGACCGTACATGCATAGATCGTCCGTACGCTGGTTTTCGACTGTGCATTGACCGCACAGAAACTTTTAAAATCATGCTCGCCAACCAGATAATCCGCGGCCTCCTTCATTTTCTCCACATCCAGCGAATAATGATAAAAATATGTATCCAGCCGCCTGGTCGGCATGCGGAACCGCCGGTTTAGTATCCGGTACTCATAGGTCTTTCGGCTTCTGGAAAAACGTGGATGAAAGGTATCCGGCACTTCGCAGGAATCCTGCACCACGATATCTTCCGGCAGCCTCTGGTTTAATGCGTAGCTGATCTTCTCCGCCGGCATACGGGTATCCGTATCAAAAATACAGACGTTTCCCAGAGAATGTACCCCCGCGTCCGTGCGGCTTGCGCCGGTCACGCGGATGTCTTCCCCAAGAAGCGCCTGCAATGCTTCATTTAATTTCTGTTCAATGGTCACACCGTTGGGCTGAATCTGCCAGCCGCTATAGTTGGTTCCGTCATATGCGACGACCATTTTTTACTCTCATATTTCTTAATCCTGTTCTGTCAAATTTCCTGTTTTCAGATGATTTATATGCTGCTGCCGGCGGTCACCGTCCTGCTACTGTGGCCAGCGCAACAGCACTCGTGCAACAATCACAAGCACAAGAAATGCAATCAATATCACATAGGCTTTGCGGTCTGTTCCCTGACTAGCGCAGCGGTTTCATCTTTGTTCGTCCCTCTCCGCCACTGTAGCAGCGGGCTTCCATGGCCATGGCAAGATCGTCCGCGCGACGGAACGCCGATACAAATAACGGAATCAGAAGCGGCACCATGCTTTTGGCTTTCTGGATCAGATTGCCGTCCTCAAAATCGGCACCACGCGCCATCTGTGCCTTCATGATCTTGTCCGTTTCCTCGATGAGAATCGGAATAAACCGCAGGGCAATGGACATCATCATCGCAATCGCATGCACCGGTATGTGAATCCGGTTCAGCGGAGACAATGCTTTTTCAAGTCCATCGGTCAGCTGGTTTGGCGTCGTGGTCAGTGTCATGAGAGACGTTCCAATGATCAGATAGATCAGCCGGATCGTCATAAGCACCGCATTCATAATACCTGTACTGGTCAGATGAAACGGTCCCCAGTGCCAGTACTCCGTACCGGTCGGTGTAAAGACCAGATTAACACTGCCGTAATCAAAAGCAGCACCACAATGGCTTTAACCCTTTTACGATATACGAAAACGGTACTTTGAAATTTTGATCATAAAAATAAGCATACCGGTTATGATCGCAAATCCCAAAATGCCCTGGAACGTAAACAGCGCAATAATATATATCATTGTCGCAAATAATTTTACACGCGGGTCCAGTTTGTGTACGACAGAATCTGCCGGATAATACTGGCCCAGAGTAATATCTCTTAACATAAATTTCTCCTGTGCTCTGCAAACACTAAATGACGTTTTTCTCCCGAAGTGCCGACAGAATTGTCTGTGCTGCTTCTTTTGCCGTGGTTGCCTGTGTATCCACAGGAAGTCCCCGTTCCGCAAGTTCATGTACCAGATACGTCACCTGCGGCGCAGCAAGTCCTACCGCCTCAAGCTCCTTATAATGCGCAAACACCTGCTTCGGCAAAGCATCAAACATCACGGCACCATGATTCATCACAATGATGCGATCCACATATTCCGCCACATCTTCCATACTGTGCGATACCAGAAGAATCGTGATTCCAAGTTCCCTGTGCATCTTAGAAACCAGTCCAAGGATTTCATCGCGCCCTGCCGGATCAAGTCCTGCTGTCGGCTCGTCCAGAATCAGCACATCCGGTTTCATTGCAAGTACTCCGGCGATTGCCACACGGCGCTTCTGTCCGCCGGACAGATCAAACGGCGGCTGATAAAATAACTCTTCCGGAAACCCGACGTTGCGCAGCGCTTCAAACGCCCGCAGTTCTATATCCCTGCGATCCAGTCCCTGATTCTTCGGTCCAAAACAGACATCCTCAAAACAGGTGGTCTCAAACAGCTGATGATCCGGATACTGGAAAACCAGCCCCACTTTGCTCCGCAGGGCTTTCATATCATACCCTTCATCATAGATGTCCTGCCCATCCACATAGATGCTTCCCGATGATGCCCGCAGCAGTCCGTTCAGCAGCTGAGTCAGAGTCGATTTTCCCGATCCCGTATGACCGATAATTCCGATAAATTCGCCCTGATGAATCTGCAGATTGACATCCTTTAATGCCTGAATCTCATAAGCAGTACCGTCGCTGTATGTGTAATTGATCTTGTCTAAAATGATTTCTGCCATCTTTTTATCTCCTGCCTGTGCGCATATCTTTGTCTAGGCATTTGCCACGGACATAATCGCATCCACCAGTTCTTTCCTCGTAAGGATTCCCTGTGGAATCGGTACGCCCGCGCTGCGCAGTTCATCTGCCACAAGCGTTGCCTGCGGTACATCCAGACGATGTTCTTTCAGCTCGTCCACACGCGAAAAAATATCGCGCGGTGTACCGTCCATCACGATCTTTCCTTTCTCCATGACGTACACATAATCTGCGTCAACCACTTCTTCCATATAATGCGTAATAAGAATGATGGTAACGCCCTTTTTCTTATTCAGATCATGTGCGGTAGCAATAACCTCTTTGCGTCCGTTCGGATCAAGCATCGCTGTCGGCTCATCAAAGACAATGCATTTCGGTTCCATTGCCACAACACCGGCAATTGCAACACGCTGTTTCTGTCCACCGGAAAGTTTATTTGGAGAATGTTTGCGGTATTTTACCATATCCACAGCTTCTAAACTCTGATTGACACGCGTCCAGATTTCCTCTGTCGGCACCCCGATATTTTCGGGACCAAATCCCACATCTTCTTCCACCACACTGGCAATGATCTGATTGTCCGGATTCTGAAATACCATCCCGGCAGTTTTCCGGATCGGAATGGTATTGTCCTCATCGAGTACATCCATTCCATCCACCCAGATCACGCCTTCTGTCGGTGTCAGCAACGCATTGATATGTTTGGCAAGTGTCGACTTGCCCGATCCGTTGTGTCCGAGAATGGCAATGAACTGTCCCGCTTTTACATCCAGATTTACATGATCGAGTGCCGTCGTAATAGACTCAACATTGCCTTCCTCATCTCTGCGGAAAAATTCGTGTACAACATTTTTTGCTTTGATAATTCCCATTTTAATCGTCCCAGCTCAGTCTGTGAAGCTGTCCTTCCAGCTTCATATGGTCAAAATCGTTCTGGCGCAGTGCCTCATAAAGCACAATGGCAACAGAATTCGATAAGTTCAAAGAACGGGTTTCCCCGATCATCGGAATACGCACACAGGTATCCGGATTCGCCTTTAAGATTTCTTCCGGAATTCCCGCACTCTCTTTTCCGAACATAATGAAACAGTCCGGTTCATAATGGACATCCGAATACACATGACGTCCTTTTGTTGTCGCATAATAAATTTTTGCACCCGGATTTCTTTTACAGAAATCCTCCCAGTTTTCATATACGGTGACATCAAGATCTTTC
>ENA-OQKA01000332-OQKA01000332.1-human-gut-metagenome-genome-assembly--contig:-NODE-332-length-12686-cov-2.714627_pt1 | contig 12686 bp, 13 predicted proteins | sample MGYA00242644_ERZ504789 | MGnify/ENA primary metagenome ERZ504789 (study PRJEB26092, sample SAMD00036423) | human gut metagenome | host: Homo sapiens | study: EMG produced TPA metagenomics assembly of...
GGAAAAGGAGGATTTCTGTGCATACGGGGATGCCCTGATGTATGGAGGTGTACATTTGCACCCGGCATTCGGAGGCACCGGGTATAATGAGAACGTACGGTATTTTCCGGATTTTGCGTCTCGTTTGTATCTGATGGATTGCAATTTATAGCCGAAAAGTGCTATGATACAAAGGAGCAATTCAGGCAGGACAGGAGATAAGAAAATGCAGAAACGAAAAACAGATGGTACATAGCCGTTGCAGCAGTTGTAATTTTAGCAGTTGTTCTGGTATTGGCAGTTGTGCTGGGGAAAAAGGGAAAGAACAAAAAGATCCAAAGATGATTGAGCCGACGCAGCAGGAGCAGGCATCGGAAATACCGACGGAAACAGAGGAAGTATTTGATTATTCCGCTACGGAGACCGCAGAGACAAAATCGCTTCCGAAGTCCGTTGTCAGCAAGCAGGGAATTCTCATTGATGTGGATGCTGGAACGATTCTGGCCGGAAAAGATGCATTGAAACGTATGATTCCGGCATCTATGACCAAAATCTTTACCGTGCTGGTAGCAGCGGAAAATATTAAGCCAGAGCAGCTGGACGAGCTGGTTACCATCAGTATTGATGCCACAGATTTCAGTTATAGTAATGACTGCAGCAATACCGGATACGAAGTGGATGAGCAGGTAACGGTAAGGGATCTGTTTTATGGAACCATTTTGCCATCAGGGGCAGATTCTGCGGTTTCTCTGGCAACTTATGTGGCCGGTTCACAGGAAGCATTTGTGGATATGATGAATCAGGAACTGGAAAAAATGGGATTGTCGGAGACCACACATTTTACCAACTGTGTCGGCATATACAATGATGACCATTACAGTACGCCGTATGATATGGCAATGATTTTAAAAGCCGCAATGGACAATGATCTGTGCAGGGAAGTTCTTGGAACGCGAACCTATACGACATCAAAATCCAAACCACATCCAGATGGGATTACAATATCCAACTGGTTTTTTGCGGAGAATTGAAGATAAGGATACACACAGTGAAATTATCGGGGCAAAGACTGGCTTTGTGAATCAGTCCGGAAGCTGTGCGGCAAGTATGGCACAGACACCGGATGGAAAAGAGTATATCTGTGTGACTGCAGGATCCACCAGCAGCTGGCGCTGTATCTATGATCATGTGGATATTTACGATGCGTTTCTGCCGGAGACGGCACAGCCTTTTGAAAGTGAAGAGGTAACACAATAAAAAGGAACAGCGAAAGCTGTTCCCTGTTGTTTAAAGAATGATGATATTGGCACAATTGATATCTTCTCCAAGGTTGTAAACATTACCGCTGGTAAGCCCGACAACCACAGGACGGAGAATATAGTGCGGAATATTTTTGACCACGCGCGCCTGTTCACCGTTACTTAGCTCCACGATGCTGTCTACCGGATATAGAATCATGCTTTCAAGGAAGCTCTTCATGGCAGTTATGTCGAGTTCCATGGTCATGGACATAATCATTTCCACGGCATCTCTCTGGGAATAGGCTTTTTTATAGGGGCGTTCGGTAACCAGGGCATCATAGATATCCGCTACGGACAGAATCTTGGCATAGGGGCAGATTTTCTCCGCAGACACACCCATCGGGTATCCGCTTCCATTGATCTTTTCATGGTGTTGCAAAACACCAAGGCAGACAGCCGGAGAAAATTCCGCACGATCCTTGATCATGTTGTAACTGTATGTCGAGTGCTGCCGCATAATGGCAAATTCGTCATCATTGAGTTTGCCCGGTTTGTTTAAGATAGCATTTGGAATTTTGGTTTTTCCAATGTCGTGCAGCAAACCACAGACACCGATTTCCCGTACTTCTTCGGGAGAGAGTCCCTGCTGCTTGGCAACGATCATGGAAATGGTTGCTACATCCACGCTGTGTTTGAAGGTGTATTCGTCACTGGTTTTGAGTGTGGAGATATCAATTGCGATGGCATCATTGCTTTTAATGGAACGCATCAGGTCATCGGCAATGCTCTCTGTGGTGGCAACCATTTCCTCGGAGGTCGTATTGTTGTAGATAAACTGGATACCGGTAGAGACACGTTCACGGATACTGGCAGAAAGAGTAACTTTTGCGCGGTCTTCGGTACGGAGCCGTTCGATATTTTTTTCTGCTTTTGGAGAAGCAGGAACCTGTTCTGGATTTTCCTCTTCTTCCCCCTCCTGGATGTAAACAGACATAATACCCAGTTTCAACAGGGAATCAATCATATAATCATCCAGTTCGGCACCTCTGGCAACGAGATTACGTCCCAGACGGTCAACGACCGGATGATCGAGCTTCATGCCCGGTTTTAATTGTCTTGTTCTCATGTACTTTCGTTTTATCATATTTATATTTTACTATTTGTTGGATATTTTTCCAAGTTTTTTTGGAAAACTTTAGGAGAAATTTAGGAGAAATGATATGCTTCCACAACTTTTTTTAGATCGAATGAAACAAATGCTGGAGAAAGAATACCCGGCATTTCTAAACAGTTACGAAGATGCGCGTTATCAGGCACTGCGGATCAATCCGTCAAAAACCGACACAGACCGGTTTACAGAGGAGACTTCCTTTCATCTGCAGCCGGTGCCGTGGGAAGCGAACGGGTTTTATTACGAAAAGGAAGATCAGCCGGGAAAACATCCGTATCACGAGGCGGGCGTGTACTATATTCAGGAGCCGAGTGCCATGGCACCGGCTGCATATCTGGATGCACAGCCGGGCGAAAAAGTTCTGGATTTATGTGCGGCACCGGGGGGCAAAAGTACACAGATTGCGGCAGCGATGCAGGGAAAAGGGCTCCTTGTCAGTAATGAGATTCATCCGGCGCGGGCAAAGATTCTGTCAGAAAATATCGAGCGGATGGGCATCCGAAATGCCATGGTGACGAATGAAAGCCCACAGGCACTGGCCTCTGTTTTTACGGAGTATTTTGACCGGATCATGGTAGATGCCCCGTGTTCGGGAGAGGGAATGTTTCGCAAAAACGAGCAGGCATGTGATGAATGGAGTCCGGAGAATGTGAAAACCTGTGCCGCACGGCAGCAGGAGATTCTTTCCTGCGCGGCATCGATGCTGCGTCCGGGGGGAAGGATCGTGTATTCAACCTGTACCTTTGCACCGGAGGAAAATGAGGGAACCATTGCCCGGTTTTTACAGTCAAATCCGCAGTTTCATATTGTTCCGGTGGAGCGGTTTGCCGGGATGTCTGCCGGAGTACCGGCATGGTCTGGCCTTGATGTGGCACCGGAACATACCGGCATGGAGATGCTTGCACATACGACCCGTCTTTTCCCACATAAGTTGCACGGAGAGGGGCATTTTGTTGCCGTTCTGGAAAAAGTGGGAACTGTTTCAAAGAATTATCAGGGATATGTGCAAATGGGGAAGAAAAGTCACTGGCAAAGGGAGAGGCAAAAGCATACCTTAGCCGGATTGCAGGAGTTTCTCGGAAAAGTGCCGGAAGATTATGCCGGGCGGCTGCTCACCTTTGGCGAACAGCTTTATCTGATGCCGGAGCATATGCCGGCAACAAAACGTTTGCGCGTGCTGCGTCCGGGTCTGCATCTTGGCACAGTTAAAAAGAACCGGCTGGAACCGGCACACGCACTGGCACTTGCAATTTCTCCGCAGGAAGCATGTCACAGCTGGAATCTGTCTGTGGATGAAGCACGCGCGTATCTGGCCGGGCAGACGTTTCCGGCAGAAGGGGAGAAGGGCTGGTATCTGATCACGGTAGATGGATACAGCCTCGGCTGGGGCAAACTTGCGGGTTCTGTGATGAAGAATCACTACCCGAAGGGGCTGCGGAAGCTGCTCTAAAAGAAGTCCACCTGATACGGTTGCACTACTTTCGCTTATTTTTATTTATACGATAAAAGAAGCATTTGGGGGGTATGGATTATTAAAATGAAAAAAAGAGTCGGCTTATTATTAATAGCCATTACCATATGTTTTTTTAGTTTGGGCTGTAATAAAACTGCAACAATAGATAATCATATTTTTGAAACAGATTTGAAAAGTGATAGTGGATATACGTGGAAGTCGCTTCGAATGGATAACGAATACATAGATAACATAGAATGTCTTGTAGATGATAATATTGTTTATTCTAAATATGAAAATGGGGTTACAAATTTGGTTTTTTACAATTTCGAAGTTTGAGATGTCAGGAAAATATGGTTTTATAAGAACATTTAGTGGGAGTGGAGTGCTTTTTCGTGTAGCATCGGGGAAGACCGTTGCAAAAATAATAAATAAGATAGATTTGGATATTGCGATACCTGGCAGAGATAAAAAAGCAGATTATGCTTTGGTATATTCCAGGGATACAGGAGAAATCTGGAATATTGACAGTCGCCATAATAGGCTTAACAAGATAGACTTGCCATATGAATATTTGAACTACTTATATACAGATAATGGAAAAATTTTAATATCTTCAGATAATACAGTATATGGGGAACTTGATAGTTTTCTTACAAAAAATAATGAAGCGTTTATCTGACAAGTGGAAGGTATCTTAAAAATGACATATGATTCAAATAAGGGCAGTTTAAAAACTGCCCTTATTAATAGTTTTGCTTAAAATATAAGAAACTCCTGCAAATGCGCATTTTTTAAAGCACCGTTTTACCACAAATGCGCATTTTCTACAGGATTATATACTGTGACCGCCGCCACCACCGGAGTGACCGCCGCCGCCACCACCGCCGCCGGAATGGCCACCGCCGCTGCTGCCGGAAGATACCGGACTGTAAGTACGCGACTGGCGGATGAATTGTGTGCGTGGGTTATTGATCTGCATCTGTGCATACAATCCGGTCATCACCTGTCTGCGGTCTGCCTTGTGGGAACGTGAACTCCACAGCGCGAAAAAGAGATTGAGAAACAGTGCAGCAACAATGGCCAGCAGCGCACTGCAGAGGTAGCGCATCGGTTCTGCAATTCGTTTGCCCTGCATCAGCGTTTCGATCTGGGTAAAGACCTTGTATGCACAGGTATAATAATCCTTATCGCGCGCGTAGGTATATGTGTTATCGGTAATTGAACGTGCGCGGGAATTGGTGATGATTTTGTGCGCCTGTCCATCGCTGTAGAGATAAATCTCATTCAGGCAGCGGTCAATGACGAAGATCGTACCGTTGGCATGCGGACCAAAGACATCATCGAAATAATCTGCAGCAAAATCTTCGGTGGAAGATTTACTGTGTCCGGTTGTGGTTACAAAAGCCACATTACAGTATGCGGTCAGATCATACAGCTGCTTTTGCAGACTGTTTTCCTGGGAGTCTGTCAGAAAATCGGCAGAATCATCCAGCACATAAACGTAGCCGGTTTCCTCATTGGAAGCGGAAACTGCGGATGCACAAACCGGTATGGTGCTGGCGGAGAGTATCAGACAAAATACAAATGCCGTAAGGATACGTTTTATTTTACGCACGGTCATCACCTCCCTGTTTGTCAAATTGTGGCAGCCGGCGGGTGGACAACAGATTATACGCATGGATAATACTGATGAACGACACGAGGATGGCAGCCATGGAAAGAATTGCGGCTCCGTAATAGTAGAGATCCGATACCGGATGCAGGAACCATACCCCAAACGAAAGTACCGCAGCACAAAGCGGAAGAATCCAGCCAAGCGGATTCGTTTTTGCGGCTGGCTTTGGCTGGGCTTCAGGGGTTTTCGGTTTGTCTGCAGCAGAAGCTTTCTTCGATTGGATGAACATTTTGCCCCGGTCATTTGCCCCGGTATCTTTCTGGTGGATAGAAACGCATTCGTAGAAATAGACACAGGCGGCGAGCAATGACAAAAGCAGAGTGGTCATTACCAGGGATGAAGGCTGCAGGATCGCCGACCATGCCAGAAGCGCAAAGATCGGAATTGCTAAGAGTAGCGAACCGAGTAGATAACGCTTCGGATCAATCGGAATATCCGCAACGACCAGTCCGGTCTGTCCGTTGACCGTTGCATAAGCGACACGGTCTTTTTTGCGGTAGGATAGAAACCATACCGGAAACATGGTACTGTCGATGGTTTCCGTTTTTGTATGGAGCTGTTCAGGACGGATGGTATCCATGGTAAAACCGGCAAATGTCCCGTCAGAAGCAATACGCTCGGTTGTTTCCGCAGATGCAGTGTATTCGGCATCGCCCTGATATACTTTTGCATCCACATCGGAAGTGTCCGCGTAAAATCCGCTTAAATAGGCGGGGGTAAAGGCTTTCATGCCTTTTAAATTATAAGGAGCCAGTTCTTCACTGATATTGTCATCAAAAGAGGATGAGGCATCATAGGAAAGACCTTTGTAGTAGGCATCCAGATCCCCGGTAAGTGCGTAGTGATCGGTAATAATATAATCACCGCGGCGGGAAGTCTTTTTTCCATCGAGCGAGAGAGAACCTTTCTGGGAGATATAAAACGCCCAGTAAGGCATGTAAATTCCGCGGAAACTATCGATATAAGAAGGATCGCGGAGTTCTTTTGGCGCAAAAATGGAATGTTTCATACGGCGTGCGTACGCTTCCTTACATTGTTCCTTTGTCTTCTGGAACGGAATAATATAATTGGGCCGTTTTTCGTGACTGATTCTGCTGTAAAGAATCGTGGAGGCTCCGCAGAAACTGCAGAAACCGGCAGCTGCATTGTCGGTACTTAAAATTTCACCGCCACACTGCGGACAGGTAAAGATCGTGACCTCGTAATCTCCGTCGAATGTCTTTGATTCTTCGGCATCACTTGTTTTCCCGTCAAAATCATAAGGATCAAACAGTGTGTGACAATGCTCGCATGAGAGTTGCTGGGAAGGAATGTCAAATTTGAGATTTCCTCCGCAGTTTGGACATGATAGCATAGTGTTTTCCCTTTCCAAAACATTTTCCTTTGTAACTATTTTATTCTAGCATTGTGGAAATATTTTTACAATGGGTTTAAAGTCATAGAGCCTGAAAATGCTGATTTACATGGATTTTACAGACTTTACGCAAATTTACAGCAATTTTACAACATTACGGAAATTTTACACAGAGTTTACATTCTGGGATGGTTTGATTTTACACTCCGATGATAAACTTATTACAATCTCAGAAAAAAGTATACGGAGTGTAAAGTTTATGAAAAGAAATGGGGAGGAACCATAAGTGAACGAGACGATGAAAATTATTTTCGGACTGGTCGGAGGTCTGGCAATCTTTATTTACGGCATGAATATGATGAGCGAGTGCCTGCAGAAAGCAGCAGGGGAAAAGATGAAGAAAATCCTTGCCCTGCTTACAAAAAATCCGATTCTTGGTGTGCTTGCGGGAGCTTTGACGACCGCAGTGTTACAGAGCAGCAGCGCAACAACGGTTATGACAATCGGCTTTGTCAGCGCAGGACTGATGTCGCTGCCACAGGCGATCTCCATTATTCTCGGTGCCAATATCGGTACGACCATGACGGCACAGATTATTGCATTTAAAATAACGGATTATATTTATCTGTTCATTTTTGCGGGATTTCTTATTTCTTTTGTATCAAAAAAGGAAAAGGTGAAAAATATCGGACAGACAATTTTCGCATTTGGTTTGTTATTCCTTGGAATTGAGACGATGGGCGATGTCATGAAACCATTGGCATCCAGTGCATTCTTTGTCAACATGATTGGAAAAGTATCCCATATTCCGATTCTTGGGGTATGCGTGGGTGCTGTTATGACACTTGTTGTACAGAGCAGCAGTGCAACGATTGCCGTATTACAGAATTTTGCAGCCCAGGCAGGACCGGACGGTGTGACCAGTATCATCGGACTGGCAGGTGCCATCCCGATTCTGTTGGGAGACAATATCGGTACAACGATTACCGCAGTGCTGGCATCTATCGGACAGCCAAAAGATGCCAGAAGGACGGCGTTTGCCCATTGTGTATTTAATATTTCGGGAGCAATTTTATTCCTGTTTCTTGTAAAACCGTATGCAGCCCTGATTCAGTTCATTTCGCCGAAGGGAAACGAAATTGATGTGATTTCACGGCAGATTGCAAATGCCCATACCGGATTTAACCTTGTCATGACGCTGATCTGGATTCCGCTCATTCCTCTGATGGTAAAGATTGTGATGAAACTTGTACCGGATGGAAAGGGAAAGGAAACGGAAGTCGAAGTAGATGAAAATCCGAAATATCTGGACAACAAGCTGATTGCACAGCCGGCAGCAGCATTGCAGCTGGTGGCAAAAGAAGTAATGTACTGTGCAAAACTTGTAGATGAAATGATCGGAAAACTGCAGTACAGAAACGGAAAGATTGATAAAGAAAATGCAGAACTTGTAGAAGAAAAGGCGAAAATACTGCAGAAGCTGTATGCTTCGGTCAATGATTATTTTGCATCACTGTATTCCGGAGGTGTGCTGACCGAGGAACAGGCATCACAAAGTGCCGGTATGCAGTACATTCTCTGTGATATTGACCGGATCGGGCAGCTGACGAGGGAAATCATGGAAACCGTGGCAAAACAGAACAAAGGAAAACATAAGTATTCCAAAGATGCTTTGAAAGAACTGAAAAAGGCAATGGAACAGATCCAGATGATTTTCGGAAGCTGCATTCAGGCGATTTCCGGGGATGTGAATATGGATATCAAAGAACTGATGCGGCAAAAAGAAGACATCATGCAGCTGGGTGAAAAAATGCGCAAAAACCATATTGCCAGAGTGGGAAAGGGAAAGTGCGATTCCAAACTTACCATTCCGTTTAATGATGTGCTCCATAATATTGACCGGATTGGAAACAGTTGTGTAAACCTTGTGGAGGTAGCAAAGGAAAATGTAACTATGCAGGCATTTTTTGCAGAGGATTAGGGCATGCAATAAATAAAGCTGTCAGTCATAACGGTTCGCGGAAATCTGCGAACCGTTATTTTTATACAGGTACATAACTCTGATCCACATGAATCATAAACTGGTAGTTTCCTTCGATTTCCTGAAGCTTGTTTTCAATTTTTTTCTTCAGGTCTTCCGGACGGATCCGCATACCATAGGGGATGACCGCGTCAAAGGCAATGCCGGTGTGGGTATCGCAGTTGATCAGGCGGAAATCGTGGATGGTAATACGGCGGTCAATTTCAAGAACCTTTTGTTCTACCTGCTGCTTCATCTGGGCAATTGCGGCATTATTGGTTTCAATCGGATCCATGTGGATGACGGCTTCACATCCGAGTTTCTGATCCAGCTCCCGTTCAATGTGATCAATCATGTCATGGAGCTGAAAGACATCTTCGTCCCCCGGAACTTCCAGATGCAGGGTGATCATGCGGCGGCCGGGACCGTAGTCATGTACGATCAGATCATGGATACCGTGTACTTTGGGATGGGACATGACAATGGCACGGATTTCCCGGACAAATGTCTGATCCGGAGCTTTTCCGAGAAGCGGGTCCATGGTGTCTTTGACCGCTTTTATTCCGGCATAGAGGATGAAAATGGCTACCAGCAGACCGCCAAATCCATCGACATTGATGGATGTCAGGCGCATAATAATCATGGCTGCCAGAACCACAGAGGTGGCAATGGTGTCGGAAAGCGAATCCATGGCGGTCGCCTGCATGGCATCCGAATCGAGTTTTTTCCCAATATAATGGTTGTAACAGTACATGTAGATTTTTACCAGAATGGAGCATACCAGAATTCCCATGGCAAGCAGACTTGTGTCTACGGCTTCCGGATGCAGAATTTTGGAAAAGGAAGTTTTTAAAAGCTCAAATCCCATCATCAGGATAGCAATCGCTACGACAAATCCCGACACATATTCAAACCTCCCATGTCCGAACGGGTGCTCCGAATCCGGAGTTTTCCCGGCATAAAGAAATCCGGCAAGTGTAATAAAAGAGGAACCGGCATCGGACAGGTTGTTGAACGCATCCGCTGTGATGGCAACGGAACCGCTTAACATTCCGGCAAAATATTTTCCGGCAAACAGGCAGACATTTAAGCAGATTCCAACGATACTGCACAGGGTGCCATATGCCTGCCGTTGTTCTTTTGCCGGACGGTTTTTGATAAAGATTTTCGCTAACATTGTAATCATGGATATCCCCCCAAGAATCATACATGTCCATTGGTTTTTCCTATTATATGCTACGTTTGGGAAAAGGTCAAATTATATAAATTTTACCTGCATTTTATACATGCACCACCACAAATGCAGGAAGCTGTATTCCTTTCATCGTAAGTTTGTTTTTGTATTTGGGTATCAGAAAATGGGACTTTCTTTTGAAACAGGAATGATGATTGCGTTTGCCGTGGTTGCGGTGTGGTGGCTTGTGATGTCGCTTCCTTTAATGAAGCAGTATCGCCAGGTTCATTATGTAGAGCGGAAACCGCATGCCATGAGGGAAAGCGTTGGACGTATCATAGAAACGCTGCGCAGTGTACGGAAACAAAAGAAAATCTTTCTGTTTCTCATAGCATTCTTCTTTTTCATTGATGGAGTCTATACGATTATAGATATGGCAACGGCGTATGGTTCTGCCCTGGGGCTGGATTCCACAGGACTGCTTCTTGCATTGCTTGTGACACAGTTTGTTGCATTTCCGTTTTCCATTCTGTTTGGCAGGCTTGCGGAAAAATACGATACCGGAAAGCTGGTTTTAACCTGTATTGCTGCGTATACGGGGATTACCGTTTTTGCTGTGTTTATGAAGGCACAGTGGCAGTTCTGGGTGCTGGCAATCTTTGTGGGAATGTTTCAGGGGGGCATTCAGGCACTGTCCCGGTCTTATTTTGCAAAAATTGTTCCGCCGGAGCGTTCCGGAGAGTATTTTGGTCTGATGGATATCTGTGGAAAAGGAGCATCCTTTATGGGAACGACGGTGGTCGGACTGGCTTCCCAGGCTTTTGGGAGTATAAACATCGGGGTATCCGCTATCGTATTTCTTTTCCTTGCAGGAGCACTGTTTTTTATGAAAACAGAGCACAGTGGATCGGAAAGTACGAAAAATCAGGAGAACGTTATCATGGAACAGCAGATGTTCCATGATTAAAGTAATACAATATATGATGCGAATTTGTAATAGAAAATAATATAAAACTTTATTTAATATTTAATTAATATTTGATGAAATTTGAAGAATTCATTGACATATTTGATAATAGTAGTAAACTGATGTTAGTTGCAACTTACAAAAGATTGCGCAGACTAAAATGATGTGAAAAAAATAATTTTGTGTTAGATACTATCAGTGTAGAAGAAGATAAGGATAAAAAAGAAATTTCAAACATACCGGATAGCATTTATTTTGACGGTGAAAGATGTGTTAGTCATTCAAGTGGAAAAATATATTATAGATACAGAGGCGATTTTTATTCTGATTCTTCTGAAAAAGTTCTTTTGAAAAAAAATGTTTCTTGGTCTAGGCGGTGGGGACATTAAGAAAAATAAGGAGATTGCATATGAATTATGGTTTTGAATTAATGTCAGAAATAATTCCTCTTTGTATTGTAGCTGTGTTAGGAATTGATATGAAAAAGGGAGGAGAAAAAGATTTTTTACCATCTATTATTATTTATCAATCATAGAAATCCCAACACTGATTGTAACACTTTTTTGTATGTTCATAAAAATTCCACAATCAAATAGCAGACATATAATGGCAACTGCTCTTTTTGCTTTCGTTGCGCTTATATATGTTCTTTGTCGAAAAAAAAAACTAGAAATATGTTCATTTAACAATAGGAGTAATTTATTTGTAGTATTTGAAATAATAAAAGACCGTGTGGGCATGAGAGGATGCACACGGTCTTTTGTTGTCATAAAACGTATTCCATGTTAAAATGATAGGCGAATAAACGGATGAAGGACAACAGAATGGATTTTTTAAAAGCAAATTATCATGCACATACATGGCGGTGCCAGCATGCCTATGATACGGAGAGAGAATATATTGAAGCAGCGATTTCCATGGGAATTGAAATTTTTGGATTTTCCGATCATGTGCCGTGCCCCTATCAGGACGGATATGTATCCAATATCCGGATGACCATGAAACAGGCGCCGGAATATGTGGAGACAATCCGAAGGCTCGAAGCGGAGTACCGGGATCAGATAAAAATATATGCAGGATTTGAGGCAGAGTATGTTCCGGAATTTTACGAAGAACAGATGCGGATGTTCCGCAACCTTGGATGTGATTATATGATCATGGGGCAGCATTTTCTGGGATCAGAAGAAAAAGGACCATATACAGGGACAGAGACGGAGGATGAAAGCCGTATCCGCAGATATGTGGATCTCGTAATCGAAGGGATGAAGACCGGAAGTTATGCATATCTTGCCCATCCGGATCTGATGAATTATCAGGGAATGGATTCGGTATATGACTGGGAGATGACCCGGTTGTGCAAAGAAATGAAGCAGCTGGATATTCCATTGGAGATCAATATGCTCGGCATGGGAGAGGGTGCAAGGCATTATCCGGCAGAACGTTTCTGGAAGATTGCCGGGGAAGTCGGAAATAAAGCAATTCTCGGATTGGATGCCCATTGTGTGAGACATATTCAGGATGTGGATTCTTACAGAAAATGTATGGAATTGGCGGAAAAGTATAATTTGAACTTAATAAATAAAGCTGGAGTCTCTAAGCGCTATTTTTACCGTGTTTCGTCAAAGTTGAAAAATTTTTTACAAAACGTA
>ENA-OQKA01000333-OQKA01000333.1-human-gut-metagenome-genome-assembly--contig:-NODE-333-length-12642-cov-2.568757_pt1 | contig 12642 bp, 14 predicted proteins | sample MGYA00242644_ERZ504789 | MGnify/ENA primary metagenome ERZ504789 (study PRJEB26092, sample SAMD00036423) | human gut metagenome | host: Homo sapiens | study: EMG produced TPA metagenomics assembly of...
AGCAACAAGACGTGGCGCCTGGTGCTGCCGGCCGACGAGGAGCAGCAGATTTGCGTGCAGCTCTTTGGCTCCAAGCCCGAGCAGTTTGCGAGTGCCGTCGCTGCCGTCGAGGAACGCGTGGGCGATCGCCTGTCATTGATTGATATCAACATGGCCTGTCCGGCTCGCAAGGTCGTCACCAAGGGCGAGGGCTCGGCGCTTATGCGCACGCCCGACCTGGCCGAAAGAATCGTTGAGGCGACGGTGGGCGCGGCGCATGTTCCCGTGACCGTGAAGATCCGCAAGGGTTTTTATGCCGAGGATCGCAACGCCGCAACGTTTGCCCAGATGCTCGAAGGGGCTGGCGCCTCCGCAGTTGCCGTGCACGGTCGTTGTGCCACTCAGCTCTATACGGGCCAGGCCGATTGGTCTGTCGTCGATGAGGTTGCCGACGCTGTCGAGATCCCCGTGATTGGTTCGGGCGATGTGTTTTCGGCCGAGGACGCTGCCGAGCATCTGAGCGGCTCGGGTGCCAGCGCTGTGTTTATCGCGCGCGGCATCTACGGCAATCCGTGGGTGTTCGGCGATGCCCGAGCCCTTGCGCTCGATGGCACGCCGGTTCCTTCTCGCTCCTCGGTCGAGCGCCTGGAGGCTCTGCGTGAGCACCTGACGTTGACGCACGAGCTTCTGCCGCTTATGTCGCGAGCCCGTACATATGCAAGCTGGTACTTAAAGGGCATGCCCCATGCCGCCGCCTGGCGCGCTCGGGTGGTGCGCTGCTCCACGTACGAGGAGTTTATGGCGCTGGTCGATGATATCGAGCGCGATGTGGTGGTCTGCGAGGCCGCGCTTGCCGCCGGCGAGCCGGTGCCCGCCCATCCGCTGGAGGCTTAAGGGTGGCCGTTACCGCGCTGTATGTGCACGTGCCGTTTTGCGCTCAGAAATGTCGCTATTGCGACTTTGACTCGCGCAGCGTGGCGCCGTGTGACCTGGAAGCTGCGCTCGATGCCTATTTTGAGCAACTGTATGCGCGGCTCGATGCTTTTGGCAACGCTGGGGCCCTTGACCAGATCCGCACCGTCTATGTTGGCGGCGGCACGCCGTCGCTGGCGGGGGAGCGCCTGGTGGAGCTGGCGCGGCGTATTCGTACGTGGTGCGCTCCTGTTGAGTTTACCTGCGAGGCCAATCCCGAGTCGCTGACCGCCGAGCTTGCCATTGCGCTTGCCAAGGCTGGTGTCACACGCGTTTCTCTGGGCGTGCAAACCTTCGACAATAACGAGTTGACTGTCATCGGCCGCATCCATAATGCCGAACGGGCGCTTGAGGCTATCGCGACGGTGAAGGATGTTGGGCTCGATGTGTCGTGCGACCTTATGTGTGGGCTTCCCGGACAGACTATGGCGAGCTGGCAGTATTCGCTTAATGGCGTGCTTGCGGCGGCCCCGCACCATGTGTCGGCTATCCGCTCACGCTCGAGGAGGGCACGCCGCTTTACCGCATGGCGTGCCGTGATGAGTCGCTTGAGCCCGATGAGGATTTCCAGGCCGCATGCATGGACGTGGCGCGTGATTGTCTGACTGCGGCCGGCTATCACCCGTATGAGGTGGCGAGCTACGCGCTCGACGGCCATGAGTGTGCCCACAACATTGCCTATTGGACCGGACAGGGCTATCTGGGCCTGGGCCGTTCTGCCGCGGGCATGCTCGACGCCGAGGATTTCGACTGTCTTGCAGGCTTGTTCCTCGGCGTGTCTTCTCGAGGCGATGCGCACCGCGTGCGTCTGGTGCAACGCGACGATGCCGCGACGGCGTTTGAGGCCGAGTACCTGACGCATCGCGAGGCGGCAGCCGAGGATCTGATGCTCGCTTGTCGCATGACGCGCGGTCTCGCGTCCGACCTGTTGGTTCGCGCGGCTCGTGTCATCCCTGCCGATGAACTGACAGCGGCTTGTGACCGCGCTCTTGATCTTGGGCTTGCCACTTGGGTGCCCGAGCACGGTGATACCCATGCGGGGCCTATCGCCTCTGTCGATGTCCTCGCCGGCCGCACCTGTGCCCGCCTTGCGCCGACTCACTTGGGTTGGCTCGATGGAAATGTGCTGTTCGAGCTGTTTTGGGGTCTAGCTTAGGCCGCTCGGGTAGAATTACCGCAATATATACGCTGCTGTGAGCAGGAGGTTGCCGCGCATGGCGACGATGAACGAAAAAGATTACTACGAGATTTTGGGTGTCTCCAAGGACGCCACCTCGCGTGATATACAGAAGGCCTTCCAGCAAAAGGCCCGCAAGCTCCATCCGGACGTCAACAAAGAACCTGATGCCGAGGAAAAGTTTAAAGAGGTTTCCGAGGCCTACGCCGTGCTTTCGGACGAGCAGAAGCGTGCGCGCTACGACGCCATGCGCTCGGGCAACCCCTTCGCCGGCGCTCCTACGGCTTCGCCCTATGGCGGCGGCTACGCCGGCAGCGCAGGCTATGGCAATCCCTTTGAGGGCGGCTTTCCCTTTGGTGGCGCCTGGGGCCAGCCGCGTCGCGGGCAGGCTGCCTATAATCCCGAGAACGGCGCCAACGTGGTCGTCGATATCAAGCTCGACGCTAAGGAGGCCAAGGGCGGTGCCCGCAAGACCGTCCGCTATACGCGCTTCGATACCTGTGGCCACTGTGGCGGCTCGGGTTCTGTTTCGTCCGAGCATGCACATACCTGTCCGAGCTGCGGTGGTCGCGGCCACATCGATGTCGACCTGTCCTTCCTGTTCGGTGCCGGCACGTTTCAGTCGGTCTGCCCCGAGTGCGGCGGTTCCGGTAAGGTCGTCGCCGACCCCTGCCCCGATTGCGGCGGCAGCGGCCGTGTCCGTGTGACCTCCGAGCAGACGATTGAGTTTCCTGCCGGTACGCACGATGGCGACGAGGTCCGCATTGGCGGCATGGGTCACGCCGGCACCAACGGTGCCTCGGGTGGCGATCTGGTCGGCCGCGCTCATGTCGAGGCCGAGCGTCTGGAGGGCAAGGCCCGTACCGGTTTTTACCTTGATGGGCATCGTGGCGCCGTTTTTGGTTGCTGTCGGCCATCTCGGGCGTGTTCTCGGCCTTTGCCGTGATGTGCTTTATTCCGTTTGCCATGGGCCTGTTCATGGTGGTCTCGGACGGCGTGCTGCACCGCAGCCTGCTGTGGTGGAAGCGCGGCGCGATGCAGTTTGCCAACGGTTTTGCCAACGGATTTATGTTTGCGCTCGTGTCGGTTTGGTTTGCGAGCTGCTCGCAACGTGCCATGCTTTCGCCCTACGCAATGCAATAACATCAACCCCTCTGTTTGCGGCCGGCCCAGCTTGGGTATAGGACGCACTGTGACAATAATGAAAGTCGGAAGGATTCGGTCGTGTCGGAAAATAGGGATTACTACGAGGTACTTGGCGTCGACAAGGATGCCGACGCGCGGACGATTAAGCGCGCGTTTCTAAAGAAGGCCCGTACCGTACACCCGGACGTTTCGGACGACCCCGAGGCCGAGGCCAAGTTCAAAGAGCTCAACGAGGCGTATTCCGTTCTTTCCGACGAGCAGAAGCGTGCTAACTACGACCGTTACGGCACCGCGGACGGCCCCGGTGGCTCTGGCTATGTCGACATCAACGATATCTTTGGTGGCATGGGCATGGACGACCTCTTCTCGTCGTTCTTTGGCGGCGGTGCCGGCGGTGGCGCCCGAAATCGCCGTGAGCGTCGTCGCGGCCGCGATATGGCCATCTCCCTTTCGGTGACCCTTGAGGAGGCGGCACTCGGTTGCAAAAAGACGATCAGCTATGACCGCCTTGCCCCCTGCGAGGATTGCAACGGCACCGGTAGGGCCGAGGGCGCACAGGAAAAGCAGTGCAGCCGCTGCCACGGCACGGGCTATGTGACGACGGTCCAGCGTTCTTTCCTGGGCCAGGTTCAGTCCTCTTCGCCCTGTCCCGACTGCCACGGCGAAGGCACGGTCATCGATCATCCCTGCGAGACCTGTGATGGCCAGGGCCGCACGCCTTCTCACGAAAAGATTGACATCGATATTCCCGCCGGTGTTTCGACCGGTCGCCAGCTGCGCGTGAGTGGTTTTGGTGAGGCCGGCCTTCGTGGCGAGCCGTCGGGCGACCTGATCGTCAACGTGCGTGTCGCCGACCACGAGCGTTTTAAGCGTAATGGCGATGACCTGTATCTGGTGAGCGATATCTCGATTGCGCAGGCCGCGCTCGGTTGCGAGATTGAGGTCGAGGGCATTATGCCTGACGAGGTCGTCAAGCTGTGCGTCCCCTCCGGCACACAGTACGGTGACACCGTGAGCGTCAACAATTACGGCATGCCGCGTATCGGCGGTGGCGGTTCGCGCGGTCGTCTGATCGTGCAGCTGCGCGTGGTCGTTCCCACCAATCTCTCCAACAAGCAGCGCGAGCTGCTTCGCGCCTTTGCCGACGAGATGGGCGATGACGTTGCTTCCGGCAAGAAGTCGGTAACCGACCGCATCAAGAGTGCCCTCGACGACATCCTCGATTAAGGAGCCCGTGTGCTCGCACCTCATATCTCTGTTGTCAACCTCGGTTGTCGTGTCAACCGGGTTGAGTCCGACCGTATCACTGCCGATCTAATGCGCCTGGGCTTTGCGATGGTGGAGCCTCAGGATGCTGAGCTGATCGTCATTTAACGACTTGTGCCGTTACGGGCGAGGCCGAGGCCAAGACCCGTAAGGCCGTTCGCCATGCGCTGGCCGTATCCAAACGAGCCCTATGTGGTCGTGACCGGATGCGTGGTCAATCTGCATCCCGAGGAGCTGCTGGAGCTCTCGGACCGCGTGATCGCCGAGCCGTCCAAGATCGATGTCGCCGAACGCGTCTGTGAGGTGCTGGGCGTTGAGTCCGATGACGTTCCCGCCTGCAGCGACGGCGAGGTTGTCGACGCGCTCGGTCGCTCGCGTCTGGGCGTGAAGATCCAGGACGGCTGCAACCATCGTTGCACCTATTGCATTGTGTGGAAGGCCCGCGGCCCCGAGCGCTCCGTGCCGGTCGAGTCCGTGCTCGAGCAAGTTCGCGAGGCACAGGAGGCCGGCGTGCCCGAGGTGGTGCTGACGGGTGTGAACCTGGGCGCCTACGATGGCAAGAGCGCGACTGATGAACACGTCGAGATCGATGAGCTGCTCGAGGCGATCATGGAGCGCACGTCCATTCCGCATGTGCGCATTTCCTCGGTCGAGCCCATGGATATCTCCGAGTCCCTGCTTAAGGTCATGGCGCGCTATCCGAAGCGCATCGCCCCGTTTTTACACCTGCCCGTGCAGTCCGGCTGCACCAGGACACTGCATCGCATGGGCCGTCCCTATAGCGCCGAGGCCTTCGAGGAAACGGTGCGCATGATTCGCACCAACTTGCCTCAGGTGTCCCTTTCGTGCGATGTCATCGTCGGTTTTCCCGGTGAGACGGACGAGGAGTTTGAGGAGTCGCTGGCACTGTGCCGCCGTGTGGGCTTTTCGCGTATGCACGTGTTCCGCTACAGCAAGCGTCCCGGTACCCTTGCTGCCGATATGCCCGACCAGGTGCCGCCCGAGGTTATGGCCGAGCGTAGCCGCCGCATGCGCGCGGTCGGCTCAGGAGCTCGCGGTTGCCGATGCCCGCCGTCGCGTGGGTACCGTCGAGCGTGCCGTGCTTGAGTACGGTGACAATTTGACGCTCGGATCGTTCCATCATGCCCGTCTCGATGATACCTGTGGACTCACAGCCCCGTGCCTGCTCGATGTTGCTATCATCGGAGTCGATGATTCCGGCTTGGTCCATGCACGCAGGGAGGTTCATGGAAGCCTCGAAGATTAGACTTACCGTTCCCGACGGGTATTGACCCCTCGCGCGTTTTGGGCGCCGGCGACGGTGTCCTTCGTGCACTCGAGAGTTTGGTTCGTGCCCATGTGGTCGTCCGTGGCGACAGCATCGCCGTGAGCGGTGACCCGGACGAGGTCGAGCTCGTGGCGCGTTTTTTCGACCATACTTTTCGCGAGGCGGCCGCCGGACGCACGCTGTCTGCCGACGATGTTTCTCGCTGCCTGGCCGTCTTGCGCGACGGTGAGCACGAGGCTACGTCGCTTCGCGATGATGTGCTGCTTTCGTATCGCGGTCGTGCCATTCGCCCCAAGACGCTCGGCCAAAAGCGCTACGTGGATGCCATCCGCTCGCATACCATCACGTTTGGCCTTGGTCCCGCCGGTACCGGTAAGACCTATCTGGCCATGGCGCTCGCCGTTGCCGCGCTCAAGCGTCACGAGGTGGGCCGTCTGATCTTGACGCGTCCGGTTGTCGAGGCGGGGGAGAATCTGGGCTTTTTGCCCGGTACCCTCGAGGAAAAGATTGACCCCTACATGCGTCCGCTCTACGACGCCCTTTTTGACATGATGGATCGCGAACGCACCGATGAGCTTATGGAGCGTGGCGTGATCGAGATCGCGCCGCTCGCCTACATGCGCGGTCGAACGCTGAGTGATGCCTTTGTGGTGCTCGATGAGGCGCAAAACACGACGCCCGAGCAGATGAAGATGTTCCTGACGCGTCTGGGTTTTAATTCCAAGTTTGTGATTACCGGCGACCTGAGCCAGCGTGACCTGGTGGGTCGTCGCGGCGGTCTTGCCGATGCCGAAAGGATTTTGGGTCGCATCGACGATGTGGCGTTTTCTCACCTGGAGCGCGCCGATGTGGTGCGCCATGCCCTGGTGGGCCGTATTGTTGAGGCCTATGATGCATACGACGATGTGCGTGAGCAGCGCGCACACGATCGAAAGGAGTCCCGTTGAGTGTATTGATCAGCAACGATGCCGAGCTCGATACGCTGCTCGATGCCCAGGAGGTGGAGCACATCTGCTCAGTTGTGCTTGCCGCCGAGGGTGTTGAGCGTGAGGTCGAGATTTCCCTTTCGTATGTCGATGAGGACGAGATGCACGAGCTCAACCACGAGTGGCGCGGCATCGATCGCACGACCGACGTGCTCTCGTTTGAATGCGACTCGGCCTTTGACGAGGACATTCCCGCCGACGAGACGCTCGAGCTCGGCGATATTATCCTGGCCCCGCAGGTTATTGCCCGCCAGGCCCCCGGCTTTGGCAACAGCCCCGCCGATGAGTGCCGACTGATGCTCGTGCACGGAATGCTGCACCTGCTGGGTTACGACCACATCGAGGACGATGAGGCCGAGGTCATGGAGGCACGCGAGGATGCCATCCTGCGCGACCTGGCGCTTGAGCGCGGCGAGGACCCCAAACTCGTCCACGTCGGCCCCATAACCAATCATGCCCACGACTAGGAGCCGTCTATGATTCCCGGATCGAACAAGGACCATCCGTCCTTTTTAAAGTCGTTCTCATACGCGATGGAGGGCTTCGTCACTGCCGTCAAGACCGAGCGCAATATCAAGGTCATGCTCGTGGCGGGCGTGTGCACCGTCATTGCCGGCTGCATCGTGGGGCTCGATATTGCCGAGTGGGCTACGGTCATCATCTGCTGCGGCCTGGTGATTCACGGCGAGTTGTGCAATACCGCCATGGAGGCGATTGTGGACCTGGCGACCCAGGAGCTGCATCCGCTGGCCAAGCGCGCGAAGGATATCGCCGCTGCCTCTGTATACGTTCTTTCCATTACAGCCGCGATCGTTGGCTTGCTTGTCTTTGCCCACGCGCTCGACTTTATTTAGAAAGGGATTCCCATGTCCGACAATATGCAGCCTACCGATGGAGTTTTGGATGACGAGGTCCTGGACGAGGCTGAAGGTGCCGATTCGTTTGACGAGGTCGAGGAGTTCGATCCGTTTGAGGGTATGAGCGACGAGGAACTCGATGCCCTGTGCGACGAGGACGATAGCCTCGCGGGCTTTGGCGACGTTGAACCCGGTTTTCGCAGCGGCTTCGTAGCCCTGGTTGGCCGCCCCAACGCCGGTAAGTCCACGCTGCTCAACGCCTGCTACGGCAAAAAGGTCGCCATCACCTCGTCGGTGGCCCAGACGACCCGCCGCCGCATGCGCGCCGTCGTCAACCGTCCCGGCTACCAGCTGGTCTTTGTCGATACCCCGGGTATCCACAAGCCCAAGGACGGCCTGGGGTCCGAGCTCAACAAGAGTGCGCTGTTCGAGCTGAACGATGTCGATGTCGTCGCGTTTTTGATTGATGCCACCAAGCCGATCGGCAGGGGAGACGCCTGGGTTGCCGAGCGCGTCAAGAACGCTCGTTCCAAGAAGGTCCTGGTGCTTACCAAGGCCGATGAGGCCGACCCCGCACATGTCATGGAACAGCTTAAGGCCGCCCATGAGCTCATGGAATATGACGACGAGATCGTGACGTCGTCGGTCAAGAACTTCAACGTCGATGCCTTTATCGAGACCGTTGCGCACTTTTTGCCCGAGGGTCCGCGTTGGTTCCCCGAGGACATGGGTACCGACGCTTCCGATGAGACGCTCGTTGCCGAGTTTGTGCGCGAGAAGGTCTTGCGCCGCACCCGTGATGAGATCCCGCACTCCGTTGGCGTGATCTGCGATGCGCTCGAGCAGACCAAGAAGGTGCTGCGCGTGCACGCTACCATTTACGTCGAGCGCGAGGGCCAAAAGGGCATCATCATCGGCAAGGGCGGCGAGATGATCAAACATATCGGTATCGACGCTCGCCGCGATCTTGAGCGCATCTTTGGCACGCAGGTCTTTTTGGAGCTGGACGTGAAGGTCAAGGCCGGCTGGCGTGACGACGAGGCCCAGATTCGCCGCTTTGGCTACAACGCCGAGGACTAAGGACGCGCGGCGCGCATGGCAGGCTCCCGGACATATCGCACGAAGGCGCTCGTCCTCGACAAGACGAAGCTCAAAGAGACGGACCTGATCCTGACGATGCTTGACGAACGGGGTCGGCAGGTTCGCGCCGTGGCAAAGGGCGCCCGCAAACCCGGTGGGCGCCTGGCTGCGCGCTGCGAGCTGTTCTGTACCGTCGATATGCTGCTCGCGCATGGACGGTCGCTTGACGTGGTTTCGCAGGCCGAGCTTATGGAGGCGCCGCTCGGCGCAGCGCCCGATTACGAGACGACTTGCGCCGCAAGCGCAATCGCCGAGGTCGCGCGCGTGTGCTCGTTTGAGGACGCCGAGGACCCGTTTACCTTTGCCATCACGCAGCGAGCGCTTGCCCTGGTGGGCAGCGGGCTCGACACGGCGCACATGGATCTACTTGTGGCGGCATATGTGTTTAAGCTGCTGTCGCACGTTGGCTACCGACCCGATTTTTCGGCCTGCGTGCTGTGCGGAGACCCCATGCTGTCGTATTTTTCGCCCCGGGCGGGCGGTCTTCTGTGCGGGTCGTGCGCGTCGAGCGTTCCGGGTGCCGAGTTGGTGTCGACCGGTGAGGTCGCGTGGCTGCGCGCCCTCATGTCCATGACTTTCGGCGCGCTTATGGCCGAGAGGGTCGACCCCCACTACCGCTGCTTTTTTGTTTGGGGCGTTTCACATGTTTGGGCTGCGACGCACACCGATCAGCGCCTCCGTGCGATGGAATTCATGTTGGGTCGGTGATGATGCGCAGGCGCGGGCTGCTTGTGGTAACATACCGACCTGTTGGTACCTCGATCTTGGATGCTCGCTCCACCGGCGGCTTCCCAGTCCGAGGCGAATAGCGTCGCCCGAGGGCGACAAGAAACGAAAGGTGAAACAATGACTGTTTCCAAAGAGCGCAAGGCGGAGCTGACTGCCCAGTTCGGTAACACCCCGGTCGACACCGGCAACCCCAAGGTTCAGGTCGCCATCCTGTCCGAGCGCATCAAGGAGCTGACCGAGCACATGAAGTCCCACCAGAAGGACTTCCACACCCGTCGTGGCCTGCTCATGCTCGTCGGCCGTCGTCGTCGTCTTCTCTCCTACATTAAGAAGAACGACATCGTCGAGTACCGTGAGCTCATCAAGGCTCTGGGCATCCGCGACAACATCCAGTAAGGATTTGTACATGCTAAGAGCGTCCTGCGCAGCGGGGCGCTCTTTTTGTGTAAGGGCGCGAACAATCACGCTCTGAAGCGTGGCGGGGGCAGGGGGCCCGCGTCACATGAGAAGCCCGCAGGCAAGGGGCCTGTGGGGTAAAGGAGAACAATGACACTCGTATCCAAGACCTTTGAGCTGTACGGCAAGACCTACACCTTTGAGTCGGGCGAGCTTGCCAAGCAGGCCACCGGCGCCTGCCTGGTCAAGCAGGGCGACACCACGATGCTCGACACCGTGGTCGTCTCCAAGGAGCGCAAGAACTACGACTTCTTCCCGCTGACCGTCGACTTCAACGAGAAGATGTACGCCGCTGGCCGCATCCCGGGTGGTTACCTCAAGCGTGAGGGCCGTCCCAGCGAGAAGGCCACGCTCACCGCGCGCATGATCGACCGTCCGATCCGCCCGAGTTTCCCGGACGGCTTCCGCAACGAGGTGCACATCGTCGCCACCTCGCTCGTCGCCGACCAGGTCAACCCCTTCGACGTCATCAACGTCATGGGTGCTTCCCTGGCCATGACGCTCGGTGGCGTGCCCTTCGAGGGCCCGCTTGCCTGCGTGCGCATCGGCCGTAACGTGGAGACTGGCGAGTTTATCGTCAACCCCACCTACGAGGAGCGCGAGAACTCCGATCTGGACCTGGAGCTGGGCGGCTCTGCCGACTTCATCTCGATGGTCGAGGCCGGCGCCGAGGAGATCTCCGAGGACGACATGCTCGCCGCCATGAAGTTTGGCCAGGAGGCCCTTGCTGCCTTCTGCCAGGCCCAGGACGAGTTCGTCGCCGAGTGGGAGCAGGTCAACGGCCCCATCGTCAAGAAGGAGTACCCGCTCGACCAGCCCGTCGAGGAGGTCCAGGAGCGCATCTTTGCCCACTACGACGAGATGGCAGCTGCCCTTCGCGACGCCGACAAGCTCTCTCGTATCGGTAAGGTCGAGGCTCTGAAGGAGTCCATCCGCGCCGAGTTTACCGAGGAGGAGCAGGCCGCTTGGGAGCGCGAGATCCCCGTGGCGCTCAAGAAGCTCGAGAAGAAGGCCATGCGCACCATGGTCGTCGAGACTGGCGAGCGCGTCGATGGCCGTGCTGCAGACGAGATCCGTCCCATCATGGTGAAGGATAACTACCTGCCGCTCGTTCACGGCTCCGGTCTGTTCCAGCGTGGCCAGACCCAGGTGCTCTCCGTCCTGTCGCTCGGCATGCTCAACGAGGGCCAGCGTCTGGATACCATCGAGCCCACCGAGGGCAAGCGCTATATGCACCACTATAACTTCCCGCCGTTCTGCACCGGCGAGACCGGCCGCATGGGCAGCCCCAAGCGTCGCGAGATCGGTCACGGCAACCTTGCCGAGCGCGCTCTGCTCCCGGTGCTCCCCGACGAGAACGAGTTCCCCTACGCCATCCGCGTCGTCTCCGAGGTCATGGAGTCCAACGGCTCCTCTTCGATGGCTTCGACCTGCGGCTCCACGCTCGCCCTTATGGACGGCGGCGTGCCCATTAAGCGCCCGGTCTCCGGTATCGCCATGGGTCTGATCCAGGAGGAGGGAAAGACCGTGGTCCTGTCCGATATCCAGGGTCTCGAGGACTTCTTGGGCGACATGGACTTTAAGGTCACCGGCACCACCGAGGGCATCACCGCCCTGCAGATGGATAACAAGGCCACCGGCCTAACCTTCGACATCCTGGCCCGCGCCCTGCAGCAGGCCAAGGAGGGTCGCGCCTTCATCCTGCAGAAGATGCTCGATGTGATTCCCGAGCCGCGCCACACCACACGCAGCACCGCTCCGCGCATCGTCTCCATCCAGGTTCCTACCGATAAGATTCGCGACGTCATTGGCTCCGGCGGCAAGGTCATCCGCGGTATCCAGGACGAGACCGGCGCTTCGGTCGACATCCAGGAGGACGGCACCGTCTTTGTCGGCGGCACCGGCGAGTCCGTCGACCAGGCCGTCGAGCGCATCAAGCTCATCATCAAGGTTCCCGAGCCGGGCGAGGAGTACACCGGTCGCGTGGTCTCCATCCAGCCCTTCGGCGCCTTCGTCAACCTGCTGCCTGGCAAGGACGGCCTGCTGCACATCTCCCGCGTCGCCAAGGGCCGCGTGGAGAAGGTCGAGGACGTTCTCAACGTGGGCGACGAGGTCAAGGTCGTCGTCATCGAGGTCGACGATCGCGGCAAGATCTCGCTTGATCGTCTCGACAAGCCCGAGGCCCCGGCTCGCTCTGAGGGTTCCTCCGAGGGCGATGGCGAGCACTTCCAGCGCCGTGAGCGTCCGCGTCGCGAGCGCTCCGAGCGCAGCGACCGTCCGCGCCGTCCCGGCGACAACGGAGGCCGCAAACCCCGCCGTCACCACGACGCCGAGTAACGGCTACGCATAAGCAGCTCAACAAGGGCGACTCCGGACAGGGGTCGCCCTTTTGCTTGCGCCCGGGAGGGACGCATATGAAGTTTCCTGCTCTACAGTCCTGCGCAAGACGGAAAGCACATTAAGTGCTTTCCTTTGCGTGCGGAACTCGCGATAAACTTCATATACGGCCCTCCCGGGCGCAAGCAAAAGGGCTGGTTAATGCCGCTTGCTATTTAGTTAGACGGTCTATTCAGTAGTCAGATTTCAGATCTGTAGATAGCCGCAGCAGCATCTTCCAGATAAAACCGACCAAAATAATCCTGTCTT
>ENA-OQKA01000337-OQKA01000337.1-human-gut-metagenome-genome-assembly--contig:-NODE-337-length-12609-cov-2.846980_pt1 | contig 12609 bp, 10 predicted proteins | sample MGYA00242644_ERZ504789 | MGnify/ENA primary metagenome ERZ504789 (study PRJEB26092, sample SAMD00036423) | human gut metagenome | host: Homo sapiens | study: EMG produced TPA metagenomics assembly of...
GATATAGGAGCCGTTCACGCCGCCATTGCCAGACGCAGAGGCGGGCGTAGGCGTGGGCGCGGGAGCGGATGCGGACGTGGGCGCGGATGCGGGCACGCTTGCGGAAGCGCCGGTCTGTTTGGAGGGCGGTATGTTCCCGGATGCGGGCCTGCCGTTCGGACCGCGGACGATGACGCTGGCGGTGATGTCGGTGTCATCCGTGTTCGCGTTCGCATTTGCGTTCGTACTCGCGTTTGCGTTCACGCTTGCCGGATTGCTCGCTTCGGGAGCGTAGGAAACGGGAGCGTATGGATCGTATTCGCTGCCGTACTGGTCGTAGGTGTCGTACCCGCCGTATTGGCTGAGCATGTCGACGCCGTCGCTTTCCGGAACCGGCTGCGTGAGTCCGCCCGGCTGTGATGTCGGCAAACCCGCATTGGCCGTTCCCATATACAGCTGGCCTTGGGGGATGCGCATCGTCGCTTCAACGTCGACGGGCTCGCCGCAATTGATGCAGAATCTGGCACCAGGGGGCAACGGCTGCCCGCAGTGGTCGCAGCGTTCTTCCGGCATCGGCTTCCCCTTTCACGCGATCGCCCGGCGGGAGCGAGGCGAGCTCTCTCATGGCTTGGAACGTTCCACCATCCAGCTTAGCGACAACCGCGCCGTCCCGCCGCCTTCTAGGCAATCCCTGATACGCTCCGAACGCCCGTCCCTCCCCATTAGCGGGGCTATGAAATGAAATTGACCGTGTGAATAGTCGTGAATGAACTAGAAGGCGACATTGTGCTGTCTGTTATCCATAGAGTAATCTGCTGACCGTGGGGATGTCTTCCATGGAAGGTTGGTGATGTAAATGGTGCTTGAATTTGGTAAAGAGACGTTGACCAAGGAATTCAAGAGTGATTTGAAGCGCTTGCCTGATAATGAATTGGTTGAAGCTGTGGTGGCGTTGGCCAATACGGATGGCGGATCAGTGTACTTGGGTGTTGAAGATGATGGCACTCCAACGGGGCTGCACGAGGCGCATCAGGATATCGTTGGCATGAGCTCGATGATCGCCAATAAGACGGTGCCTCCTGTATCGGTTCGTGTAGACCTGATAGGTGATGCCGTTTCGGTTGCTCGGATTGAAGTGCCGCGGTCGCGAAGTGTGGTTTCCACCAAGAACGGTAAGATTCTACGTCGCATGATGAAAGCGGATGGTACGCCTGAAAGTGCTCCCATGTACCCCTATGAAATCGTCACTCGTCTTTCTGATTTGGGCCAATTAGACTATTCGGATCAGCCGGTGTTTGGTTCTACCCTGTCGGATTTTGATCCACAAGAGTTGAAGCGGCTGCGTCGAATAATCGATACTTATCAGTCGAGTGATCGCAATCTGTTGGAACTTTCCGATGAGGATTTGGAGAAATCATTACGGCTTACGAAAACAATAGATGGTAAGTCCGTTCCCACTTTGACTGGGCTATTGCTACTTGGCAGGGAAGAGTCATTGCGCAAGTTCGTTCCGACGAATGAAGCGGCCTTTCAAGTGCTTGAAGGCACTGACATTAAAGTAAATGAGACCTACTACGGTCCTCTGTTGCGTGTTGTCGAGCGAATTGCTGATCGATTCAGGCCCTGGAATACTGGAACAGAACTTACAGTAGGTTTGTTCTCCTCGATGGTGATGCAATTCGATGAACGGGCATTTCGTGAGGCGTTGATTAATGCTTTTGGCCACAGGGATTACTCGGTACTTGGTCGAGTGCGTGTGCAACTTGATGATGCTGGATTAACTATATCCAATCCCGGTGGTTTCATCGAAGGTATTAATATTCATAATCTTCTTACGGCGGAGCCGCATGGGCGTAATCCTAGTTTGATGGATGCGTTGAAGCGCACGGGACTTGCTGAGCGTACTGGTCGTGGTATTGACCGCATTTTCGAAGGTGCGTTGAACTATGGACGTCCCTTGCCGGATTACACGGCGTCTAATGAACGTTATGTCAGTGTGCTGCTGCCTAGGAGCGCCCCGGATGCAGAGTTTGTAGAATTGTTGGCCGAGGAGCGCGAGCGTACGGGTAGGCCGATGTCTCTTGATGCTTTATTGATTTTGAACATACTGAAGAATCAACGCCGGTGTAGTTTTGAAATTATGTCCAAGTCTTTAGACATGAGCGAGCAGCGGCTTCGCACGATGCTGGGACAGTTGACTGAGCGTGGTCTTATTGAGTGTTCTGGAACTGGTGTGAGGTGTGCGTACACCTTAGGGGCAAAGGTCTATCGAAAGAATGGCAAGTCAGCTGAGTATGTCAGGCAGACGTATATTGATCGTGTGCGGTATCCGGAGCTTATTTTGAAATTGATGCATGAAAAGGGATCCGTGACCAAAGCCGATGTTATGGACTTGCTGCATCTCAGCGCTAATCAGGCCTATTACCAGCTTTGTAAGCTGATTGAGGGCGGTCAGGTGAAAAAGGTGGGTCGTGGACGCGAGACACGTTACGAGAGGGCCTGACTCTTTGCGTGGTGTGGAGGCTCCATCTCTGAATTCAGGCATTTATCTCTGAATTCAGAGATGGATGGCTGAATTCAGAGATGGATGGCTGAATTTTCGATAGCTGCAGGGTTGATAATGCTGGTGACAGTGGGATTGTCGCGCGACTGTATCCATCCCGATGCCATCCTTCTCTGAAATTCTGACATGAAAGAACCGTGGCGGGACAACGGGCTAATGCAATCCCATAAGTCTGCGATGATGGCGCAGAGCCGTGCGTCTGCGCCTCGCTTAGATGCGGAAGTCTTCCAGGGGCGCACACTCCCATACCTCGGATGCGTCACTGGCATCAACGTCGTAGATCATCATGCTGCCATCGCCCAACGGACGGTACAGGCTATCGACGCTGAACGTATCCAAGTACCAGTTGCCATGCTCATCCTGCATGGCCTTGGGGACGGGGGAATGCCCCACAATCTGAATGACGCCTGCCAAGGGGTCGTGCGTGAGTTCGCGTCTGTCGGCCCAAACTGGTGATGGCGGCATCTGCGGGTCCAAACCGCCACGCCCCGTGCCAACCATGCAACCGAACGGTCCTGGATGCCGTTCGAAGAATTTCTGCAGGTCTTCCGCCAAATCGCCGGACGATTTTTCGCCCAGTTCCTCCATGCGCTTGACCCACCAGTCATGCCATCCTTGAGTGACACCGGCATGCGTGGCAAGCACCCGCTCGCCGTTGCCGTTCCGGAATCCATAGCAGATGCGAGCATCCAAATCGTGCAGAAGCGGATGAACATCCTTCCAGGATGCGGGGCTGAATCCCGGACAGGTGCGGCGGAAGAGCCGGAACTCGTTGCTGTCCTGATCCATCCAGTAGGTCAGATCATGGTTGCCGAGCAGGACGACGACGTTCAGTCCCCTGCCGCGACGGGCTTTGACCCAATGATGAAACAGCTGGAACGCCTCGGTCTGATCCTCGGCGGATATCCTCCACTCGTCGAGCAGATCGCCCAGAATCACAACCGTGTCGATGGCGTATTTGTCGACTATGACATCGATTCGCGGGCAGATCATGGTCGTTTTGTCGTGAATGTCGCCGCAGAATAGGATCCGTTTCGGCGTTGTGGTTCGGCTCATCCGTGTCCCCCTCAATGGAATCGTCATATGTCGGTTGTGCTCATTGTAGGTTCGGCTGGGCGGTAACGCCATTGGGCTTCGGGGGAGAAGCGGGCCTTGTCCGTCGCGTATTACGATTGGCGGACATGCGATACTTCGCATCCGACACGCATTTCGGGCTGAGCCATTTCCCGCGTCTTGCGGCGATGATCGACGGGCATGGTGTTTGGCCGGATGATCTGGCCAAGTTCGCCGACGAGGCGCCCTACCACGGAAAGCTGGCTAATCTACGGGCGTACGCATCAGTCCACGCCGGATGGCACCGATCCGCTGTGCGTCAATATCGGTATGGACGCGTGGGATATGAAACCGGTGAACGAGACGCAGGTCGTCGGATGGCTCACTGCAGCGAACCGCACAGCCACGCAAGCGAACTAGCCCGTCCGTTTGGTTTACGCTTCCGATGGTTTTATAGGGCTGATTACGAGGCGTCCGCCGAGTGACTTCACGACTTTGGCAATGGTGCGGAAGCTGGGATTGCCATTTTGTCGAGGCTTTTGTACGGGCTTTCGCGCCCGACGCCTGCTTCCTTTGCTATCTGGCCCATGCCGCGAGCTTTGGCGACGTCGCCGATGGCGGCTTGCAGCACAGCTGGGTCGTCGAGCTCAGCTGCCGCGTTGAGGTATGCTATGGCATCCTCCTCTGACTCGATGAATTCGCTGGGGTGCCAGTTGCTGATGGTCATATCTATATCTTTCACCATTGGTTCTCCTTGTTCAGGGTATGAATGGTACGAGTTCTGCGCCCTGTATCGTTACTGCACTGGCCGTCGCTGATAGTACGGTGTCGGATGCCACAGGAAATGTCCGGACAGGCCATGTGGTTGTTGGGGTGTGGGGTTGTTCCCGATATAAAAAAAGGGTTTCCGGAAAACCGGAAACCCTGATGGCGGAGAATACGAGATTCGAACTCGTGAGGCTGTTACACCAACACGCTTTCCAAGCGTGCGCCATAGACCACTAGGCGAATTCTCCATGCACTTCCTGCCGAAGCATGAAACGCAACTTGAATAGAATACCGCACATTCCGTGTGCGTGCACGTTCGGCGTGTCTCGTTGCGGCGCAAGGCTTATCAACTGCACGTCGCCCCGTCTGCCATTCCTCCATCCCGCATACGGGACGCGCCCGCCCGTGAGGCCCCTGTGCGCAACCATGCAAAGCGCAGGCCCCTGCCTAGAGGTAGTGGGACAATGTGCCCTATGACGAATGGGAACGTTTTGAAGAGGAATGCGGCTGAATCCGGCCGACATGCGAAGCCGGCGACGATCGACAAGCTCGCCATGGTCATCACCACCTACAAGCGCCAGAACCTTCTGGCCACACTGTTCGACTCGATTCTTGCGCTCGAACAGGCCCCGTGGCGCATCATCGTGGTCGACAACGAGCATTCCGACGAAACCAAGGGTATGGTCGAGGAATTCGAAACCAAGGTCACGGGCCGTTGGGGCAAGACCATTGTCGACGGCAACGGCGGGCAGTCCCGCGTGGTGTACGCGCCGCAAACCGAGAATCTCGGCGGTGCCGGCGGCTTCTCCGCAGGCGTGAAGAAGGCGTACGAGCTTGGCGCCGAATGGTTCTGGGTGATGGACGATGATGTGGCGGTGCTGCCGGACGCCATCGCCAAGCTGGCACCGTGGACGAAGCGTCACGAGGTCATCCAGGGCAGCCGTTTCGATTACGACGGCGGTCCGTTCTACTGGCAGTATGATTTCCGCATCGGACTGGGTATTCCGAACCCCATCGCGCCCGCCGCGTTCGGCCCGGCCGGCTACCGCGTCATGAACACGCTGTGCTTCGAAGGCGGCCTGTTCAACCGTCGCGTCGTCAAGGAGATCGGCCTGCCCGATCCGCGCTTCTTCATCTACTGGGACGACACCATCTACGGCTACCGTGCCAGCAAGGTCACGCAGCCCATCGTCGTTCCCGACGTCGTTCTGCGCCGTACGCGCGAAATCGGCAACTGGGATATCGCCGGCGTGCGTCAGCTGAACTCCACGTCCGACATGAACCGCTACCACATCATGCGCAACCGCGGCTACATGGCCCGCTACTTCATGGTGTACGGCGATTATCGTCCGTTCCTGTTCGGCTTGGGCACCATCGTCCACCGCGGTACCAAGGAGATCATCAGACTGGTGGCCGTGGATCGTGAACACCTGCGCACCGGCATCGTGCAGATCGCCAAGGGCTGGTGGGATTCCCGCAAGTTGTTGCACGACACCGGACTGGCGTCCGAATGCCGGCGCCGTTGGACGACTGATCGGTCGAGGCAATCAACTGGTGTAGGGGCTCACCGTAACGCACGGTCGAGCCCCTACCGGTTTGTCAAGGACTATGTGAGAGCGTCGGATGTGACGTGAATCTGGTGACGGGCGTAAGCCCACGGCATGAAAGTGGAAATGGGTGTGAACTCGGAACAGACGGCAGACAATCAGTTTGAAGAGCTTGATTTCAGTGCTTTAGGCGCTCCGAAAGGCAACAGGCAGGCCGACGGCGCGGGTGATGCGAATACCAATGTGGGGGAGAAACGGCCTGGGCGCCTGGCGGTCCCGATATGCATGGTATTGGGCGTGCTGACGGCATGCACGGTCGTGGTTGCTTGGTTCCCCAAGGGGAGCGCGGCATGGAACTATCCGTTGCACGAAATCGACGCACCAGCCCACTATTACTTCATTCGTAAGATTTTCGATCAAGGCATCGGCGCGGCTACCCACCTGTGGCCGAACGACGCGTTCTACCCGCCCCTGTTCCACCTGCTGGCCGCAGGGCTCATCAAACTTGCGGCAGTGTTCGGAGTGACCATCAACGTGTACACCGCCCTGAACGTGGTATGGATTATGGGAGCCGGACTGATTTGGCCGGCCGGCATGCAGTTGCTGGCATCCTATTGGACCTGCCGGTCGCGTCGCTACCTGAAGCGCACAGGCCGTGCCGGTGACGCTGACCATGCCGGCAATGCGGATTGCGAGCGGAACCACGCCCGGAAAGCAGAACAGCAGCCAAACACAATGCGCAACGTGATCTTCCCTTGCATCATGGCATTCGCAGTACCGTTGCTTTCCATCGCATCCTCCTGCTATCCGTTCCAAAGCCTCGCCACCGGTCCACTGCTCGCATACGGCTTGGCGACAGCCATCCTCCCATTCTGGATCTATGCCACACTGCGCTTCTTCGACGCCATCGCAGGCCGGCATAACACCCCAAAACAACACTGGTCACATAACGGCATCGCCCGTTGGCTCATCACCACCCTGATCGTCGGCATACTATGTCTTATCGCACACCCACGCATCGCATTCACTTGGCTGCTGTTCATCGTGCCGTTCCTGCTGCTGCGCCTGTCCCGGAAGCTGATCCTCGGCGCGTTCCTGTCCGTGCTGGCGGCCGGCGTGGCGTTCTTCTTCTACATGGTCTCGCACTACAAGTCCACCCGCTACTTCAACCCCGCCGACTGGTTCCACACCTATACGCCAAGCCGTAGCGTGCCGGACGCGCTGCGCATCTTCATCACCGACCAATTACCAGGCGCAACAGGCATTTTCGCCGCGGTAGTGGTGATCGCCGCATTCATCATCACACTGCTCGTCGCCATCGTGCCGCGAGTCGTGCGAGCCAAGCCGCTTACAGGCAAGCACTTGAGGGCGGACTACTCGTATGCGACCTACAAGCAACTCCGCAAAGACGCCATTTCCATGGCGATGATGGTGCTGCTCTTCGGGCTCGTGCTCGTCTGCTCCGCGTCACTCACCGGTTGGTTCCCGAACATCGTGGCGGCAGTATGGTACCGCACCGAAGTCCGACCACTCACCATGATCCCGTTGGCTCTCGTCACCCTGATCGTGTTCGCCGCCAGCGCCGTATGTGAACTGTCCACGCGTCGCGCGGACACGGTCATCGCATTGATTCTGGTGGTGGCGCTCGCCGTCGTGCCCCAGTTCACGAACGTGACGCGCACGCAGGTTGCCGATGCGGTGTACGCGAACATGCAACTTACCGACGAACAGCCAGTCGAACAGCTTACGCAATCCAAATACGAGATCCTGGAAGACGTGGCACGCGAAGTGGGCAACAAGGCGGTGGTGGTTTCCGATCCGTTGAACGGATCGATGTACGGCATGTCGATATTCGGTACGAACATGCTGTACCCGATCTACAATCCGGCCGCCGAGAAGAACGGCGCGATCTTCGGTGCCGTGGAACGTGCCTTCGACTCGGGAGACGCCCAGTCAGTGCTCGGCACGGTATGCCCGATTGGAACAGACACCCCGGAATACTTCCTGGCGATGGGCGAACAGGCACCAAGCCTTCAGATGTTCACCTTCAAGGAACAATACGACCCGTTCCACAAGGAAGACCTGATCGCCAAATACGTGAAGGACGGCACGCTGAAAAAGGTGCGCGACTACTCGAATAAAGGCGATTTCGCCAAGGGATGGGCGTTGTACCGGTTCGGTTGCGGGGACTGAGATTGGATAACACTGAACCGGTATCGAACCGGTACTGAACCGGTACTGACCTGGCAGCGATCGGCACAGACAAGCGCGGGCGGGGTGTCTACGGAAACGAGCCGCTCCGCCCGCATGTACTACGCGGAACCGCAGGTTTACGGAATCGCGATAATGAACGGGCTGGCCGGCAGCTGCTGCTTGTTATACAGCATGCTGGAACAATTCGGATCGCCACTGAACAGGTAACGCACCTGGGTGATTCGGTCAACATCATCCGACGACACCACCAACTGGTTCCCCCGAATCGTGGCCGTAGCCGGGCTGAACTTGCCGGATGCGTCCGCCGCTTCGAAGCCTCCCAGCTTCTCATCCGTAGGCGAAGCCACCTTGGTGGCGCTCGCGTTCAGGCTGTAATCGGGTTTCATGGCTTGAAGGCCTTGCGCGGTGCCGTTCTTGAAGGAGATGGTGATGTTGCCTTTTTCGTCGCGTTCGGCAGAGGTGACGACCGGGCCGGAAGGAACCGTGGTCTTCTTGCGCATGGCCTGCCACTGGTCGGCCATACGTTTGGCGAGAATCTCCTTGCCCAACGGGTGGATGGTTTCGGACGTGCCCTTGTCCGTGTCGATGGAAACGGTCATGGCAACATTCTTGGTGCTGTTGAGGTTTGGATTGTCTAGGGTGGAAAGCTGGGCTTGGCGCACGATCTGCGTGTACTGATTATCATCCCAGCGGGCGAGCTGCACGTAGAGGAACGGCAGGGACGCGTCGTCGAACACCTTGCGATACTGGTTGATCAGCGCGGTGAACTGCGATTCGTAGGCCAATGCGGTGGCATTGTTAGCGGCATCGTTGCAGCCCTTGGGACCACAGCACGCCGGCGACGTGAAGCCCTGCAATAGGGCGATATGGTTTCTTGTAGATGTCGCCGCCCTTTGATGTGTCGGCTGATGGCCGTGCCACCCCATGCGGTCTGGATGATGCCAATGGGGGATGTTCGGGCTGGTGGTGCGCAGTTCTGTGCGAAGAATTGCGCAAGGTAGCTGAGACGCTTGGAATTCTGCGTAGTGGCTTCCGACCAGGACGATTTATTCTCATCCGCAACGGGGAATTGCACGGATTGCACATCATGCTGTGCCACGATGAAATGCACGTTCGGATCGTCGATGGTTTCGGGAAGATCCTTGTATTTGAACACTCCCTGTGGGCTGGCGTTCGGGTCGAGCTTAAGGTTCTTGGTGTTGTAATACTGGGTGTAGTTCACTTCCATATTGGATTGCCCGGCTGCCACGAACACGTCGCCCACATATACGCGGGCGAGGGTTTTGAGCAGTTTGCCGTCGTACTGCACTTCCAGCTTGTATGGGTGCTGGTTGGCAGGGACCTTGGGGATTTGAATGGTGAACTTCGCTTCGTGGCTGCTGGTCACCTGCCCGGAATACCGCTTGTCATCCATGGAGAGGGATGCTCTGAGCTTGCTCCAGTCGATATTCGCATATGTGATGTTTTTCAGTTCACCGGTGACGGTGATCGGCTTACCGCGTTGGAATACCATGCCGTTCGAATAGTATGTGGGGAGCTTCACCGTGGCGGGAGTGCTCTGCTGTGCGGCGATTACGGTTCCAGCGGCCTGAGCTGCAGGCGCATGTGCGACTACGCATAGGGGAAGAACCAAAGCCAAAGTGAGAAAAGCGCAGCAAACTGCACTGCGTTGTGTGCGAAACGATTTCATCGATACCCTTTTTCCATCCATATCATGCGAATGTATTTGTACCATAGCCGGGCAACGTGTGAAGCGGCTGAAGGCGGCGGGTGGCGGTTCATGCTCGCTGTGAGAGGAATATGCGAGAGGAAAGCTGGCAGGTGCGGGGGAAAGGGCATGGTGCCGGTTAGGCTGGGAATGCTGTTGTGATGGGTCGTTATGGGAGATGAGAAAAGCTGCAATGAGTGCGATGAGAACTGTGTTGTGTGCGATTGCCGCAACTGGATTGGCATTGGGTGGTGCGTTGCCTGCGGATGCCGTGCAACTGCATGATGTGAACATGGACGCTGTCACACAGGTGCGTTCCATCAGTGGCACAGATGGTGCTGAAAACACCATGCCGGGCAATCCTGAAGCGGAGCTGCCGGATACAATCGCGCAGAGCATCCCCGATGATGCGGAAGTCGTGTCTGAAGACCATGCGTTGACTGCGGATGGCACGTTGAAGGATCTTGCCACCGGTAAGACGATTACCGATCCGAACCTGGTGGGCACGCAGAGTAGTCAGCCGGACCCGTTGGCGAAAACCGACGGTGCGTCGTTCATCCCCGTTGAGGTGGACGCGGTCAGAACCGAGATCGAGAATGCCTCCAAGGCTCAAAGCGATGCCAGCCTATCCGCCGAAACAGCTCGGAGCAAAGCGACGGTACGGTTGGCATCGTTGCCGAATAATGAGTATGGCGCGTATTGGGGAACGTACAACGGTTACACCGGCGTTCTTCGAATCCAACGGCAATCTGTTCGTGCAACGGGCCAAGGGTGTGATCGACGTGTCGGAATGGCAGGGCGATATCGACTGGGCCAAGGCGAAGAGCGCCGGGGTCGAAGGTGCGATTATCCGCATCAGCTACGGTTGGGGCAACGGGTATGACAAGAAGGCGCTGCGCAACATCAGCGAATGCAAGCGGTTGGGCATTCCGTTCGGTATCTACATGTATTCGTACGCCGAGAATTCCGGCAATGCCGCTTCCGAAGGCGCCGACGTGGCATCGTTGCTGCGCAAGGCCGGCGTGAACCCGAATGACCTGCAATACCCGGTGTATTACGACCTGGAAGCGTGGAGCTGGACAGGCCACGCGCACCCGACCAGCCCGGCCGTGTACGACGGCATCGTGAACGCCTGGTTCAGCCAGCTGCGTAACGCGGGCTATAGCAATCTTGCGGTGTACTCCTACACCAGTTACCTCAACAATGAGCTCAACAGCAGTGATATACACGCAAAGACACGGTGGGTGGCGCAGTACGGTTCCCGTATGGGCTATACGGCATGGTCCAGCAACGATCGCGGCTGGCAGTATTCGTCGTCGGCGCATATCAACGGCATCAGCGGCAGTGTGGACGTAAATGCGTTTGGGGCAAGCAGAAAACCAACAGTACGCAAACATCCGTTGATGTTCGCGCATTGCCGGCTATCACTGTTCCTGATGGGAACTATTACATCAATGTGCGATCCAAAGTGGCAAGCAGCATTGATATTCCTGGAGCGAGCACGGCTGATTCCACAGCCATCCAGCTGTACTCCGGTAACGGTTCCAAAGCGCAGCAGTTCAGATTCATTAAGCAGCCAGATGGAAGCTACAGCATTACCAATGTGAATTCCGGCAAAGCGTTGGATGTTCGCAATGGCTCGGCCGGCAACAATGCGGTAGTGCAGCAATATTCGACGAATGGTACGAATGCTCAGCATTGGTTCATTCGTGATTCCGGAACCGGTTACTACTTGCAGTCCGCCCTGGGCAATTGGGTTCTGGATGTAAGCGGCGGCAGTACAGCCAACGGTGCAGCGATTCACCTGTATGCGCCCAATGGAACAGTTGCTCAGCTTTTCGTGCTCTCATCCAGCGAGGTCAGCATTCCGGCAAATACGTCAACAACGATTCGGTCAGTAAAAAACAACGGATTGGTATTCGACGTTCCCGGCGCATCAACCGCCAATAGCGCACGAATCCAGTTGTATGCGAGCAACGGATCCAACGCGCAAAAATACCGTTTCACCACGATTGGTAATGCAGCCTACCGCATTACCAACGTAAACTCCGGCAAAGCACTGGATGTGTGCGGTGGATCTGCGGCTAACGGTGCGGCGCTCCAACAATATGATGGGAACAATTCTGTCGCCCAACAATGGACCGTACGCAACTACGGTAGCGGCAGGGTGGCATTGGTATCAGTGAACGCGAACAAGGCAGCGGACATTCCAGGAGGCAATGCCGCGCAGCAGGTCAAACTCCAGATGTACACGCCTAACGGAACAGCCGCTCAGCAGTGGACAATAAACAAGGTGTCTACTCCAAGAGAACGTATGAACGCTGCCGCTGACTCGCATAGGAAGGACCTTCCTGACGGCACGTATATGTTCGGATCGAAGCTGAAAACCTCCATGAAAATCGATGTTGCCGGTGCCTCGAAGAGCAATGGCATCAATGTGCGACTGTGGAATGGCAACGGCACCAACGCTCAGAAATGGAAAGTCACGCACGACTCCAACGGTTATGTGACATTGACCAATGTGAATTCCGGCAAGGTTCTGGATGTTTATGGTGGCTCTTCCACCAATGGTGCCAATGTGCAGCAATATTCCTCAAATAATACGTATGCGCAGAAGTGGATTGCAGTGAAGAATTCCGATGGATCGTATACGTTCCAGTCGGCGCTCGCGGAAAACAAAGTCCTTGATGTTTCGGGTGCTTCTACCTCGAATGGTGCCAATGTGCAGCTATATGCCGCAAATGGTACGAATGCCCAAAAGTGGGTGAAGTAGCAGA
>ENA-OQKA01000339-OQKA01000339.1-human-gut-metagenome-genome-assembly--contig:-NODE-339-length-12569-cov-3.173364_pt1 | contig 12569 bp, 15 predicted proteins | sample MGYA00242644_ERZ504789 | MGnify/ENA primary metagenome ERZ504789 (study PRJEB26092, sample SAMD00036423) | human gut metagenome | host: Homo sapiens | study: EMG produced TPA metagenomics assembly of...
CAAATCCTAGCAACATGTGCAAATGATAAAGGATATCCTGCAAGTAGAGCCGGGAACGATCGTTATTCCGTTTTCTGCGGAGTCAAACAGGGCCGGGAAGAAATCTGGCAGATTGTAGAATCCGTTATTGAACTTCCGCAAGGGTACATCGAGGCGGAAATGCCAAAAGAGAGGCAAACAAAAGCAGCCGGCACCGCAGGAACCGAAGAAAAAGAGCGCTGGAAAAGACAGACCGCCCGGTAGCCAAAAGACACTTCGAAAAGAACAGAAAAGAAAGTGAAAAAAAGTAGAATGAAGAAAAAGTATTTGTATACTGCAATCATGCTTTTTGCCATTCTGGTGGCAGGAATGGGACTGACCGGATGGTACGTCAGCCAGACACAGGAACAGACGGATGGACAGGAACTGACGGTTGTGACTTCCTTTTATCCAATGTATATTGCGGCTGAGAATGTAATCGGGGATGCAGACGGAGTGCGTCTGGAAAATTTAAGTGAGCCGCAGACCGGCTGCCTGCATGATTTCCAGCTGACACCGGAAGATATGAAGTTACTCAGTACGGCGGATGTGTTTATCATCAATGGTGGTAGAATTGAAAGCTTTATGAAGGAAGTTGCAGAGGCTTACCCGAATCTGAAAATTATAGAAGCCTGTGAGAATATTTCTTTGCTCTCCGGGGAGGAGGACGATACACATCATCATGAGGGGGAAACAGAAGAAGAACATGCCCATGGGGATGTCAATGCCCATGCATGGATGAGCGTTTCTGCTTATGAGACACAGGTACAGACGATTGCCGATGGATTATCTGGAGCAGATCCGGAAAGAAGCAGTGCCTATCAGAATGGGGCAGAGGCATATCTGGAAAAACTGGACGGACTGAAAAAACGTCAGGAGAAATTAAAACAGGAAATTTCCGGTCAGTCGGTGATTCTGTTTCATGAAGCATATGCCTATGTCGCTGAGGACTATGGACTGCAGGTAAACTATCTGCTGGATCTCGATGAGGAACGGCAGGTCAGTGCAGGAGAAGTATCGGATGTGCTTTCTGCTGTCCGCAAGGGGCATGTAAAATACATTCTTGCAGAAGAACTGTATGGAAAGAGTATGGGAGATACGATCCGGAAAGAGTCCGATGCAAAGGTATTATATCTGGACCCGCTGAATCGCGGAACTTACGAAAAAGACAGTTATATTAACGGTATGAAAAAAAACATGGAGATACTTGAGGAGGCATTTTATGCGAAAGATCATTAGTCCGTGTGGATTTCACTGCATCAAGGTGAATCATCTGGGGGTGTGGTTCAGTGAGCAGGAAATCTTAAAAGATGTGAATCTTCATATGCACTGTGGATCGCTGAATGCGATTATCGGAAAAAACGGTGCCGGAAAATCGACATTGATCCGTGCCATGCTGGGGGACATCCCGCATACGGGAGATATTGAGTTTCGGGATACCAAAGACGGACGGATGCAGAATTTAAAAATCGGATATGTCCCGCAATCGATTAACATCGAAAAAAATACACCGGTCAGTGTCTATGACCTGCTGGCAAGCTATGAGTCGAGATATCCGGTGTTTCTGCCGAAAAACCGGAAATTATATGAAAAGATCAAAGCGCATCTGCGCATTTTTGAGGCAGAAGAACTGATCGACAAACAGGTTTGTAATCTGTCCGGAGGACAGCTGCAGAGAGTGCTTCTTGCACTGGCGGTGATGGATGAGCCGAATCTGCTGCTTTTGGATGAGCCGGTATCCGGAATTGACCAGAATGGCATGGAACTTTTTTTTAAAACGATGGATTATCTGAAAAAACATTATGACCTTGCGATTATTCTGATCTCACATGATCTGGATTACGTGGCAAGATATGCGGATCATGTAGTGCTTCTGGACAAGACGGTCCTCAGGCAGGGAACGGTAAAAGAAGTATACGAAAGTTCCGAATTTGAACGGATTTTTTCTGCGGGAAAAGAAGAAACATGGATAAAGGAGGATGAGACAAATGATTGATTGGACCTCCTGGATGGATTATGGTTTTATGAAGATGGCATTGGCCGCAATACTGATCATTACACCACTGTTTGGGCTGATGGGAACCATGATTGTCAATAAAAAAATGGCATATTTTTCGGATGCCTTGGGGCATTCCGCACTGACGGGAATTGCTGTAGGAGTGGTATGCGGAATTCCGGATACGAATATTTCCATGGTGATTTTTGCAGTTGTATTCGCGCTGCTGTTAAACAAAATCGGAAGCAGAAGTACCGTATCAACCGATACGATTATTTCGGTTTTTTCCTCCTGTTCGGTTGCGATTGGTCTGGCAATCCTGTCAAAAGGCGGAAATTTCAGTAAATATTCGAGTCTTTTAGTCGGGGATGTTCTGAGCATTACCAAAAAGGAAATCGGGTATCTTGTTATTATTTTTATCGTTACGATTTTGTTCTGGATCACCTGTTTTAACTGGCTGAATGCCATCTGTATTCACCGGGCACTGGCAAAGAGCAAGCGGATTCCGGTACAACTGATGGATTATGTTTTTGCGGTACTTGTAGCACTGATTGTCATGCTTTCCATCAAGTGGGTAGGTATTCTGATCATCAATGCATTGCTGATCCTTCCGGCGGCATCGAGCAGAAATCTGTCGGTAAACATGCGGGAATACCATGTCTTTTCGATAATTTTTTCCGTTTTCTCGGGCGTCATGGGACTGATTTTGTCTTATTACACGAACGTTGCAACCGGCCCAATGATTGTAATTATCGCATCTGTGATCTATTTTGTGACTTATTTTTTTGGAAGAAAGTGGAAAGAATAACAGGGAGAATAGGATTTGACCGATTGTATTTTTTGTAGTACAATCGGTGTATACAAAATACTGAGGAAATACAAATGGATGAAATAACACTCAAAGCACTTGCAAAAATAAATCTGGGACTGGATGTGGTCCGGCGCAGGGAAGATGGATATCATGAAGTGCGCATGATCATGCAGACCATTCATCTGTACGATCTTCTGGAGATTCAAAAGATTCGGGAGCCGGGGATACAGATTGTTTCCAACCTCTCTTTTTGCCGGTAAATGAAAATAATCTGGTCTATAAAGCGGCACGGCTGTTACAGGAAGAGTTTGCGCTTACAGATGGAATTTCCGTAAAACTGACAAAGAGAATTCCGGTAGCGGCGGGGATGGCAGGAGGAAGCACGGATGCTGCCGCCATGCTGTATGCGATGAATCAGTTGTATGATCTGGGATTGTCCCGCAGGGAACTGATGAAGCGTGGGGTACAGATCGGGGCAGATGTTCCTTACTGTCTTATGCGTGGAACGGCACTGGCAGAAGGAATCGGGGAAAAACTGACGCAGCTTCCGCCGATGATCAAATGTCCGGTGCTGATTGCAAAACCATCCATTTCGGTATCGACCAGATTTGTATATCAGAACCTGAAGCTGGATGAACAGACGAACCATCCGGATATTGATGCACTGATGAAAGATATCCGGGAGAAAGATTTTGACGGTGTCTGTGCACATATGGGAAATGTACTGGAATCGGTTACGATACCAAACTATCCGGTAATTGCAGAGATCAAACAGCAGATGATGCGTTCGGGTGCCAAAGCTTCCATGATGAGCGGAAGCGGTCCTACCGTATTCGGTCTTTTTGAAGATGGAGAAACGGCAAAGCGTGCGCTGCGGGAAATGAAACGCTCCGGTCTTGCAAAACAGGTATATCTGACCACGATCTACAACAACAGGAGAAAGTAATAATTCACACAAACAGAAATGGAGACGATAACATGACAGATGATCTGACGCTCAATATGGACGCATATCTGCCACTGAGAGATGTTGTATTTAATACGTTAAGAGAGGCAATTTTAAAAGGAGATCTCAAACCGGGAGAGCGGCTTATGGAGTTACAGCTGGCAGCAAAGCTTGGGGTGAGCCGTACACCGATCCGTGAAGCCATCCGTATGCTCGAGCAGGAGGGACTTGCTGTAACCATGCCACGCAAAGGGGCAGAGGTTGCAAAGATGACACTCAAAGATATGGAAGATGTTCTGGAAATCCGGGAGGCGCTGGATGAACTTGCCGTAAAGATTGCATGTGATAAGATTTCGGAGAAAGAGCTGCAAAAACTTTTAGAAGTCAAAGATCAGTTTGAAAACAGTACAAAGACCGGAGATGTGAAAATGATTGCCGAGATGGATGTAAAATTCCACGATGTTATTTTTGAATCAACGGGAAATCCGAAACTCGTGACGTTATTGAACAATCTGCGGGAGCAGATCTACCGATACCGTGTGGAATATATCAAAAATCCGGACAATTATCCGGTATTGATCGCAGAACATAATGCGATTGCGGAGGGCTTGAAAAACAGGGATAAAGAAGCGGCAACGCTTGCCATGCACAAGCATGTAAAAAACCAGGCAGTGGCAGTAAAAAGTGTAATCCAGTGTCAGGATGAAGCAGAAAATGAATAGTTTATGTAACAGATGGAAATAGTAAGGACAGATACCTTTTGGTGTCTGTCTTTTTTTAGGTATACAGGCACCTTATGGGATGAAAAGAGATAGGAATGTAAAAATGGAGCATACAAAAATTTCGACCGATATTGAGCAGAATATAAAACAGTTTCAACAGCTGTTTGCAGACAGTGCAGATATTAAAATGAAGGAAATGCGTCTGGGAAAAGGAAAAAGAAGACGCTGTTTTCTGGCATATATTGAGGTGGCAGTCAGCAATATGCTGCTGGAAACGACGGCTTTGGGGAGACTGCTGGCGGCATTATCGGAGCTGCCGGACAGAGACTTAAATCAGGTACTCAATGAGAATGCGATGGGGATTTCAGATGTGACACCGTACGATACCATAGAGGATGCAGCACAGGGGATGCTCACGGGGGATGCCATCCTTTTTGTGGATGGATACGGACATGCATTAAAGATTGCCGACAAAGGATATCCCGGTATGGGGGTGCAGGAGCCGGATTCGGAAAAAGTAATCCGCGGTTCGAAGGAGGGATTTACCGATTCCATCAAAACCAACACGGCTCTTATCCGTAAGCGTGTGCGATCAACACGGGTTAAAGTAGAAGAAGTACGAGGAGGGGGTGCGTTCGCACGACGGCAATTGACCTGGTGTATATGGCAGATCTGAAATATGAATCCGTGCTGCGGCAGATCCGGGGAAAAAATTACAGAATATGAGATTGACGGGGTCATGGACAGCGGAATCTTAGAGCAGCTGGCGGAAAAGAAATGGTATTCACCGTTTCCACAGTTTCAGACGACACAGCGACCGGACCGGGCAGCACTTGCGGTGCTGGAGGGAAGGATCGTATTGTTATGCGACAATTCTCCGGTCGCTCTCATTTTGCCGACAGACCTGAATTCTTTTTTGAAGACGAGTGATGACTATTATAATCGGTTTGGTGTGGCAACGTTTGCACGGATCTTGCGTTACATGGCAGCTTTTTTTGCCATGACACTCCCCGGACTGTATCTGGCGGTGACAAATTTTCACACACAGATTCTGCCGACACCGCTTTTGTTATCCTTCTGGGAGGCACGGATCGGTGTGCCTTTTCCGGCGGCACTGGAGGTCATTCTCATGGAGATTTCTTTTGAACTGTTGCGGGAGGCGGGGTCCGGCTGCCGGGGGCAATGGGAAATACGATCGGAATTGTCGGAGGTCTGATTATCGGGCAGGCAGCTGTGGATGCCAACCTTGTCAGTCCGATTGTGGTGATTGTGGTTGCGTTTACCGCGCTTTGTTCCTTTTCCATTCCGAATGAAGAATTTGCTTTTTCATTCCGGATATTGAAATTTTATGTGATTGTCCTGTCCGCATGGCTTGGATTTTTCGGATTTTTGATTGCACTGCTTACGGTGTTCATCCATCTGTCGCGGCTGGAAAGCTTTGGGATTCCGTATCTCATGCCGTTTGTGGGGGCAGATGTCAATGATTATCATGATGAACGCGACAGTATCTGGCGTGCACCACTGAAAAAAATGGTGCGAAGACCCATTTATGCAAAACGCGGGGAGCGGATACGTCTGCGGAAAAAATAGGCTGAGTAAACGGTAACGGAGGAACGATATGTTTTCAAATAATAACCGGATATCAACGCGGCAGGTGTTCCGGCTGTTTGTGTTCGATTTTGTAGGGAAGTACGCTGATTCTGCCCTCACAGCTGGCAGCATTTGCGGGAAATGACGGTCTGGCATCCATTGTGCTGGGAGGTATCATGGGAAGCCTGTATCTGTGGTATCTTGCATATGTTTTAAAAAAGATGGAAACGGATCTGGTCACTTATACTGGAACGGAGTTCTGCCCGGCATGGATGAAAAAAATTTTTCTGGTGTTACTGCTGGTCTATTTTACCGGTATGGCAGGTATACGGGGCATATATCTTTTCGGACGTGATACAAAAGGGGCTGATTGCAGGGGAGTCGTTTCCCCTGATTCTGATTCTGGTATTGCTGATGGCAGGATATGCCGTGTGTGGCGGGATTGAAAGCCGTGCACGGGTGTATGAGATTTTGTTTGTCGTTTTGTTTGTACTTCTTGCAGGAATGCTTTTGATTGCGGCGGGGGATCTGGAGATGGAATATCTGTATGGCTTTTTTCAGGCAGATACCGGGTCGGTGATGAAAGGAAGTCTGGCAGTCTTTTTTTGTCTGATGCCATTGTTTCTGCTTGCATTTTTTCCCTCCTATGTGCAGAAAGCAAAATGGGGGAAGCTGGTGCATGCCGTGCATGCGGCAATGTGGTTTGCCATAGGTGTTCTTGCGGTTTTGTATGTGATCCTGCTGGGCAGTTTTGGAAGCCGTTCCCTAACGACCATGAAATATCCGGCAATTACGCTGATGAGCAGTATCCATCTGAGGGGAAGTTTTTTGAAGCGGCTGGATGCCTTTATGATCGCCATCTGGTTTTTTACGCTGTTTGCACTTGTGACTGTGTTTTTGTTTTATGCACAGGAACTGGTACAGAAACTGCGGAAAAAAGATACGCATAAAAAATGGTATCTCTGTGGGGTGATGGCTGCAGTTTTCGGGGTGGCAGAAATGCTCCACCAAAGCAGCCATGGGGAATGGTTCCGGGATTATCTGCTGTATATCGGAATCCCGTTGTTTTTGTTCCTGCCATTGTTTGTACTTTTGTGGGGAAAGGGGAAAAAACGGCATGAAGGGTAAAATAAAAAAATATGTTGCACTGGTATTGTCTGTGCAGCAGCTGCTTTGCGGATGCAGCGCCACAGAACTCGAAGACCGCTGTTTTCCAATGATGGCGGTTGTGGACGAAAAGGATGGACAGATTTCTTTTGGTTATGGATTTCCCAAGCTGAGCCAGAAGGATAATACGGATCTGGAAGAGGCGCGTGTGAATATCGCGCCTGTCACGGGAAAGACAATGGAAAGCTGTGTGCGGACCTATGATAGCCGGCTGGAAAAACTGGCAGACTGCAATCATATGAAAGTGCTTGTCTTCGGGGAAAATCTGATGGAGGATACCGGACGGTATGCGGATGTTCTTTCTTATCTGAAACAAACCGGACTTTTCCCAAGAAACATCTATGTATGTGTGGCGGAAGATCCATTGGCATTGTTTGAGACAGAAGAAGATCTGCCACAGGATCTGGGAAGTTATCTGGAACAGTATCTGCAGAATCAGGAATCAGCGGGATCAGGAAAACTGTTTAAGCTTGGCAGGCTGCTGGACGAGAAGGAAAACCATATCCTGCAGATCATGCTGCCATATCTGGAAACAGAAGACCATATCATCTTCTGGAAAACCATGTACCGGGTACCGGATGACAGGTTTTTGTATAAACAGGAAAAATAATGGAAATGCTCTTACTATCAGAGGAAAGAGAGTGTGGGAAAATGAAAAAGAAAAAAATCATGTTTATCATTTTATGTATGTTAACGGTTCTTGCTGCGGGAACTGCGCACGCAACAGAAAAGGAAAGGGTGGACCCACTGCAGCCGGCAATTGCAGAAAAAATACTGCGGTTTCATGTACTGGCAAACAGTGATGCCAAGGACGACCAGAATGTGAAACTAAAGGTCCGGGATGCGGTGGGGCATATGCTTGGGCAAAAACTAAAAAAGGTAACAGACCGGGCGCAAACCGAAAAAATTGTGCAGGACCATATGGACGAAATTATAGAAACAGCGGAAAAAACGCTGCGCAAAAGCGGCTATACATACGGTGCCAGCGCAAGGCTTGCCAATGTGGATTTCCCTGTGAAAACGTATGGGGATTATACGTTTCCGGCAGGTAAATACCGTGCATTGCAGATTACACTGGGAAAAGGAGAAGGACATAACTGGTGGTGTGTGCTGTATCCGAACATGTGTTTTCAGGGATCGGTATATGAGGTTGTGGATGAATCTTCCGACGAGGAGCTGCGTGAAGTTTTGACGCAGGAAGAATATGCAGATGTGTTTGATTCGGGAAAAATGCAGATCCGGTGGAAATTCCTTGATTATTTTCGCTAAACTCGTTATGATAATGGGGCGCACCAATGTGCGTTAAGATATCAAGGAAAAGAAGGAACTGGCTATGACAAAAGACGTATTATTGTCCATCAAGGGATTGCAGATCGGGGAAAATGAACAGAATGACACGATAGAAGTGATTTCTCCGGGAGATTATTATTTTCGGAATGGCAAGCATTTTTTTATGTATGAGGAAGTCATGGAAGGTCAGAAAGAATCTACCCGAAACATGATTAAGGTCAGGGACAATTATATGGAACTGACGAAAAAGGGTGCCGTCAACGTTCATATGATTTTTGAAAAAAATAAAAAGAATATTACATACTACAATACACCGTACGGCAGTCTGCTGGTGGGAATTGATGCCTACCGTGTGGATGTGCAGGAGAAAGAGGAAGAGATTACGGTTGAGGTGGAATATGCGCTGGAGATAAACAATGAGCATCTGGCGGACTGCCATATCCGGATTCTGGCAAATCCGAAACAGGACCCGGCATTCAAACTTGTCAGATAAACAGACGTAAGTAATGAATATGCACGAAAACAAACGAAAATGAACGAAAAAATTGTTAAATATTGTGAAAAAATGCTGAGTTGTGGTATAATGTAAAAAATGATAACAGAGGGGGAAATCATTATGAATACGGAACACAGGCAGCAGAAAATTTCTTTCTGGCATTCCATGAAAACGCAGTTTATTGCGGTAGTGATTCTTGTGGCGGCAGTGATTGTAATATTGTATACACTCATGATTATGCCTGGGGTAAAGAGCAATATCCGCAGTATCTATTCCAACTATCTGCTGGATCTTTCCATTTCGTATGGACGGGAGATGGAAAGTGCCATGCAGGTAAATATTGATCTTTTAGATAACCCGGAAGCTGCACAGGACATTTTACAGCAGATAGATGTCGCAGGAGCCAAGACAGCTTATGCCTATCTGGTTGGATTTGACGGAACGATGCTGTATCATCCTACCGCTGAGAAAATCGGGCAGCCGGTAGAAAACGAGGCTGTCAAAAAGATGCTCAAAGAGATACAGGGGGGAAGTATCCCAAAACCGGAGACTGTGCAGTATGTATTTCAGGGGGAGAAAAAATTTTCCGCATGTTATACCAGCAAAAAACAGTTTATCCTTGTAGTCACGGCGGATGATGCAGAGCTTCTTGCACCGGCATTAATGCTGGAGCAAAGGGGAATCCTGATTTCCGGTGTGCTGCTGTTGCTCGGGGCTTTGGCAGCGTTTGTTTTTGCAACACGGATTACACGTCCGTTATCAAAGATTACAGATTCCGTGAACCGGATTGCACAGCTGGATCTGCGAAACGATCAGGTACTGGAACAATGTGCCGCACATCGTGGGGAAGTCGGAAGCATTGCAAATGCCGTGCTTCGGATGAAAGAGGCTCTGACGGAAATTGTACAGAAGATACGGCAGCAGAGTGGACAGTTGTTTGATGCGTCGGAAACGTTAAACAATAACGCGGTAAAGACAGCAGGAAACGTAAATAATGTGGAGACCGCAGTAAATGAGATCGCAACCAGTGCAACCAGTCAGGCACAGGAGACACAGGGGGCAACCGAGTCCATTATTTCCATGGGTACGATGATTGAGGATTCTACAAGCCAGGTAAAATCCATGAACGAGACGGCAGATGTGATGAATGAGTCCGGACAGATAGCCAAAAAGGCACTGGAAGAACTGGGAGAAATCAATGAGAGGGCAACCGAGTCCATCAATGTGATTTATGAACAGACCAATACAACGAATGATTCTGCCTTGAAGATCAAGGATGCAACATCGCTGATTGCTTCCATTGCAGATGAAACCAATCTGCTGTCACTCAATGCTTCCATTGAGGCTGCCAGGGCAGGAGAGGCAGGAAAAGGTTTTGCGGTGGTGGCAGCACAGATCCAGAAGCTGGCAGAACAGTCCAACGAATCTGCCAAGCGGATTGAGGATATTATCCGTGAACTGCTGAAAGATTCCGAAACTGCAGTACATACGATGGAAGATGTGAAGAAAATCATGCAGGAGCAGAACGAAAAAGTGAAAAAGACGGCAGAAGTTTTTGAACAAATGCATGAAGGTGTCAATTTGTCCATCCATGGAATGGTATCCATAGAAGAACAGACACAAAAGATTGAGGATGCAAGAAATAAGATCGTAGATACGGTACAGAGTCTGTCGGCAATCGCAGAGGAAAATGCGGCAAGCACACAGGAGACTTCGGCTTCCATGATGGAAATTGGTTCGGTTATCAATGATATCAGCCAGAATGCAGAGAACCTTAAAAATATTGCAGAGGTTCTGGAAAGGAATATGCAGCTGTTTCAGATGGAAGAATCATGATTTGTGGAACAACGGTATAGAATCTGCATGAAAAGAAAAGGCTTATCTTCCCGGTGGGGAAGATAAGCCTTTTCCTGTTTTTTCCTGTAAACACATTATTTCTTTTTGCTGCTGGAACCGGATTTGGATTCTTTCAGCCGGGCATTGGCTTCATTGTACTTTTCCTGAAGCTTTGCACGGAATCCTTTTTTCTTTTTGACCGGTTTTTCCAGCGGTCCACGGAGTCCGCGTACACCTGTGATATAAAGACCACTGACGGTTGCCTTGACTTCTTTCTTGACCGGAATGTCATCGTAGATCTGCTCGTCTGCAATCAGTGTCATGACTCTTGGTCCGACTTTGGCTTTTACGATTGGAAGTTTGGCGCGCTGCATGAGTTTGTTTGCCTGCTCCATTACCTGGGAAGGAAGGCCGGCATCTTTCATTTTCATTCGTTTTTTGTCGATGATCAGCATCGTCACTGTCTGCGCAGCGGCTTTCATCTGCTCATCCTGTTCTTCTTTTTTCTTCTGTGCTTTCTTTCCGAGAAAGTACAGGACAATCATAGCGGCTACCAGAATAATGGCAATCACTAATAATACGATTCCTATTGGTTTCATCGTGGATTTCCTCCTCTATATACTAAAATTTATTGTAGCAAAGATTTCTGTAAAAATCAACGTTTACTGTTTGTATTTTCTATGGATTTATGGTATGTTTAATTAGTTGTAAAAGGAAAGAAAGAAGGATTTGGGACATTATGAAGAAAAGAGTGGTTATACTTTTTTGTGCATGACGATGGTATTATCCATGGGAGCATGTGGTACAGACAGTGATAAAAAGGCAAGTACCCAGCAGGGAACACAGGAGACGGCAAGTGAAGTGTTTGACGGACCGCACAGCGCACAGATGAAGCTGGATCTGTCAAAACTTGTGACGAAACTTGCAGATTATAAAGGGATTGATGTTACAATCTCCGGAAATTATGATGTGACAGATGATCAGGTGGAGCAGAATCTGATATCACTGCTTTCATATTACGGAATCACCGGAGTTGAGGTAAAAGACCGTGATACGGTTCAAAAGAATGATTATGTCAAGGTGGATTATACCGGATATCTCGACGGGGATGCATTTGATGGCGGTTCTGCGACAGACACAATGATTGATGTGGCGAACAACTGTGATGCCACACAGAAGACAAATTATATTGATGGATTCAGTGATGGGCTTGTCGGCGCAAAAGTCGGGGATGAAGTAAGTTCGGATGTGACATTCCCGGAGAATTACCAGTCTTCGGATCTGGCGGGAAAGAAAACAACGTTTAAATTCAAAATCAAGGGAATTTATAAGCCGGTTACCATGGACACGCTGACCGATGACATGGTAGCAGATGCATTTACCGAGCAGAAGATCACCACGAAAAAGGATCTGGTTGCATATGTACGGCAGGTACTCGAAAAGCAGGCCGCAAATTCCAAGTCTCAGGCAAGTATCAGCGCAGTTGAAGATGATCTGCTGGATAAATGTAAAGTGAAAATTCCGGATGAGTATCTGGATGCGCGTCTGCAGGAATATCAGCATGAATTTGAAGCAGACAACTGCAATGATACACAGACTCTGGAACAGTATGCAAAGAATAACAATACCACCGTGGATGATATGAAAAACAGTGGAAAGAACTGATGATCAAGCAGATCAAAATTGAATTTATCTTT
>ENA-OQKA01000341-OQKA01000341.1-human-gut-metagenome-genome-assembly--contig:-NODE-341-length-12527-cov-2.115081_pt1 | contig 12527 bp, 11 predicted proteins | sample MGYA00242644_ERZ504789 | MGnify/ENA primary metagenome ERZ504789 (study PRJEB26092, sample SAMD00036423) | human gut metagenome | host: Homo sapiens | study: EMG produced TPA metagenomics assembly of...
ATGCATAGTATCTGTAGAAACAGCATCGCAACAATTCAATACGAATTTGGGATATAGATTATTTCTACGAAGGAAAAAAGCATCTGGCACCCATACAGATGGTATTCGATACCATTTCTCTCTAATTTTACATTTATATCCCGTGTTATCACCATTCTTCTCGCCAAGTTCAATATATTTTTTTTGTCCTTGACTATATTTTTCTATTGGGGTATCTGGAAAATCAATCAAATAAGCCGCTTTTCCCTGCTCAACATTTTTCTTCCAGTCCTCATATTTAAAGAAAACACTATGTGCATGAGAACTTCTTCCTATCAATGGTCGAACAACATTAGTTAAATCATATACTTCAACCATTTTTTTATCTACTGAAAAGTACTTATTATTTCCTGTTGTAATCCCCACATTAATAATACCGGTTTCAGACAGTGTTTGAAATCTATCATCATTTTTCAAATCTAAAATCAGTTGATTTTCTTGCTCTGTTGTAAAGTATTTTGTCCACTTTTCATGCACATGGCTAAGTTTCTGAAAACCATTCGCATATATATTAAGATTTTCTAAATCATCAAGGTTATTTAATTCTATGATCCTTATGCCTTTTTCTGAATCGCCTTTTTCTCCAATAAAAACTACCACTTCTTGTTCAATGCCTGGGAAAACCAATTCTTCAAATGTTAATAATGTTATTTGGGATAACTTGTTAGACAAAAACAATCTTAAATCTTCCGCATACGCAACCTGTAAAATTTCCGCTGGAATTACAAACGCGATTTTCCCATTATCATTCAACATATGAACGCAAGCAACTATGAATCCAACCCATGTGTTTATCAATTTATTGGCTTTCATTCCATGGCTTGTTAATATTTCAGCCATTTCCATTCTTTGCTTTTCTTCAAGATATTGATAACGTATATATGGTGGATTTCCAAGTATCATGTCATACTTATTTATATCCTTATATTTTTGATAAAACTCAAAAAAATCTCTATTCTCAACAGATACATTTGGTATTATTTTTTAAGCTTTCTCTAGCCTACTTTCTGGGTCTTTCATTTTTTTTCGATTTCTATTGCAGTTACTTTTCTATTTTTAGTCAAAAACTGAGTTTCAACTAATGCATCTACAAACACCCCATCTCCGCAACTGGGTTCTAATATTGATTTAATAGATGCATCCTTCTTAAAAAAATCCACCATTTTTTCTGCCAATTTTAGTGGTGTATAATAAGCACCTCTTAATTTCTGTTCTGTACTATCTTCTTTTAATATCATTCTCTCACCTAAAATTGCAAATTATAAATTTTTGTAATATTATCTTCAATTTGTTTGCTTAAATTTTTCTTTTCAGCTTCTATTACGCTAATAGATGCTTTATCTTTTTTCTGTTCTAATGCAATATTCAACTCATTTATTTTCTTTGTTGAAATAAGCACTGATTCATATAACGCTTTTTGCTTTTCATCATCAAGATCTAATTCGACAAAAGGTATTTTCTTTAATAGATACGTTCCTCTCGCTGTAAATCCCCCTTCAAAATCACTTCCCATAATTTGAAATAACTTTTCTGTATATGGATGATTCAACCATGCTTGTATATACCGTAAATCATACTTTGAACCAGGCAACTTTGCTATTGCACAATACCCCGCTGTACCGCCAGAAGCAATGAGCATATCATTTTCATCATATGCATACATTGGTTCTTTACTTAAAATTCTAACAATTAACTTAGGAGTATCTACAAATGCAGTCAACGCTTGTGTTCTTCCATATTGATACCAAGTATCGGCTGTTGCATTTTTTATGTCACGACCTTTTCCACCATTTAAACATTTTGGAACTAACAAGTCATAGCAGTCCTGTAGATATTGATATGTTCCAGGATACTCTTTTTTCATAATCTCAACGTTGATCAAGCTACCATCTGCATTATATGGAAAAATAATATGCTTATCCGTTTTTAACAATGAATATGTACCCATTCCTTTTTCATCAGCCTTAGTTGGTTTGAAGAAAGGCTTCAAAATACACTTTTCTATATGGTATCTTTTTTCAAACTTATCTACAATTATTTCTTCTCCTGTTTCCGAAACAATTTCATCTTTATCAAACCAATATACCGGTTTAGGTCTTTCTGCACTTGTTTGTATTCCATTAAAAATATTTACTATTTCACCTAATGGTTTCCCATTTTCTTCTACCGTTGCAATCATTTTCATGAATTTAATATCGGTAGTTAATCTCCACGGATTTTCATCTAATAATTCATTTGGATTATTTTTTCTATTTTCATAGTCTCTCCCTTATCCAATATATCTGTATTCTGAGATATATCCAACAGTCAAACGGATAATATCAGATATTTTCTATATTTCGTACTTTCCATTGTATCACAGATTTCTGAATAATTGTTAGTGCTTTTTGACACTTTCTTTATTTTTAAAAACACAAAATTTTACGGCATTTTGAGTAAGAAATCAAAAAGCAGAAATGTCTTTCACGAATAAAATCGCTTCAGACATTTCTGCTCTATCTGCTGTCCTGTCTGATATACTTCAGACACAGGATAAATATACAATTTGGGGATAACGGTCTGCGTATTCTTTTTCCAGGCCGCATCTTTCCAGAAGTTCTTCCACTTTTCTACGGGTTTCGGTACGGCTTATCCCCATATTTCTCAGGCTTTTTCCGATTCCGTCCCCGAGCGTACAGCGCGGATCAAAGGATTCCATTGGCATCTGAAATACCATCTGAATATCCCTCTGCTACCTGAAAAAGCCAGTTTCCGCAATTATACTTTTCCAGATAGTTTTCTTTTTTATAATAGTTATATCAGCAAAGCTAACGTTCCAACAACAATAAGAAGCAGTCCTGTCCCTGATTTCAATGACAGTTTTTCATGGAATACAATATATGAGAATGCAATGGTCACAAGGATACTCAGTTTATCAATCGGAACTACCACACTGGCCGGACCTGTCTGAAGTGCTCTGTAATAACATAGCCAGGATATTCCCGTTGACAGTCCTGACAAAATCAGAAAGATCAGGACTTTTGCTGAAATATCTCTGATTCCGCTTTGTGCCCCGACCACAAATACCATAAGCCATGAAAAAACTAACACTACACCTGTTCTTAATGCTGTCGCAACATTAGAATCTGTGTTTCTGATTCCGCATTTTGCCAATATGGCTGTCAAGCCTGCAAACAGAGCAGAACCAAATGCAAATAATATCCACATATTATTTCCCCTCCATTACCCAGGCAAATGCTTTCGCAATTCTTATATCCGGTTCTCTAAAATGATTGCCCTGATTCCATTCCAGGTTACAATTGATCCCATGCTCTATGAGCCACCCATATCCCATCCGGATACAGTTTCCAACCTGTGACATCACCGAATTTCTCGTTTTTTCTTCTCTGTCACCAAGACTTAGATAAACTGTCTCACTTTTAATTTCATGTTCCTTCATATACTCAATAAATCCCGGAAACCAGACAGACGGTGAAGCAGCTGCAATGCCGGAAAATACATCTGTCTGATATGCTGCCCATAACGAGAACAGCCCCGCAAGAGAATATCCCCCGATATAATATGTCCTGCTTTTGTCTGTGCATAATGTCAGAATCTGCTCCAGTGTCCTGACAGCACCATCACCAAAGTCTTCATTTCCGAACACTGCCGGTGCTTTCCATGGAGACAACTCATAATTCCAGTCATCAACTTTTGCAGCAATGAGTCTGAAATCTGTTGAAGTCCGTTTTCGGATTTCTTCAACCTCATTCTTAAGAACAGATAATTCATGATCACCAGTCAACTGAATCAAAACAGTATCCGCATCTGGATTTCCATACTCATATATAGTCATATCTATCTGCTTACCTCGTAAAAATTTTTTACTTTCTCAAGTTCCTTGACTTAAATTTTATTTTCAGCAAATTCAGTCAAACAAAAAATCTCTTTATATTGACTCTATTCTTCACTTTCTTTATTTCAAGTCATTCATAATTCCATTTTAAGATGACCACAATTCTGCTTTTCTTTTTTTAAGTCATTCATATTCTCTTCTATACATGACTGTAATTGTACTTTTTTCGTTTCAGGTCATTTTCATCGGTTTCTTAAGATGACCGTAATTATACTTTTTTCGTTTCAGGTCATTTATATTCCTATTTTCAGATGAACATAATAGACGAATTGAAATTTATAGTCATTATTTTTCTTGTCTTATCACAAACCAGTGCAATTATGTCTTTTTTTCAGTCAGGAGAATATACCGGTCTTTTTACTTTGTCATAAAATCAAACACGCTCTAACATAATCCGCAGAATTTCTTTGTCTGTTTCTTTCATTCCTTCTTTGCCGATCTGTCCTACACAGCTGATGGTTTCGCCGGCTTCTCCTTGAGGATTCCGGTATATGGCGCATAGGACTGACCATTCATAGCAAGGTGATGTGCCAGGAATGCAGCATCAAGGCTGGCGGCGATTTTCGCTGCACAGGATATTTTCGCTCCATCACAGATGATTCCCGGAATATTGGCAAGAGTATTCTCTATGGTCTTCTTGATCACTGAAAGTTCGCCACCTCCCATGTAGGTAATCCCCGCACCGGCTGCACAGGATGCGGATACCGCACCACAAAATGCGGAAAGTTTACCGATATACTGTTTCTGGTATACAGTTAAGAGGTTAGAAAATACCAGTGCGCGGTAAAGTACATAGTCCGGAAGTTCCATTTCTCTGGCATACACGATCAGTGGTACGGAACAGGCAATCCCCTGGTTTCCGCTGCCTGAGTTGATGACTACCGGCATATCGCATCCGCCCATTCTGGCTTCGGAAGCTGCGGCTGTGAGGCTGCGCATTTTGGTAAGCATATCATTGGAATAGGTTTCGCGTATTATCCGGCCGATTCCAAGACCGTATTTACCAGTCATTCCTTCATGGGCGATTGCCATATTGCTGCGGATCTGATTTTCTATAATTTCTTTGACATCATCAAGTTCTACAGTATCTGCAAATGTTTTAATATCTTCCAGATTGAGCAGAGTTCTGTCTGCTGCAGCTGGAGTTTCACCGGATTTATGATCTGAATCCAGCAGGACTTCCTGATTCTTTACGATTTTGGTTACATTAATATGATCGTATTTAATTTCCAGACTTACTGTATCATCTCCTGCCTGCATTTCTATAATAAAGTGCAGGACTACCGGGGAGTCCAGAAGTTCTACTTTGCATATCTTTTTGTCCAGAAGTTCACAACATCTCTTTCTTCCGGATTCATTTACCTTCGAAAGAACTTCCATATTCAGGGATGGGTCTCCGGCTACTGCACCAAGGACTACACCTGCTTCAATTCCAGTCAATCCGCCGGAGTTTGGAATGATAACACAACGGACATTTTTTATAATGTTTCCACTGCATTTTGCTGTGATATGTTCCGGTTCTTTTCCCAGAACTTCTCGTGCTCTGGCTGCTCCATATGCCAGTGCGATCGGCTCTGTACATCCCATTGCAGGAATCATTTCTTCTTTCAGAATGCCTATGTAATTCTGATATATTCTCTCATCTAACATTGTGCTGATGTCTCCTGTTCATTTTAATTAATACATATGATGTTATCCACGAATTGCTCCGCTGCAAAGCAGCTCCCGCAATCCTCTCTCTAGTAGATATGGGGATTACTCCCCATATCCCTACTCAAAACCGTACGTGCGCTATTAACGCATACGGCTTTTCACTCTATATTTTCATACTCTATCTGTAAAACAAACTCACTCTGATACTTGGTTCAAGTAACGGAAATGTCCTAAGCAAACCATTAAAGAAAGCTTCTTTTGTATAGCTTCTTTTCTGACTTCTCCGGTTGAGCCACTTAAACAATAACCATTTTGTCTGCACTAGAAAGTTCTTCACTTCCTTTATATTGTCGGTCACTCCATAATACTGGTAGTGTCCCCGCAGTTTCGCATTGACTGTTTTGAATATCTGCTCTAATGGCATTGTTCTGTGAATCTTTATCCATTCCTTCATTGCCTTGATTTTGCTTCGGTACTTCTTCTTACTGGTCTTTACCCTACAACGAAAAAACTGCTTCTTTCCGTCCATTCCGCAATAAAACGTGAAACCAAGGAAGTCAAAGGTATCTGGTTTTCTTTCTCCTCTTGCTTTTCGGTTTTGCCTGGCAAACCTCCCAAATTCCAAAATCTTCGTCTTTTCCTCCGCCAGTTCCAACCCATATTTTCTAAAGCGCTCTTCCAGTCTCTGCCGGAATATCTGCGCTTCGTATGGATTCTGAAAACAGCAGACAAAATCATCACAGTAGCGAATCAGATAACATTCACCCTTACACTGTCTCTTTACGATTACATCAAACCAGTTGTCCAGTACATAATGCAGATATATATTTGCAAGTATTGGGCTGGCTCCATTTCCTTGTGGGGTTCCACGTTCACTGTCAAGAAATTTGCCATCTTCCATGATTCCCGCTTTCAGAAACTTCTCAATTATCTCAAGAAATCTTCTGTCTGCTATGTCATGTGACAGCATCTTCATCAGCCATTCATGGTCTACATTATCAAAGAATCCTCTGATATCTGCTTCCACCACATAGTTCGTCTTCCGATACTGTACCATCTCTATGATTTCCCTCACCGCCTGATGACAGTTCCTGTTTGGACGGAAACCAAAGCTCTCATTATAAAACTTCGGTTCATAAATCTGCTCCAGTATCTGTGCAATCGCATTTTCCACCAGTTTATCTTCATAACACGAGATTCCCAGTGGTCTCATTTTGCCTTTTGTTCTTTCGGGATATAGACCCGCCTTGTTGGATTTGGGCGATAACTTCCACTCTTCATCCGTCTTACAAGGTTCGCAAGATTTTCCTCCAGATTTCGTTCATAATCCTCTTTTGTTACCTTATCAATTCCATACGTCTTTCTTTATCCATCGTTTATGGATTGCCCTTAGTGTATTTTCATTGATATATGACGCAAGTATTTTGAACCTTTCTGTCTGTTCTGTTTGCTTTTGCGATATTGTACTGTATTCCAAGCAACTCGTTTACCATGTCCATCAGCTCTCTTTCGTCTGCATAGTTTCTTATTACTTGAAGCTATAAAGTGCACAGCCCTTTTCTCCATCTGTTTTCACAGGCTTCTTCGATACTATGGCTGTGTCGGACTTCCTGCCATTCATTTGGATTCCTGACGCATTTCTTTGTTTTGGTTTCCATACCTCTTACGAGGAAATGACAGGACCTCAGCTGTTCCGATAACATACTTATCATCAACCTCGCCAAGCTCTCAGACTGGGGGATGCCGCCATAACCTCACCGTAGCGGTTACAGCAGTGTTGTCTACTGTGTAATACAACACATCGACCATTTCCAACCTCATACTAATTTCCCAGCTCAATCGCTTCACTTTCGTTTCGGCTCTGTTGCTCCCTGTCCTACGCTTAAACCTGGTGTTACCACTTCAGTTCCAAGGACTCGGTACAGGCGGTTGGTTAGACCTTACCTGATAGGCTTTTCCTACTGTATTGTTATCAGCTTACCAAAGTTTGCAGAATTTCTTCCGCTCGCTAGGGGAAATCAGCTATGCTGATTTCACAGCTCGCACGGATTACTGAGTATACCATTCAGATACAGAGAAATTCCCTGTTCACGATAACTCTTCAATTCTTTTTCCAGTGGTTTACGCATGCTCTTTTTGGTTGCCCGTGATATATTTTCCGTAAGCTTACCTCCCTTCTTTCATAAGATTTTTTAGAAAGCACCTTATCGGCTGTTGAAAAAACAATATCCCTGCACCTGTTTTATCGTTACTGTGAACGGAGTGAACAGTAACGTTTCAACTTCTTATCATCATGGAAATTTTACCTGTACATTGCCACAGCAGGAACGCTGCATGAAAAACGGCAATGAAGTTTAGAAATAAAAGATCACTTTGGTTAATGTTTCAGATCTTCGCTTATGTGAACCGCAGGTTTACTGCTTCTTCTGTTTTCATTATATCCATCTGGTAAACAGATGCAAGTGTTTTTCTTCATTTATGTATTTTTTTCTGTTTTGTTTCTAAAAATTTAATATTTTGGTTGATTACTTATCTTTACATTTTGCAGTTCTGTGTTATATAATATAGTGTATAAAATTTTATAAATTCACAGTCAGACAATAGAATTTTTGAAGTTACTTGCAGCAATTTTCCAAAGACAGTGCATCTATGGCAATCCTTTAAAATTGCTGTTCAAAAAACAATAGTAACTTTTAATTTATCCGTAATTGTCCGCAGCTTTCAAAAGTTAAATTTTCATTATCAGAAACACTTTTAATGGATTTTCACAGGCAATTATGAAGCTGCCAGATAATTCAATGTTATTCAGAATAGGATGTGACAACATGAAGATAGAAAAGATCAACGACAACCAGATACGCTGCACACTGACAAGAGAAGACCTGGAGAACCATCAGATCCGTATCAGTGAACTGGCTTACGGCACTGAGAAAGCCAAGAAACTTTTCCGCGATATGATGCAGCAGGCACAGATACAGTTCGGTTTTGAGGCTGATAATATTCCTCTCATGATCGAAGCAATCCCGGTCAATTTGGACAGTGTCATCCTCATCGTTACTAAAGTAGAAGATCCGGAAGAACTGGATACTCGTTTTTCCAAATTTTCACCATATAAGGATAATGCTCAGGCAGAACCACTTCAACTTGACGGAGCAGACAACATTATTGATATCTTCCAGAAAATATGTGAGGCAAAAATGAAAGGTACTACTCGCAAGCAGGCCAATCAGAAAGAAACTTCTGAGAAATCTGCTGCCTCTTCTGAAACACCGACAGTTGATCTGATCCGGTTGTTCAGCTTCTATCATTTGGATGATGTCATCGCTGCTGCACACGGTCTGAATGGATTTTTCACAGGCAAAAATACTCTTTATAAGATTCTTCAGACGGTCGTTACCAGCTTGTCCTTCATCAGTCTGAATACTCACCAGAAGAATTCAACAAAGTTTGCAATATTCTTTCTGAATATGGATCTGGCAGAGCATTTTCCGCAGCCGGTGAAGCTCATCTGAAGGAACATGGAGAACTGATTTCTTCCAGTGCCCTTCAGCAACTTACACAGCTTTGATAAACACCATGACTTATAAAATGCAAAAAAGACTGGCCCGAAAGCCAGTCTTTTTTATGCGGTAAATCCGTGCTTATTCACCAAGGAAATCATTGATCTGCTGAACCAGAACATCTGCGTCCATTCCATGAACCATAGCTGCTTCTTCGAGAGATTCCATCTGGGAAGATGGGCATCCAAGGACAATGCATTCCTGCTCTCATAAGAATCGGTGCGATATTTGCATCAATCTGAAGAAGCTGACCGATCAGCATGTCTTTTGATACTTTAGCCATTGTATATTTCCTCCTTAATTTTTCTTCATACTACTCAGCTTTTATAGCTTCTGATATTATAATACTATTTTACTCTGGAATCAACTGCAAACTTTTAATTTTATCGTTCCTCCCTGAAATACGGAAGTCCCAGCGCAGCAGGCGGCTGGTGTTCCTTTTCTTTCGGAAGCTTGTGAATACCAGTACGATAATCGTTACCACATAAGGCAGTGCTTTAAATACTTCCTGCATGCTTCGTCCAAGTCCCGGGATATAAAGATACAGAATATAAAGAGCTCCGAACAGGAATGCTCCCCAGATTGCATTCAGTGGTTTCCATAATGCAAAGATTACCAGTGCAACAGCAAGCCAGCCACGATCTCCAAAACCATTGTCTGTCCAGGTTCCTCCTGAATATTCCATTACGAAATAGAGTCCGCCCAGACCTGCCAGACCTGCACCAATACAGGTTGACAGATATTTATATTTGATAACATTGATACCTGCTGCATCTGCAGTTCCCGGATTTTCACCGATTGCCCTGAGATTCAATCCCGCTCTTGTCTTGAACAGAAAAAACGATAACAGGACTGCTATAATAATACAGAGATATGTAAGGAAACCATAATTAAATAAAATACCTCCGATAACCGGAATCTTAGACAATCCCGGGATTTTTGCCGTATAGGCACTTCCTGTTACTTTTACGGAAATCTGTCCTACACCGCCTGCAAGCTTGGAAATAGAACCGCCAAAGAAGTTACCAAAACCTGTACCAAAAATGGTAAGTGCAAGACCTGTTACATTCTGATTTACACGAAGTGTGATAGTCAGGATACTGTAAATCAGACCACCGATCGCAGCACATGCAAACGCACACAAAAACGATATCAGTACACCCACAAGTGCATTGGGATCAGGATTATCCTTCTCATAGAGGAAAGCTCCCATCAGACCTGAAATGCCGCCCATATACATAATTCCCGGAATACCAAGATTCAGGTTACCGGATTTCTCTGTCATAATCTCACCAAGCGCCCCATACAGAATACAGATGCCCTGGACAATTGCTTTTTGAATAAAAACTATCAGTACACTCATTGCCGCTACCTCCTATTTCTTTGCACGCTTTACTCTGTAGTTGATAAAGAATTCTGCACCGATCAGGAAAAACAGAATGATTCCCAGAAGAACATTGGAAGCATTCTCATTCAGTCCATACTGTGTTGCAATCTGTACGGCACCCTGGTCCATAAATACGATGCCAAAGGAAACTGCAACCATAATAAATGTATTAAACTTGGAAAGCCATGCGACAATGATCGCAGTAAATCCACGACCGCCTGCTGTTGCAGTGGAAATCGTATGGCTGGCTCCGCTGACAATAACAAAACCTGCGATACCACAGATTGCACCGGAGATTGCCATTGTACGGATAATAACCTTTTTCACCTGGATACCGGCATATCTGGCAGTATTCTCGCTCTCACCTACTACTGCGATCTCATAGCCCTGCTTACAGTATTTCAGATAAATAAACATTCCCACTGTCAGAATCAGGACAATGACTACATTCCAGCCATATTTCTGTCCGAACAATTCCGGAAGCCATCCGCCTTTTGTAGCCTGATTGATGATACCGACTGTATTGGAACCTTTCGGATTTTCCCAGAATACAATACAATAAGTTACTACCTGCATGGCAACATAATTCAACATCAGAGTAAACAGTGTCTCATTTGTATTCCAGTTTGCTTTAAATACAGCCGGAATCATTCCCCAGATCATTCCGCCAAGTGCACTTGCCACAAACATTACTATCAGGAGTAACCCTGTAGGCATCTTATCTCCTGCATAGATCATGACGGCAGCAGAGCAGGCACCACCGATCAGGATCTGACCTTCTGCACCGATGTTCCAGAATTTCATTTTAAATGCAGGTGCCAGACCAATGGAAATACACAGCAGTACCATTGTATCTCGTATGGTCTGCCACAGACGGCGTTCCGAACCCATTGCTCCATCCCAGATTGCCTTATAGACATCCACCGGATTCATCTTTACCAGGGCAACGATCACCGCTCCGCACACGATCAGTGCAAGGATCAATGCAATGAAACGGATCAGAAGACGTTCCTGCCATCTGGCTTTGTTTCTTCTTTTACTTACCTGTAAGAAAGGTTCTTTCTTCATGCCTGTGTCCCTCCTTTTTCATGCTTCGTCATAAGAATCCCGATTCCTTCTTTCGTTGCAGTTCTTCCATCCTCAATTCCGCTGATTTTACCTCCGCAGAACACTGCAATCCTGTCACACAGTTCAAGAACTACATCAAGATCCTCAATAACACAGACTACTGCAACCCCTTTTTTCTTCTGTTCATTCAGAAGGCGGTAAATCACATGGGAAGTATTGACATCCACCCCTCGAGTCGGGAAAGCTACCAGAAGCACTTTCGGATTCTGGGCGATTTCTCTTCCTACCAGAACCTTCTGTACATTTCCTCCTGACATCTGACGGACAGGTGCAGAAATACTTGGAGTCATGACTTCAAGCTGTTCTTTAATTTTTAATGCCAGTGCCTTTGGACCTTTTCGATCGAGGAATGGACTTTTGCCATTGCGATAGCTTCTGAGCATCATATTATCAGTCATATCCATATCGCCCACAAGCCCCATACCAATACGGTCTTCCGGAACAAAAGCAAGGCTGATCCCTGCTTTATTAATGGAGATAGAATCCATTCCTGCAAGCTCTGTTCCTTTTCCATTGTCATCAAGCAGGGTGATCGAACCGCTCTCTATTGCCTGGAGTCCTGCAATTGCCTCCAGAAATTCTTTCTGTCCGCTTCCGGAAATGCCGGCAATACCCAGAATCTCTCCTGCATTTACTGTCAGATCAACATCATCCAGAGTTTTTACCTCTTCTTTGTTTTTACAATTCAGACCTTTGACTACTAATCGTTTCCTTACATTCTCCGGTTCAGGACGGTCGATATTGAGATCTACTCTGCCGCCTACCATCATCTCTGACAGACTCTGTGCATTTGCCTGAGCTGTTTCTACTGTATCAATATACTTTCCTTTCTGAGGATTGCCACACGATCTGATAACGCCAGAAC
>ENA-OQKA01000342-OQKA01000342.1-human-gut-metagenome-genome-assembly--contig:-NODE-342-length-12444-cov-2.760900_pt1 | contig 12444 bp, 18 predicted proteins | sample MGYA00242644_ERZ504789 | MGnify/ENA primary metagenome ERZ504789 (study PRJEB26092, sample SAMD00036423) | human gut metagenome | host: Homo sapiens | study: EMG produced TPA metagenomics assembly of...
CTGATATGTCTGCGTATTTTTATCCGGATATCGACAGTCAGCTATAGCAGTCATTCCCACCAGCGCAGTCAACATAACTACTGCCACTGCAGCAGCTGCAGATTTCAGGATTCTGTGAGTCCTGTTCCAGTCATACTCAAGAATTTCAAGTTTTTCCTTTGCTGCCCTGGTGCTTCCTGTCTTTTCAGCCCTGGCTGCTTCATTGAAATCCCCTGTTTCTCTCAGTCGGGTGATCAGCCGATCATACCCCGCCCGGATCTTCTCCTCGGATTCTTCCGGAAATTCATCCCATGAGGTTTTGCCTGCTACGTTCAGCAATGCGGATTCAAGTATTTTGGTTTTCAGCATCATACTGCTCTTGAAGTATTTTGTCTATCTGCTGATTTTTTGTCTGTATATCTGTTTTGTTCTTCATAATATTTAACTTTCCTTGACAATTTCTCCCCCTGGGTTCATATTAAATAGTAACGTATAGCAATTCCATAAAATAATGAATCCGGACATTTTCGCAGGATTTCACATATTCCCTGCAGTCTTTTATAGAATTGTTGTAACTATTCAGAATAAAACAGGAGGAATCTCTATGAAACATATTGTGCTCACCGGCGGCGGCACAGCCGGACATGTGACTCCGAATATTGCTCTGATCCCACGCCTTAAGGAGCTTGGATACGAAATTTCCTATATCGGATCCTACGATGGAATCGAAAAAAAGCTTATTGAAGAAATGAATATTCCTTATTACGGAATCTCATCCGGAAAGCTGAGACGTTATTTTGATCTGAAAAACTTCACAGATCCATTTCGTGTACTGAAAGGATTCGGTGAGGCCAAAAAATTATTGAAACAATTAAAACCAGATGTGGTTTTCTCCAAGGGTGGCTTCGTGACTGTCCCGGTTGTAATCGCTGCCGGTCGACGTAAAATTCCTACCATCATTCATGAATCAGATATGACTCCCGGACTTGCAAATAAGATCTGCATTCCATCAGCAACAAAAGTATGCTGTAACTTCCCTGAGACTGTAAAAAGTCTTCCTGCTGACAAAGCAGTACTTACAGGTACTCCTATCCGTCAGGAATTATTAAACGGAAGTAAAGAGGCAGCCCGCGAATTCTGTGGTTTCACAGATGACAAACCGGTTCTTATGGTGATCGGCGGAAGTCTTGGTGCTGCATCTGTCAATGAAAATATCCGCAAAATCCTTCCGGAACTTTTAAAAGAGTTTCAGGTTATCCACCTGTGTGGTAAGGGAAAAATGGATGAAAGTCTCAAAGACACAAAAGGATATGTACAGTATGAATATATTAAACAGGAGCTTGCCGATCTGTTTGCTCTGTCTGATATCGTTATCTCCCGCGCAGGTGCCAATGCAATCTGTGAACTGAATGCTTTAAAAAAACCCAATCTTCTGATCCCGCTTTCTGCAAATGCCAGCCGCGGTGACCAGATCCTCAATGCACGTTCATTTGAACGTCAGGGATTCAGCATGGTACTTGAGGAAGAAGAGATTACAGAAAGCACACTTTTAAACGCAATCCGCGAACTGTACCAGAACAGAGAGTCCTATGTTCATGCCATGTCAGAAAGCAGTCATATGAATTCTATTGAAAAAATCACCGGGCTGATCGAAGACTGCGTAAATAAACAGTAATCACCGGGTTATTTTCTTATATTCCCTGGCAAGCCAGCGTCTCGTCCTCATGACTCTGTTATTCACATTATTTTCTGTGATATGATAATGTCTGGCAACGAGACGCGTTGGTATGTCATATAACGTTACACTGACATAGATTTCATAATTTGTCCTGTTCTTTTCTCTCAGTTTTTCAAATATCGACTGCAGGTATCCTGCTGCCTCCAGATTCAGAACAATCTCATCTACACGATTACCTTTTCTTACCCGCATATCTGTCATTTCCAGAATCGCATCTGAATTCGCATATTCATATTTCCTGAAGGCCTTTTTGCGATGATCGGATGCCTTATGGTAGCTGATTCTGACAATCAGATTCTCCAGTTTCTTTTCATCTGAAAAATCCACACTCCGGCCCATATGAAACAAAGTCTCAAATACATCCTGACAGACATCTTCTGCTTCGTCTTCATCGCCAAGGATAAATTTTCCAATATTGAACGCCCGCGAGCGGTATTTCCTGTAGATACTTACAAAATCTATATTCTCCATCTTTTGTAATATGCTGTATCAGAATATCAGGACAGCTGCTCCTTTACTTTTAACAGGATTTCTTCTTTATCTGCATCACTGAGTTCACCCGGGTGCCATGTGATTCCCACCTGATCTCCTTTATATCTCGGAATCAGATGCATATGAAAATGAAATACTGTCTGCCCTGCACACTCGCCATTATTCTGTACAATATTAAATCCGTCACATTTCAGTGCTGCTGTCATTGCTGTCGCCATTTTCTTTGCAAGAATCATTGCCTTTGCAGCCATTTCATCCGATAATTCATAAATATTGGCAGCATGCGATTTCGGAAGGATCAGCGCATGTCCCTTACTCGCCGGGCCCAGGTCAAGAATTACCCTGAAATTCTCATCCTCATAAAGTGTTGCAGCAGGAATCTCTCCATTAGCGATTTTACAAAAATACAATTTTCCATCTTTAAATCCTTCTTTCTTAAAATTCAAGATTTTGATTTGCAATAATCAGTAATACTTGTCGTTTTATTGCGAATTTTTCAGGACGAAATCAGTTGCGGCTGAAAGTTCACAATGATACACTTTTCCTGAGGTGATAATATGCAGATTGAAATAACAAAACAATCAGAAAAAGATTTTCGTTTTCTTTTATCCAGACTTTCACATGAAATCCGTAATCCGGTCACGCTGATCAACAGTGAACTTCAGTTGATGGCTTCCTCTCACCCGGAACTGTGCAGTTACAGACAATGGGACAGTCTTATGGATAACCTTGAATATGTAAAAGAACTGCTGAAAGAACTCTCTGACTTCAGCCATGCGCAGACAGTTACTCTTGTTCCCGTAAATCCCGCGGAATTTCTGACCACTGTTTTATCCTGTCAGAAAAACACTCTGGACTATCTGGGAATCCGGCTGGAAATACATGTGGAACATACTTCTTCACCTGTTTTTCTTGACCGGATAAAAATGCGTCAGGTCATATTTAACCTGATCAAAAATTCCTGTGAAGCCATCGATCAGCCAGGCGGAAAGATTATTGTAAATCTCACCCCTGCAGATTCCGGCATCTGCATCTGTATTAAAGATAACGGATGTGGTATGACGCATAAGCAGACTGAGAATATCTTTCATCCCTTCATTACATATAAACCGGAAGGAACCGGTCTCGGGCTTGCAGTAACAGCAGAAATCATCTCTGCACACCATGGTCAGATCAGGGTTTCCAGCACTCCCGGTCAGGGTTCTGCCTTTTATATTTATCTGCCGGCATCCCCTGAATAAAGGTCGGTTATCCTGCACGCTGCGAAGGATGATAAAGCAGAACTGCAAGCAGGAATCCACAGATAAGACCGCCTACATGTGCCGCATTGTCCACTCCTTCGCTTGTAAAACCAAAATAAAGCGAAAAAGCAGCCATAATCACTACCTGTCTGGCAGAAAGATCTTCAATATGACCTCTGCCCCTGATCACAGCATAGATCATTGCACCCATCACAGCAAACACTGCACCGGATGCACCTGCCGAAACTGCAAAATCCGCACTGTCCAGTTCCAGGAACAGACACAGCAGATTTCCACCCATTCCTCCCAGAAGATAGATCAGCAGATATTTCAGTTTTCCAACTGTACGCTCCAGTCTGCCTCCAAGCACAAACAGTACCAGCATGTTATTTCCAAGATGCTGCGGTCCAAAATGAAGAAACATACTTGTAAAGATCCTATAGTATTCTCCCTGCATAATGGCGGGAGTATATGCTGCTCCGCACTGAAGCATATGCATGGTATCCTCTGATCCTCCGGTAAATTCCACTGCAGTAAAAACAAGAATATTCGCCAGAATGAGAAGCACTGTAACCGGTGCCTTTTTCAGTTCTTCCAAGTTTTACCTCTTTTCTGTTTCTTTATCTCAAAAACAATGTACCATTACTAATTGTAGCAGACCTCCTGTATTTTGTAAAAACATTTATTCCAGAAATATATATCTTGCCTAGTGCAAAATCCACTTCATCTTCCGGTTCAAGCTGATATTCCTCATCCGGACGTAAGTAATCTTCCATTTACAGACGTTCCGTTTCTGGAATTCATATCACTAAGGAAATAGTTTTCTTCTTTTTTTCGTATTTTTGCATGGATACGGCTTACGGTAGGCAGGCTGATCACCGCATCACAGGCAGTTTCCAGCTTTCCGATCACAGTCAGATCTTCATTGAGATAAATGGTCGCCAGTTCTCCCGGTTCTTTGCTCACCAGACTTGCAGGTCCGCTTACTGTTCCGGCAGATAGTACTACTGTTTCACCATAGTCCATATGTATCCGAGATGATTCGGAAGTTTTTTGTCCACAGTCTGACATTTTCTGCCCATTCACCGGCTGACTCTGATTTGTTTGCTGATTTCTCTCCACTGTCTGGGACAGGTTTTCATATAATCTGTCCTCCCATTTCTGCTCTGACACTTTTCCCTCTGCTTCTTTCCATCCTGATCTTTTCCCTGATGTTTTCTTTTCTGTTTTATTCCATGATGGCATATTTCTTATTTTTTCTATGTGTCTCACTGTTTCTCCTGATGCATACGCCTGTTCCGGGAGATGCAAAACTTTTTTTGTCTTTATAATACGCAGGCCCAGCATGATACCCGCTATAGCTATAACAATTACACCAAGTATAGTTTCCATTTCCACATGTGGCAGATATCCCTTCAGGATAGCAGTTACCAGTCCACAGATCAGAACAGCAGCCGGCACAATAACACCGACCGGGTTTAGTCGGCCGGGTTCTTTTGAATCTTCTCCTTCTCTTACAAATTCATTCCGGTTTTCATTATCTTCCGGGAAAGTCTCTTCTTCTGCAAACTCCATCTCCTGCTCTGTCTTTTTTGCATTTTATTTTTTCTTTCTTCTCCCCATTTACATCTGAACTCTGAGTTTTGTATAATTCTTCTTTAATATGCTCCAGATGAAAACTGTCTTCCATTGCTCTTTTATATACTCCATATCCAAGGATTACCGCATCCTGATCCTGATGGTCTATTTTCGGCAGAATATATTCTGTCAGAAGCTGAAACTGTTCTTTAATATCCTTCTCATATCCGGGCATCATACAGAAATAAATCTGTCTTTTTTCAATATCTGTATAAATATATTCCGGCGACATTATAAACTGTCCGGGATTAATCAGATATTCCGCCGCATCTTCCATAGCCTTTACAAAACCACCGAAAATAAGCCTGAGATCTTCAACTCCCATCTTCTTTTCTTCATACAGCACATTCACCGCCTGTTTCGAAGTAATATCAAAATAGATAAAAAATCTGCCATCCATCCCCTGTATCCTGCACTTCAGAAGAGAGGGAATCACATTTCCCGCAAGCATCCTTACCTGATAGGAATCTGTATTGATCTCATTCTCACCATAGACAATGAGATAATTATGATTCATATCCCTCTTATATTCTGTCCGCATACTATTCTATTCCCCCATTTCTCTCAGTACCGCCTGCGCCGCCCGCAGTCTGCGGATATGTTTCACCGGATTTATCACTGCGGATTTCCCTTCTGTCCTCAAATGCCAGCTCAGATTGCCATACGATGAGATCGTGTCCAGGTCATAGGTTACCTGCACTTCTTTTCCCACATTTGTCTGGGTACCTAAATTCTCCGCCCCGAAAAAGCCAATACTCCCCAGCTCCTCACTGCGCATCCTTGCAGTATCATATATTTCTCCGTTTTTCTTAATCCCTTCCATGCTCCCGCTTACTGCCGATTCATAAGCTGCCGCTGTCAGCCATGCCCTGTTATGTACAAAAAAGCTCAGATAGATAAGTCCCATCAACACCAGCAGGATCAACGGCATGACACAGGCAGTCTCGATTGTAAAACTTCCCTTACGAATTATACTGTATTCATTTGTTATACAAAATTATCTTTCATATCAAAAATCCTCCCAGATATCCTGCCAGCAGAAATGGCACAAACGGTATTTCCGTACTTCCCTTTCTGCAAAATCCCATCATCATGATGCCGGACCATACTGCACTGCAGATCATTCCCATAAAAAGTGTTGAAAAAAATTCTTCCGGATACAGCACTGTCCCCAGTGCCATAAGCAGCCAGCCATCGCCCATTCCCACAGCACCTTCTGTAAGGATGCTGATCAGCACAAAGAGAAAACCTGTCCCCACGCACATAAGAACCTCCGGAACATTTCTTCTGCTATATATTGTCCACACAGTTCCGCAGACTGCAAATATTATGATCAGCAGAAGAGAAACCTGCTTTTTTCTGATATCTATCCATGAATTTATTCCCAGAAATCCAAGTACACATATTTCTTTTACGCCATTCATCTCCATATACATCTCTCCGGAAAAATTCATCCACACCTGCTACATGCTCCCATTTCCGAAACAGAGGAAGCTTTTACCAGTCTTACCGAACGTTTCAGCCCACTGCAGGACTCCAGATTATGGTATCTGTTTCCCTGTTCCGTAACATATACCACTCCTGCCGGATTCTGATTCCTGCTGCAGATTTCACAGGCTGAATAATGCTCCCCGTACTTATTGGATGCAGATTTTGCGGAACTTCCGGGAATTTGTTTTAATGAAACATTCAGATAGCTACAGCCCGGATTTTTATGGTACACACTGCCCGAGGCAGTTACATAAACCATCGGTTCTGTTTCTCCCTGCTCTCCTCCATTGTCAGGAAATTCGGTTCCTGTCCATGCATGGACTTTTACATGGTTATAAACTCCAACATCCGGAAGAGGTATCAGTCCACCAAAGGGTTTATACGTGTAGATATCCGGCAGCGTAATATCATCAACACTGTCCCCACCCGGAAGATACGCATACATTCCCGCCTGTTTTGCCTTCGTACACAATGCAGTCAGATGTTCCGTCTGCAGTTTATATATATCCATAAACGAAATCAGCGTAACCATTCCCAGGAAGAACAGCGGCAGTACAAGTGCTGTTTCTACTGCCAGACTTCCCTTCTTAATCTTTCCCCGAAAAGAGGTGCAGAAAGATACTTTTACAGAAGAAACTTCTCCAATATGTTCTTTTGCATTTGTCCGAAAATATTTCCGACTCTTTTGGGGGAATAAAAGATCGTAAATATTGCTTAGAGAGACTTTTCTCCTTTCATAAATTTTTTTATCTTTTTTTCCGATTTCTTCAATGCTTTGTTTTTCTTTCTGTAAAAGCATCTTTTCACACCTCTTTTCAGCAATTCATTCATAACAATACTGACGTATCACCTGAAATTCCTTTTTCCTGTTTGCTTTTACCTCCGCAAATGCCTCCAGAGCTACAACACAGGAATCCATATAAAAATTTGCCCTGCCTTTCTTTCTTATCGCATCTTCGATCATATCCATAGCTCTCATCACTTTCTTTCCTTTGAAACAGGCAATATCAGAACCTGAAGGTAATCCTCATAGGACAATCCATGTTCATTGTTTTTCCGCATGGAATCCAGTCCTTCCATCAGACTTGAAAGATTAGACAGCGAAATCTGCCAGTCTGCGGAAGTTTTTACAAGGGGAATCTTCCCTCCTGCAAAAAGTTCTCTCACATCCAGTACGCTCTCCGCAAATGCCCAGCATAAAAGCAATGCAGACTCTATCACTACTGCTGCCGGAGGAACCAGAAATCCCGACGCAATGGCTGCAGCGAGTGCCTGTGCCTCTGTTCTTTTTACATTATCTGCCATCAAACATGCAAAGTTTACGCCTTCTCTGATGAACAAGAGCTTTGATGCCACAGATTTAAGGTTATCTATATCATTGTCTCTTCCTCCAAAAACATATTCCATCTGATATGCAAGACTTTCTTTTGACGGATCTGTGTAATTTCCCAGATGATTCATCAGATACTGCTGAAACAAAACCCCGGAAGTATAACTGCTATCTGCTGTCACTCCGTCCGGCATCTCCATTCCCTGTTGCAGCTGTCTTCCCGAAACCATTGTGTCTTTGCTGACTGTCCGGGTGGAAATTTCCCGTCCGGGTGGCAAAACCAGCTCCAGTATTCCCATTTTCATAATTCTTTTTATAATACTGATGGGATTGTCAGCCTGTGGCTGCGTCGGTGCTGGCTGGGTTGATATTTGTCCTTCCTGTTGCTGCCTGTTTTCAGCTTCCTGTGCTGCCTGCCGGCTTTTCTGAGAAGCCTGATTCATTTCTGAATCATATCTGTCGATGGAGCCTCCTGTCTCCGCCTGTTTCGCTTTCAGATCCGCCTCTTCTGTTTTTCTCTCTCGATCAGACATTTTGTTGAGAAGGAGCTGTACCCCCTGACTTCCAAGAGTTTCCTGCATATACTGCACAATCTGCTGATAAAAAACCTCTCCGCACTCATCTGTCAGAAGCCGGTAACCGGTAAGTCCGCTCTGATGCAGTTCAAGTTTCTGACTGTTCTGCTTTAACACCGGTTTCATATAGGATTCCAGATTATCGCAGATCTTTGCGAGATTAAGCTGCCCGCCTCCCATGGAACCATCCAGCGCAAACAGATCATATTCCTCAAGAAGTTTCCTGTCATACTGTCCAAATACAGAATAAAGTCCGATATCCATACTGTTGAGTATTTGGGTTCTGGCCGATGCCATACATACAGATTCTATACTTGTACATACAAGAGACAAAAGCAGACTGAGTATTAATGCAAGAAATAATGTAATGCTTCCTCTTTCCTTTCCGCAATATTTCATACAGGAAGTACACCTCCTTCTCTTTTCATCTTAAATAGAATTACTCTGTTTGGCGATCTTTGAAAGAATGCTCTGCACCAGTTCGGTCAGCTGCTCTTTGAAAATAATGACAAGCCCGATCAGGACTACAAGAATCAGAATGATCTCCACAACACCTACAGCGTCTTCTTCCTCTGCGAATCTTCGTATCAGTCCGTTTTTCTTTTTTATCTGTCTTATCAATTGTCCCATTTTTTCCCTCCATATCCAAAAGCACCCTTTACGCTGCACAGAATTTACTGCAGCACCTTATCATGTTTCTCCGTAGAAAGACATAAAAGCAGGAATCATGACAATTGCCATAACGACAATAAGCATCATGATCATCGGCACCAAAAGTTTTGTGGCTGCAGCCTCTCCAAGAACACGTGCTTTTCTCTTTCGTTCTTCCCATGCTTCGGTTGATTCTCTTTCAAGCATATCAGCCATCTGTCTGCTGCCCTTCTGGAGATTCTGGATAAGAAGCGTGGCAAATGTTTTATACTTTGCCTGACCACATCTTTCTCCAAATCTTCTGTATGCTTCACTTTCAGAAACTCCGCTTTCCATCTCATAGCAGACAATCCGTATCTCTTCATACGCAGGTCTTGGATTCCGCTTTCTCTTTCTTCCATAATCCAGAGAAATTTTCTGGAATGCCTTTCTTACAGTCATCCCGGCCTGAACCAGAAGTGTAAATTTCATGATCAGTCCCGGATAATCCATAAGAAGTTCTTCATACCGTTTCTGAAGCTGAACCTGTTCTCTCTCCCTTTCATCACAAGAATTGCCATTGCCGCAATAAGAAACAGTCCTGTCAGAAGCATTCCGGAAGTGTCTGCCGGACTTTCCCATTTTACCTTTTTTCCATTCAGCTTATCCGGAAGATAATAATAATCCGGATCACTGCGCTGCTCGTTATACCGGGATACTGCCTCTGCAATACTTTTTTGTGCCTGTTCTTTTCTGGTCAGCTTCTTATTCTGTTTCGGTTCTTCCTCCTGCTCTTCCAGTTCCTTCTCCGGTACCTGAATGTACATGGAGACCGGTTCTTCTCCGTCAACGGATACCATAAATTCCTTCTCATATGATCCTGTATCCTCCTTTTCCAGACGGTATCCCTGAGGATACACCTGTCCACCGTTTTGCAAAGTAAGGATCATGCCCAGCAGATTTCCGGCTATCGCTACTACCGCAAAAAGTCTGATACCATCCTTCCCTCCGATTCCGGAAGATGGAATCCATCCTTTTTTCCAGCCGGTCAGTGCACACAGGATCATAACAAAAATGACAACATGTACCCACATTTGTACTGTCACACCTCAATATCTACAATCCTTCTGCCAAGCCAGTATGCCGCAGCATAAATGACAAGACAGATACTCATTGCTGCAATTCCAAAGGGATTTCCATAAAGAACACTTAAGAAGCCCGGTGAAGTCATCTGCAAGTACAGGATAATTCCCACAGGCATAAGACTCATGATCATCTGTTCTGACTTCTTTGCTGCCAGTGTAGCCTCTATCTCTTTTTTAACGTCAATCTTATCTCCAAGCATACGAGACACCTTCTGAATTACCCGGTTCATATCACCACCTGTACGCTTGGCTGTATAAAATACAGAGGCAAAATTTTCGATATCTTCTATCTGACTTCTTTCTCCAAGATCCAGAAACAGCTCTTCCAGCGGAACACTGATATGCTGCTGGCTTTCAATATAGCGAAATTCCTCCACAATATCCGTTCCCTTTCCGTAGAGTCTCTCCAAATCTCTGACACAGGTTTTTACCGCGCTTTCCACCGAATATCCGGCCTGAACCGCAACACTCAGCGAAGTAAGTGCATCCTTAAACTGATAATTCAGATTCTTCCGTCTTTCCCTGATCATACGATTTTTCTGCCATTTCAGATAAAACACAGGAACAGGAAGCATAAGAAGCAACACCCATTTAACTTTTGTAAAAAAACGATAATCTGCCATTATGCACAACGCCAGTGCCTGTCCCATATATTTCAGAAGTTCTTTCATAGAAAAACGATAATGATCATAATTACGTTTCTGATAAAGCTGTTCTTTTTCTTTCCCTTTCATAGTTCAATCCCCGCTCTTTCCAGTTTTTCCACATGAAGGAGGGATGCTGTCTTTACAAGACCTTTCCCTTCCTGCCATTGATACAGCGGCCGGATACGGATTTCTCCATTTTCAAAGCCGCACACCTCAGTTACTTCCAGCAATTTCCTTGATTTATCCCTCATTCTTCCCAGATGTACCAGAATATCCACTCCGGAAGCAATCTGTCTTCTGATTGCTTCCAATGGAAGATCAACGCCCATCAGAACCATTGTTTCCAGTCTGGATAACATATCCCTGGCAGAATTGGCATGGGCAGTAGACAGCGACCCTTCATGCCCTGTATTCAATGCCTGAAGCATATCCATTGCCTCTCCGCCGCGGACTTCTCCCACTATGATTCTGTCCGGACGCATTCGTAATGCAGATTTGATCAGATCTCTGATCGTAACGGAAACTGCTCCTTCCATGTTTGCCATCTTTGCTTCCAGCCGGACCAGATTGTCAATTCCCCTGATGCGAAGTTCTGCATTATCTTCTATTGTGATCAGTCTTTCGTCCCTGGGGATATATTCCGACATTGCTGCAAGAAATGTAGTCTTTCCGCTTCCGGTTCCGCCTCCTATGACCATGGAATATCTGGCCTTCACAAGCTTCTCCAGAAATTCTGCACATTCCTGTGTGATACTTCCCAGTGCGATCAGCTTTTCCATTGTAATGGGGTGTTCAGGAAAACGCCTTATAGTGAGAATCGGACCATTTAATGCAACCGGATAAATTACAGCATTTACCCTGGAACCATTTTCCAGTCTTGCATCCACGATCGGCATGGATTCATTGATCACACGATTACATTTTCCAACAATCTGCTGGATCACATCCTCCAGTTTCTCAGCAGAAGTAAAACTTTTATGCCATTTCATAAGCTTGCCAGCCCGTTCTACAAAAATGGTATCCGGCCCGTTTACCATGATCTCAGTCACTGTCTCATCATCCACCAGTTCCTGAAGCACATCCAGTTTGCGGACAGAATAAAACAGTTCCTGACGAAGCTGTACCTTTTCTTTCAGCGCAAGACGGACATCTTTTATCTGGTTCAGAATCAGCTCATCAATTACATCAAGGATTTCTTTATCCGATAATTCTCTGGACAGATCCAGTTCTTCCATCAGCATCTGCCGCAGCTTTCTAAATACATCTTTGTTCATCCTTTTTCCCTTTACAGCATCTTTCCGGAACTTTTTTAATTTTCTTTTTTCTGGCTTTCTTTCCTCAGAAGGTTCCGCACATAATCTCCCAGTTCACTCCACATCAGCTGTTCAACATACGCAGGTGATAGACAGGTTGCCATATGAAACGGTGGATTTATCTTTTCCGTCTTTTCCAGAATCTGAGGATAATCCCAGATTCGGACCAGATTCTCAAACTGCGCAATCTTACACTGTGAAACAGCATCAGACAATACAGGCATA
>ENA-OQKA01000354-OQKA01000354.1-human-gut-metagenome-genome-assembly--contig:-NODE-354-length-12257-cov-2.793487_pt1 | contig 12257 bp, 9 predicted proteins | sample MGYA00242644_ERZ504789 | MGnify/ENA primary metagenome ERZ504789 (study PRJEB26092, sample SAMD00036423) | human gut metagenome | host: Homo sapiens | study: EMG produced TPA metagenomics assembly of...
ATCATTTCGGCTGTGATCAATGTTATTCTGGATGTAGTTTTTATTGTAGTCTTTGGAATGGGCGTAGAAGGATGCGGATATGCCACAGTGATCGCACAGGGAATTTCGGCAGTGTGCTGCCTGATTTATATTGTAAAAAGATTTCCGATCCTTCATCTGGAACGGAAGGATTTTGAGATATGCTGGGACAGTTTCGGCAGACTTCTGAAGCTTGGAATTCCTATGGGACTGCAGTTTTCGATTACAGCAATCGGAACCATTATTGTACAGAGCGCGGTCAATATTTACGGACCTGTACATATGGCCGGATTCTCTGCTGCCGGTAAGATCCAGAATATTTTTGCCACAGTATTTACAGCCTTCGGTGCAACCATAGCAACCTATGTAGGTCAGAACAGGGGCGCAGGAAAAATGGATCGTGTGAAACAGGGAGTCCGTTACACGCAGATGATGGTCCTGGGATGGAGCGTTTTTGTTATGTTCCTGATGTTTTTCTTCGGAAAATATCTGACATATCTTTTCGTAGATCCATCGGAACAGGACGTAGTAAATGTGTCTGTTACTTATTTCCGGACAGTATTCTGGGCATATCCGTTTCTCGGAAGTATTTTCCTCTATCGAAATACTCTGCAGGGAATGGGATATGGACTTGTACCAATGCTTGGCGGGGTATTTGAACTGGTGGCGAGAACCGGAATTGTCGTATTGATTGCGGGACATACTTCCTTTGCCGGTGTCTGTATGGCTGACCCGACCGCATGGATCGCCGCACTGATCCCATTGATTCCTTATTATTTTCATGTGATGAAGAAATATAAGAACAAAAGTCAGGTACAGGCAGTGGAAGATTAATCATTTTTTTATCTGATGGAAATTGTATAAGGCTCTTTCCTGCTTCTGTTAATATATGGACTTTTGTAAACCACAAAAATAAGAAAAGCATTCAGAAAATTATCAACAGATAAAATTCTGAATGCTTTTTTATATGATGAGCTACATCATGAATATTCTTTTTTGCGCGCCGCACTTCGGAATGGTCCCACAGACGTTACCTCTACAGTTAACTCAGCCCAGGCACCCTTACGGCACACAAGAGCTTCTGCTTAGTGCTGCTACATTCCTGTCCTGACACGGTTCACAGATTCCTGTTGCGTAAGACCCAAACGTCAACGCCACTTATAGAGGGCAGCTCCACAGGATACAAGCCTCGGATTGGCATCACCCCTGCTGTAGCGGATTGCAGGTACAGGGCACCGCTATCTCCCCGGCTGCGCATTTCTGATTATATAGGCAGGAGGCTGTTTTGTCAATAGTGAATCATTATAGTAAAACTTATTACTGGGAACGGAGTGAACAGTAACGAACGGAGTGAACAGTAACGAACGTAGTGCGTGAATAGTAACTAAAACTTTTCTAACACTATTGTATGAAAACGATAAATATTATATAATAAACAGAAATAAACTATCTTTATTCTGGAAATGGATATGCCAGAGTACACAACATGTCTTGTATGTGTGGATATGGATAATTCTTAAAACACAGAAATGGAGGATACTATCATGATTAAAAGAATAGGTATGCTTACCAGCGGCGGTGACTGTCAGGCACTTAACGCTACCATGCGAGGAGTAGTAAAGGGACTGAGCAACAATTTGGATGAACTGGAAGTTTATGGATTTGATGATGGATATAAAGGACTGATCTATGGTAAATACCGTATGCTCACATCCAAAGATTTTTCCGGAATCCTTACACAGGGCGGCACAATCCTCGGAACATCCAGACAGCCATTCAAACTGATGCGTGTCCCGGATGAGAATGGCCTGGACAAGGTTGAAGCAATGAAGCAGACTTATTATAAACTCTGCCTGGACTGCCTTGTGATCCTTGGCGGAAATGGTACACAGAAGACAGCAAACCTTCTGAGAGAAGAAGGACTGAACATTATCCATCTTCCAAAGACTATTGATAATGACATCTATGGCACAGACATGACCTTGGGTTTCCAGAGTGCGGTAAACATTGCCACAAATGCCATTGACTGTATCCATACGACAGCATCCTCACATGGACGTGTATTTATCGTAGAGATCATGGGACACAAGGTAGGAAGTCTGACACTTCATGCAGGTGTTGCAGGCGGTGCGGATATCATCCTGATTCCTGAGATCCCATATGATATCAAAAAAGTTACCGCAGCGATCCAGAAACGTGCCAAAGCAGGCAAGCGTTTCACAATCCTTGCAGTTGCAGAAGGTGCGATTTCCAAAGAAGACGCAGAACTTCCTAAAAAGAAATACAAAGAGAAACTGGAAGCCCGAGCAAAGAAATATCCGTCCGTTTCCTATGAGATTGCTGACCAGATCTACAAAGAGATCGGAAGCGAAGTCCGCGTTACAGTTCCGGGACATACACAGAGAGGCGGAGAACCATGTCCGTATGACCGCGTTCTTTCCACAAGAATCGGTGCAGGTGCAGCGCAGGCGATCATGGATGGTGAATATGGCATCATGATCGGCGTGGTAAAACGGCAAAATTAAACGTGTACCTCTTGAAGAGTGTGCAGGTAAGCTTAAGATGGTATCACCGAAAGATCAGCTTGTAGTTGCTGCCAAACAGATTGGTATCAGCTTTGGTGACTGATTAAGTGAAACAGTACTTGACTGACAGATACTTTTTCATATAAGATATGGATGTAAAAAGACCGCCGCGGGAATTTTTTCCGCGGCGGCTGTGATAATAAGATAGAGATAACTATTTGGTGCGCTGCTGACAGTGGGGTGCTGAATAGTTACGATAGGAGTTTACTCATGAGTTACACTGCTCTTTACAGAAAGTTCAGACCGGATAATTTCGCGGATGTCAAAGGTCAGGATCACATAGTGACTACTCTGACAAATCAGATTAAGCATAACCGTATCGGCCATGCGTATCTGTTCTGCGGCACCAGAGGAACCGGTAAAACAACAGTAGCCAAAATTCTGGCGAAGGCAGTCAACTGTGAGCATCCCGTAAATGGCAGCCCCTGTAATGAATGTGCCATGTGCAAGGCAATCCAGGCAGGAACTGCAATGAATGTGATCGAGATCGATGCTGCATCCAACAATGGTGTGGATAATATACGTGAGATCAGAGAAGAGGTTTCTTACCGCCCTACAGAAGGTAAATATAAAGTATATATTATTGATGAGGTTCATATGCTTTCCACAGGTGCCTTCAATGCTCTGCTGAAAACACTGGAGGAACCACCGTCTTATGTTATGTTTATCCTGGCAACTACAGAGGCGCACAAGATTCCGATTACGATTTTATCCAGATGCCAGAGATATGATTTCCACAGGATCACCATAGACACTATCGCGGCCAGACTAGATGAACTGCTCAAAGTTGAAGGTGTAGAAGCTGAGGAAAAAGCAGTCCGATATGTAGCGAAAGCGGGAGATGGTTCCATGCGAGATGCGCTCAGCCTTCTCGACCAGTGTATTGCTTTTTATCTTGGACAGGAACTTACCTATGATAAAGTTCTGGAGGTTCTGGGAGCCGTTGACACCGAAGTGTTTAGCAAGCTTTTGCGAAAAGTGATCCGGGGAGATGTGACAGGTTCCATTCATATCCTGGAGGAACTGATCGTAGGAGGCAGGGAACTGAGCCAGTTTGTGGGAGATTTTACCTGGTATATGAGAAATCTTCTTCTCGTTAAGACTTCTGAGAATCCGGAGGAAGCGATCGATGTCTCATCCGACAACATGAAGCTTCTGAAAGAAGAGAGCACCATGCTGGATGTGGAGACGCTGATGCGGTATATCCGTATTTTTTCGGATTTGTCCAACCAGATCCGATATGCAACCCAGAAAAGGGTTCTCGTGGAGATTGCACTGATCAAGCTGTGCCGTCCTGCAATGGAGACTAATCTGGATTCTGTTCTGGACAGACTGCGTGTGCTGGAACAGCGGATGGATGAACGTCCGGTACAGCAGGTGATCGTGCAGCAGGGTTCAGGGAAAATGCCGGCAGAAACCGGAGCAGTTCAGGAACCGGCGGGAAACAAAGCACCGGCGAAAGCTGCACCGGAAGATTTGCAGAAGATCGTGGCAGGCTGGAGAGTGATCACAGGACAGACGACAGGGATGTTCAAGCAGATGCTTCAGAAATCTGTTCCGAAGTATAACAGTGAGACAGGAGAACCTGTTCTTTATGTGGAATTTCAGGATTTTCTGGGGCAGTCCTATGTGGACAATCCGGAAGCGAAGAAAGAGCTTCAGGACATTATCACTGCTCAGACAGGAAAAACAGTAGAGATCCAGATGCTGGTGGCAGATAAGCATCAGCATACAAATCTGGCAAATATCACAGTGGACCAGGCGATAAAGAATAATATCCACATGGATGTTGTGATAGAGGAAGATCCTGATGAGGAAAAAGGAGAATAAATATTGTTACTGTTCACACACCACTATCCCGCGAGGTGTTTTGGCATGAATATGCCAAAATCCCGAGACATACAAGCCAAAATTCCATTGCCGCAGGCAATCTGGAATGAATTTTGGCTACGTTACTGTGAACGAAGTGAACAGTAGCAATATTTCCATATTCCATGTACAGCATAAGAACAGAAAAAAATACAGCTTCTGATCCTGCCGTAACCGGCGTATCTGTAGACATTGTAAGTCATGGCTGCTGATTTCAGTTTGTTTCTGGATTTGCCGCCTTCGCTGAGACGATATTTCAGATATGGTTTGTTGATTCCGGCAGCACAGCCGTATTTTCGCAGGATTTTCAGCCAGGTGATATAATCCTCATGGCTGTCGTCATGCTCCATGGGAAATTCACGCGCCACATCCCTTCTGAGTATTACCGAAGAACAGTTGATGCTGTTATGTTTCAGAAGTTCTCTGTAGGTGATCTTCTCTTTTACAGGGATTGTCCGTCCTGTACTGCTTCCGTCCGCTTTCATCAGTTCCCGCCCTGTAGAACACAGCACGTATCCTGTCTCTTCCAGACGTTTCAGCTGTTCTTTCAGCTTGCCTGGCTCCCACCAGTCATCTGCATCCAGAAAAGCAATGTAGGTTCCCTGTGCCAGCCCGACTCCTCTGTTTCTGGAGCCTGCAGCTCCCATATTCTGTTGATTCTTAATATATCGAAAGTCCTCTCTGCCCTCATAGGCAGACAGGACTTCCTCTGTATGGTCTGTGGAACCGTCATCGATCACCAGAAGTTCCAGCGAAACTTCCTGTTCATAGACAGATTCCACAGCCTTTCTAATATATTTCTCTCCGTTGTAAACCGGCATGATCACAGATACCAGCGGTTTATTCATGGTCATTCCTCCGTTTTATTCTCTGACACTCCGGCGTTTTTCCCGGAATCCTTCAACGCATTTACCTGTCTGTCATCTACTCCCTCAGATACTTCTTTCTGGAAAAAGATTTTGACTGTCATAAAGATCAGCTTGATATCCAGCAGGAAGGAATAATTCTCAATATAAAACAGATCCAGCTTTAATTTGTCATAAGGCGTTGTATTATACTTACCATAGACCTGCGCATATCCGGTAAGACCTGCTTTAACTTTCAGACGATAATAGAATTCCGGAAGCTCTTTCTCATACTCAAGCATGATACTTTCACGTTCCGGGCGCGGACCTACCAGAGACATATCTCCCTTAAATACATTAAAAAGCTGGGGAAGCTCGTCCAGATGAAGATTTCTCAGCACATGACCTACCGGTGTGATACGGGAATCATGCTTGGATGCCAGTCTTGCACCGTTTTTCTCTGAATCTACGCACATACTGCGGAATTTACAGATCTTAAAGGGCTTTCCACCCAATGTCAGACGGTCCTGGAAATAAAACACCGGACCTCTGTCGTATGCTTTTACCGCAGTCGCTATGATCAGCATGATCGGTGAAGTGATTATAATGCCGATCCCTGAGATCAGAATATCCATAACTCTCTTTGCAGCACGCTGGTCTACTGCCAGTCCCATATTTCTGGATACCAGAAGCGGTGTGTCAAAAAGATGGATGCGTTCACTTCCCATAAGAATGATGTCCGAAATCTTCGGACTCACATAGCATCGGACAGAATGTGCAAAACAGTATTTCAGATAACGGTTTCTCTCTGTTGAATGCAGATCCCAGATGATCACGCCATCATAATCCTGCATCATCTGATGGATTTTTTCTTCTCCCACACTGATGTGTACCTTGCCGCTGATGTCATATTTGTCCTTTCGGGAATTCATCTTATGGATCAGGTCGTCCCCCGGATCCCGGTCACCGTAAATGACCAGAAGCCGGCGTGCGCGGTAAAGTCCGGAATAGATATACCTTGAACCAAATATCCAGATAATGATCAGCACCAGCTGTATTCCTGTCATCTCGATCATAGGCCATACGCTCAGGAACCATCTGTTGATCAGGGTGATCTCCAGATATTCCACCACATTGGTACACAAAAGTGCCAGTGTCAGCGAATAAAATACATCAATCCTCTTAAGATATCCAACCTTAAGTCCTCCGTACAATTTGGCAAACAGGGCAAACATCAGACCGTAGATTGCGATCAGTACCCAGTTACCTTTGCGCCAGAAAGGCTCGTCGATCTGTCCTCTGTAAACGGAATACCACACCCATGCAAAGACCGCCGCCTGTGCCAGAACCACCAGACTCGCCAGACAAAATACGATAAATCGTTTATAATCTTCTCTTTTACTCACGTGATAACCTCTGTTTCTCTGTAACTGTTCAGTGTTTCACAGTTACGCGTTTCTTCTATAAATTCCTACCTATTATAGCGTAAGAACTATTATACGTCCACCCGTTTCACTTAAATTTGTGAACAAATGTTACTGTTCACACAGCATTATTCCGCGAGGTGTTTTGGCATGAATATGCCAAAATCCCGAGACATACAGGCCAAAATTCCATTGCCGCAGGCAATCTGGAATGAATTTTGGTACGTTATAAGCATAATTTACAAATATCTTTAATCCCCTGTCATGCGATTCGTCTCGATATTTGTATATAATGTATAATTTTTCGTCGATTTTACTTAGTTTATAGCAAAGTTTTTACATATTTTTTTCAGAAACCTATGGAAAAATGTTAGGAAAAAATGTATAATATTACCTAACAAATGAAAGCGAGGGTTCACTATTATGAAACAAAATAGTATGTTGGCCATGATCCTGGCCGGCGGTCGTGGCAGCCGTCTGCATGATCTTACCAATAAAGTGGCAAAGCCGGCCGTTTCATACGGCGGTAAATATCGTATCGTAGACTTTCCTTTAAGCAACTGCGCCAACAGTGGCGTTGATGTTGTAGGTGTACTTACACAGTATGAATCAATCCAGCTGAACAGTTATGTGGCAGCCGGCGGACGTTGGGGTCTTGATGCTAAAAACAGCGGTGTTTACGTTCTTCCTCGACGTGAGAAAGCAGATGAGAATCTGAATGTATATCGCGGAACTGCAGATGCAATCTCCCAGAATATTGATTTCATTGATAAATTTGATCCTGAATACGTTCTTGTTCTTTCCGGTGACCATATTTATAAAATGAACTATGACAAGATGCTTGCAGCCCACAAAGAAGCAAAGGCAGATGCAACCATCGCAGTTATCGGAGTTCCGATGAAAGAGGCAAGCCGTTTTGGTATCATGAATACTGATGAATCCGGACGTATCGTAGAATTCGAAGAGAAACCTGAGCATCCGAAGAGCAACCTTGCATCCATGGGTATCTATATCTTCACCTGGAAACTCCTCCGCAAGATGCTGATGGCTGATATCAAGAATCCAGATTCCAGCCATGACTTCGGTAAGGATATCATCCCTACTATGCTTAACGATAACAGAACTCTTTATGCATATAAATTTGAAGGATACTGGAAAGATGTTGGTACCATCGACTCTCTCTGGGAAGCAAACATGGATCTGTTAAGTTCCAAGAATGAACTGGATCTGGGTGATCCGTCATGGAAGATTTATACAGAAGATGTTACCGCACTTCCACAGTACATCAGCGCAGAAGCAGATGTTAAAGATGCATATATCACACAGGGCTGTGTTGTTCAGGGCGAAGTTAAGCATTCCGTTCTCTTTACAGGTGTTAAGATTGGTGCAGGTGCCAGAATTATCGACAGTGTACTGATGCCGGGTGTTGTTGTAGAAGAGGGTGCCGTTGTTCAGCGTGCACTTGTAGCTGACGGTGTCCGCATCGGTAAAGGTGCAGTTGTCGGTGCCGCAGACAGTGAGCACATTGAGCTTGTAGCGAAACGCGTAAAGGGGGCAGAATAATATGTATAAGGCATTTGGAATCGTAAGCTCTTCCGGGAGAAATATTTATGTAGATGGTATGCAGGATTATCGCCCAATCGGTGCGTTTTCTTTCCTTGGCAGATACAGAGTCATTGACTTCCCTATCTCCAATATGACCAACAGCAACATTGAACGTATTCAGGTCTATATCAATAATAAACCCCGTTCTGTTGTAGAACATCTTGGAACAGGACGTCATTTACAATATCAACTCCAAGAGCGGCAAACTTCAGCTTCTCTTCTCAGAGCACAATAATGACAATGATATCTATAACACCGATATCTCCTGCTATCTGGACAACATGGAGTCCCTCAGCAGAATGAATCATCCGTATGTTGTCATTGCCCCGAGCTATATGGTTTATTCAATTGATTTTGACCAGTTTTTACATACACACATTGAGTCCGGTGCAGATGTTACTCTCCTTTATCACGCTGTTGATAATGCAAAAGAGGCTTATCTTACCTGTAATGTTCTGGGACTGAACCGCCAGAAAGGTGTGGAATCCATCGAACCGAATCATGGTAATAAGAAGAATCAGTATGTTTATATGGATACCTGTGTTATGAAAACAGAGCTTTTCATCAGCCTGATCAAAGAAGCCAAGAATCTTTCTTCCATGTATACACTGGCAGATATCCTGAATGATAAATGCGAAACTCTGGACATCCGCGGCGTTGCACACAAGGGATTCTTTGCAAGCATTACAGACTTCCCAAGTTACTATGCTGCAAACATGGCTCTCCTTAATTACAAGTCAGCTCAGGAACTTTTCCATGATAACTGGCCAATCTATACACGTACCAATGATTCCTGCCCGACTCAGTATTTCAATACTGCAGATGTGACGAATTCCGTAATCTCCAACGGTTGCCAGATTGAAGGTACTGTTGAGAATTCCGTAATCGGTCGTGGATGTGTCATTAAAAAAGGTGCTGTTGTAAGAAACAGTGTTGTTCTCGCTGAAGTTACTGTAGGTGAGGGTGTTCACGTAGAGAATGAAGTAGTCGACAAATGGGCGAAACTCGTTCATAAAAAAGAAATCGTTTCCCCGGCTGAACAGCCTGGTTATATCAGAAGAAATGATACTCTGTAATTAATGATTAATTAGATTAAATGCAAAGCCCCCGGAAGTGGTCACTTTCGGGGGCTTTGTTTGTGTTTACTTAAATTTCACAAACTCTTCACATTTTCCTCTTGCATTTTATTTCTAGCGTGTTATAATACAGCTGTAACAAAGATAAAGAACAAACAACTGAATACTCAAAAATACTTAACACCACCTGGAGCATTTCGGATGCTCATAAATTAAAGATAGTGTCAAGCGTGTCACCTCAGCTGTAAAATGGAGGAAAAGTCAAATGAATACTTTAAAAGCTGAAAAAAGAACAATGGACACAAAGGCCAAAAGATTAAGAAGAGAAGGCTACGTTACAGGTAACGTATTTGGCAGAGAGATGGAAGGTTCTCTTCCTGTTAAAATCGAGAAATCTGCTGTCGAGAAACTTCTCAAGACAAGTAACAAAGGAAGCCAGATTATGCTGGATGTAGATGGTCAGTCATATGACGTACTGATCAAAGAGATCCAGTTCAATCCGTTAAAAGGACAGGTGGATGAAATAGATTTCCAGGCACTGGTAAGCAACGAGAAAGTACATTCCGTAGCAGAGATCGTACTTGTAAACCACGACAAACTGGAAGCCGGTGTATTACAGCAGCATCTGGAAGAAATCTCCTTCAGAGCTCTCCCATCAGCACTGGTAGACAAAATTATGGTAGATGTCGGTGACATGAAAGTCGGTGACGTAATCAAAGTCAAAGACCTCGCCATCGCCCAGGACAAAGATGTAGACTTAAAGACAGACCTTGAAGCTGCAGTTGTATCCGTAGCCGCCGTTCATGTAGACCCGGCTCTGGAAGCTGAAGAAGAGGCTGCTGCCGAAGAAGAAGCTAAATAACATAATATCTCTTTTAATATTTATTCAGGTACGCCCAGAGGCGTACCTGAATTTTTTTATCAAAACATCTCTCCACAAATAATTGACCTTTCCAGATATCTGCACTATTCTGTTCCCGTACTATTCTTTCTCTTGCTCCTGCTCCAGCAGCCTGAATGACAATTCCAGATAAAAAATCTCCTCCGGATCATCCAGCTCCGACTGCAGGATTTCCTTAATCCTGTCCAGCCTGTAAAGAAACGTACTGCGGTGGATAAACAATTCCCTTGCCGCCTGGGTTGCACTGAGATGCTGCTCCAGATACACTCTCAATGTTTCCATATACTGAGTCTGATTCTCCTTATCATGTTTCTTCAGTTCCAGCAGCCCTTCATGACAGATCATTGTTCCCGGCAATCTTCTGGTGGCCTGCTCCAAAATATACGTCAATGCTACCTGACTGAAATAATGAATCCACAGATAAGGCTTCTTACGACTTCCTACATCCAGAGCTGTCTTCGCCTGCACATACTGTCGCCGCAGATTCATATGTCCTTCCATCACCCTGCTGTATCCCGCTTTCAGATAAGTATCCCTGATAAAATAAACCAGTTTTCCGGCTACTTCCTCCTGGCTTTTTCCAAGTCTGGTAAGGTCAAAAAATGCCACAATTTCATCCTGATAAAGAAAACTCACAGAATCCTCAAATTTCTTCTTAATATATCGGCAGATTGCCTTTGTGGAAAGATTCTGCTGATTCAGATAGGTAATCTGCAGGATCAGGCACATATATTCATGATTTCCGCTCCATCCCAGTTCACTCAGTTCTCTGCTCACTTGCATATAATCCGCAGTCCTGTCCGACAGAATTCTCACAAAAATCTGCTCCATATCCCTGTCCGGATCTTCTTCCTCCGCTTCATGCGCAAGCAGATACTCCAATTTCTCCACCAGAATATCCAGTACACAGATAACTCTCAGTGTAATCTCTGATCTGCACTCAGTCAAAACCAGCCTGTGAGTTGCTTTCCCATCCACAAACAGATTTCTGTTCATCGAACGACATCCACTGATGTAAGCCGGAAACATCACATATTCATGCGTATCTGCCATATCTCGATAAGTCTCATTCTGCAAAAGTGCATTTACATATTCCATATTCAACCCGTCATCTGTATACAGCCGCGCCCTCGGCGGCAGATACTCGCTTCCCGCTTCCGCCACAAAGGTAAAATCCAGTCCTGTTACAGTCATCGGATTCTGCAGAAATTCCGATGTCACCTGCAAAAGCCTGTCCATTCCGGCATGTTCTAACATCAGATCATGAATCTTCCGTTCCCATTCATCAGCCGCATCAAAAATCTCCTGCACATCATTCATAAATTCTGCTATTTCTTCCAGACTATCAAGTGCAATATGAATATACGGAATCTGCTGAAGCTCTTCTGATGCAGCATCAATTTCCTCTCTCCCACAAAATACCCAGAGTATATTTTCAGCAGTCAGAACTGCCGATTCCCACTCTTTGTCATATCTCTGTACCACATAAACATGCCCATGTCGAAATGTTTCTTTTTTTTCATAACACAAAAAGGGGCGCAGATATCCGTCTGAACCGGATAAAGTTCCCCTTTCCGTAATTTCATATTTCTCTTTTATTTTTTCATATAAATAAACTGATGACAGCTGCAAGTCTACAATCCTCCTGTCACATAATTGAAGCACCTATTTTACCAGTCAATTCTATAGCAATTTAACTCACACTATGTCTTTCTCATACGCACCTGTCAGCCCGGTTCTCACACAATAAACGTCTTCGCAACTTCCACAGCCTCAATACAGTTCTCTGTATAGGCATCTGCTCCCATATTCTTCGCCAGCTGCTCCGTTACTGCACCTCCACCAACCATAATCTTAAATTTATGCTTACTGCTGCTTCGTTTCAGAGACTTTACCACCTGCTCCATCTCCGGGATTGAAGTACTCAGAAGCGA
>ENA-OQKA01000356-OQKA01000356.1-human-gut-metagenome-genome-assembly--contig:-NODE-356-length-12205-cov-3.457774_pt1 | contig 12205 bp, 12 predicted proteins | sample MGYA00242644_ERZ504789 | MGnify/ENA primary metagenome ERZ504789 (study PRJEB26092, sample SAMD00036423) | human gut metagenome | host: Homo sapiens | study: EMG produced TPA metagenomics assembly of...
GGAGGAGTCTGTACAACAACGGTAACATTAACGGATGCCTTATGTCCGTTCATTGTCAGGGTCAGGGTATAATTGTAAACACCTGCTGCCCTTCCGGATGCGTCAAATACCATACGGTCGGTTGCCGGATCATAGGTAGCCATAGATACTTTATTGGTACTGTTTTCTACGATCTGGTATGTCTCGTTTTCAAGTTTCATACTCTGACCATACTGATCCCGTCCATCGATATTGACGTATTCCTTATAGCCTGCCGCATAAGCGTTTGACATGGTAATCTGCGTATTATCTGCAGTCAGTGTTGCAAGGTATGCCGGTTCCGCCACCGTAATCTCGTATACATAAGTGTATTCCTGCTTTGCATAGGTTGCGGTAACGATAATATTTGCGGTACCTGTCTTGATTGCTGTTGCATAAGCAACATTGTTCTTTCCAGGATTTACAAGCAATGTGTCCGGATCGGAAGACTCAAACTTGATGCTGTCATACTTCATCTCGGTATTGTCTGTATCCAATGCCCGGAAATGTACATAATAATTGCTGCCGGATGCTACATTATGATTGTCCTTGTAACTGGATGCACTGTAATTTGGCACTGCTTCCGAAGAGGTAAGTGTAAGGTTTGTGTTGTTTGACACACTGGCTGCCTTACATACAAAGGTTCCGCTTCCGGTCAGTACCAGATTCGGATCGCTTGCACATTTATAAGTCAGTGTAACCGTTCCGGTATCCCCAACTCTGGTCATATAAATCTTATTATCCTTTGTACGGTAACCATTTGTAATCCGTTCCGTATAAGTAATATCTCCCGGATATGCTGTCTTGACATCAATTCCGTTTGCATCAAGAATCTCGTATTCGATTGGTGTCTCTTTTCCGACGGTCACTTCTGTTGTCACAACCCTAAGGCTGACCGGTCTTCCCACGGATGCGGTAAAGTCATATGTTGACTGTCCATCGGTAACCGTATAGGTTGCACCGTCTTTCAGCTGATTATAGGTTGTAAGAAATACCTGTGTTCCGTCATCGGAAAATACAGCCGACTTGATTTCCATCTTTGCACCTGCCTGGGTCCGGATAGAAAAATCTCCTGTTTTCACAAGATTTTTGGCATTTCCGGAATATACAGCCGCTACCTTGTTTGCTGCCATCTGTGCAATTCCGGTCATGGAAGTTGCGACAGTAATAACCTTGCTGTCGGAAACCACTTTATTTCCCGCTTTGGCCTGCACGGTGATGGTATAAGTACCTTCTTTTGCCGGAGTAAATGCACCGGTCTTTGTAATCATGGACGAAACATCATTTCCGTTTCCATCCATAGCGGTCCAGACATTGGTGCTGATGGCATTTGCCGGAGTGATACGGAACCGGAACTGATAGGTCTGTCCCACCTGATATTTCAAGACTCCGTTATCTACAATGGAAATTGTTTTCGGCAGTATTTTAATCTTGGCAGACTTTGTCTTGATCGTGCTCACGCACTTCTTCCCTTTGTAAACTTTTGCAGTTACAATTACGGTTTTATTCTTTGCGGCTGCCTTTCCCCGGGTGCGGATTGTCAGACTGTTTGCAGATGTCTTTCCGCTCACGGATGTCGTTGTTTTCTTCAGCTTTGCATAACTTTTTCCGGTGCCGGAAAGGCTCCATTTTACCCTCTGCCCTTTGGTAAGATTGGTTACGGTATATGTATACACACCCTTACCGGTGCTGTTTTCATAAAGAACCGTATAATTTTTTACAAATTTCGGTTTTGCTGCCGCATCTGCCTGTACTGGAAATACAGAAATAATCATTGCCAGCGCACACAATACAGCAATCAGTTTTTTGCTTTGCAAACGCATAATCTCTCCTCCTTATCTGGTTCACTCGCTACTTAAGAACAACGTCCTTTTGTCTTATATTAGCACACCCTCTGTGCTTTCGCAATTGTTCAGACAGAGGGTGTTTCTTAAGATTTTTTTAATCCAGGGCGATCGCTTCTTCTTCCCGTCTCCGGAGAATATCATATTCATCCGGTTCCATCCCCAGATCCACATAAAAGATCTGCTGCGGATGCGGACAGGATTCCATCGGCTCTCCCTTTTCATCCATCAGTCCCCGCACCGTAACGGTCATATTGCGTCCGTCCGGTTTCATCACTTCGATCTGTTCTCCGACAGAAAATTTATTCTTTTGTTCCACCCGGTACATTCCCTTTTCATTTTTCGGACCGACAATTCCCAGATAGGTATATCCCTTTTCATACGTGTTGTTATCGTAAATCTGTGTCTCCTCCGAAGGTTTTCCATAAAAAAATCCCGTGGTAAACTGGCGGTATGTGCAGCTTTTGATCTGTTCGAGATACCATGGCATATTTTCCTGATATTTCTCCGGAGACTCCAGATAATCGTCAATCGCCTTACGGTAAGTACGCGCCACCGTTGCCACATAAAGTGCGGTCTTCATACGTCCCTCAATCTTAAAACTGTCAATTCCTGCTTCCAGAAGATCCGGAATATGCTCAATCATACACAGATCTTTGGAATTGAAAATATAGGTTCCGCGCTCATTCTCATATACCGGGAAATACTCACCCGAACGCTTCTCTTCAACCACAGAATATTTCCACCGGCACGGATGTGTACATGCCCCGCGGTTGGCATCCCTTCCTGTAAAATAATTGGACAGCAGACATCTTCCAGAATAGGAAATACACATAGCGCCATGTACAAATGTCTCTATCTCCAGATCATCGGAAATGTGTTCCCGGATCTGCCGGATCTCCCGCAGGGAAAGTTCTCTTGCCGTTACCACACGGGTAGCACCGAGTTTCTCCCAGAACTGAAATGTTCCGTAATTGGTGTTGTTTGCCTGTGTACTGATATGGCGGTCAATATCCGGGCATACTTCTCCGGCGATCGTAAAGATTGCCGGATCTGCAATGATCAGTGCATCTGGCCGGTCCGGCTTCATATTCTGCAGTTCCGTAAGATATTCCCTCACACCGTCAAGATCATAATTATGTGCCAGAATATTTGCCGTCACATAAACTTTAACTCCCCGTGCATGTGCAAATGCAATTCCCTCTGCCATCTCTTCCTTGGTAAAATTTTTGGCTTTGGCTCTGAGTCCGAATGCCTCTCCCCCGATGTAGACCGCATCGGCTCCATAAATAACTGCAATTTTTAATACTTCCAGACTGCTTGCCGGAACAAGCAACTCATTCTTTCTCATCGTTTTCTACCTCTACTTTTGTACTGACTGTAATTCCATCTCCCACCGGCAGCACCGCTGTTACCAGATCTTTCCGGTGCGTTAACTCATACAAATATTCCCGCATCCGTTTGTAAATCGTCCGGTTTCTGCGGATCACCGCATAATGGGACTCAATAATGTCCCCATCCTGCAGCACATTATCCGAGACAAGTGTCCCTCCGGTTTTCAGCAGACGCAGAATATCCGGCATAAAATGAATATACTGTCCTTTTGCGGCATCCATAAAGATCAGATCAAACGGCTCGGTGAGTGTCGGAAGGATTTCCGCTGCATCCCCTTCAAGCAGTGTAATCTGCTCTTCTTTTCCTGCTCTCTTAAAATTTTCCCGGGCAATCGGGATTCGCTTTTCATAATTTTCAATCGTGACAATCTCACACGGTACCGGATCATATTCTGCCATCAGAATGGAAGAAAACCCTACCGCAGTACCGACTTCCAGAATTCTTTTTGGTTTTGTCATCGCCAGCAAAAGCTTCAAAAAGCTCTGCATCTCCTTCCGAATAATCGGAACATAGGAATCCAGAGCTTCTCGTTCGACAGCATCCAAAATTCTGGTATTTCCCGTATCCAGGGAATTGATATATGTTACCAGTCGTTCATCTACTATCATATTTATTTCTATTGTGCCTCCGTGCTTTCCACATCCTGCGTATCCGGTACCATCTGCTTTTCTGCAAAGAAACGATACCCGTAATCATAACAGGTCCTGCATAAATGAACGGTTCCATATAAAATCAGCAGGATCAGCATAATAACAAACGCAATTTTAATGAAAGTGAACAAAGCTTTATTCATAATACCCCTATACTTCCATGATAATCGGCATGATCATCGGACGTCTCTTGGTCTCTTTCCAGACGAAATCACCCAGAGCATCTTTTACTTCATTTTTGATCTTGCCCCAATCGGTAATGTTGTGATCCATACAATAATCCATGGTCTTATCGAGAACTGTTTTTGCTTCATCCATCAGACTCTCGGAATTACGTACATAGACGAAACCTCTCGATACGATATCCGGTCCTGCAAGTACCTGTCCGGTTCCGTTTTCGAGTGTCATGACGACAATAATAATTCCGTCTTCTGCCAGACGCTGACGATCCCGAAGAACGATATTTCCGACATCTCCGACACCAAGTCCGTCTACCATTACATTGCCAACCGGCACATGTCCGGTCACTTCTGCACCATTCTCATCGATCTCAAGCACATCTCCGGAAGAAAGGATTTTGATATGATCACTGTCATATCCAAGCTCTTCCGCAATCTTCGCCTGTGCAATCAGATGCTTGTATTCTCCATGCACCGGAATCGCGTACAGCGGATTTACCAGAGAATAAATCAGCTTGATATCTTCCTTGCACGCATGTCCGCTGACATGTACATCTTCGAAAATCACATCTGCACCCTTGCGCATCAGTTCATTGATCACACCGGTAACCGATTTCTCATTTCCCGGAATCGGATGGGAACTGAATACAATGGTATCATTTGGCTTAATGGTAACTTTACGGTGCATGCCGGATGCCATGCGGGACAATGCGGCCATGGACTCTCCCTGGCTTCCCGTTGTAATGATAACCGTCTTTTCATCCGGATAATTTTTCAGCTGATCCACATCAATCAGAATGTTATCCGGCAGGGAAATATATCCCAGTTCCGAAGCGATGGATACAATATTGACCATGCTTCGTCCCTCAATCGCAACTTTTCTTCCAAACTTGTCTGCAGAATTGATGATCTGCTGCACGCGATCCACATTGGATGCAAATGTCGCAATAATAATTCTTGTATTTTTATGCTCGGAAAAAATGTTATCCAGCGTTTTTCCTACTGACTTTTCGGAATCTGTAAATCCCGGGCGCTCCGCATTGGTACTGTCACAAAGCAGTGCTAACACTCCTTTTTTACCGATCTCGCCGAAACGCTGCAGATCAATGGCATCTCCAAATACCGGTGTATAATCAACCTTAAAATCTCCTGTATGCAGGACAATTCCTGCCGGGGAATAAATCGCAAGTGCCGCCGCATCCTGAATACTGTGATTCGTGCGGATAAACTCTACACGGAAACATCCAAGATTGATGTGCTGTCCGTATTTGACAACTTTTCTTTTACTTTTTGAGCATATCATGCTCTTCGAGTTTGTGCTCGATCAGGGCATTGGTCAGTCTGGTCGAATAAATCGGCACATTGACATCTTTTAAAACATATGGGATGGCACCAATATGATCCTCATGTCCGTGCGTAATAAAAAATCCTTTGACACGATCAATATTTTCCTTTAAATAAGTGACATCCGGAATCACCAGATCCACTCCGTACATGTCATCTTCCGGGAATGCGAGACCGCAATCCACCACAATAATACTGTCTTCGTATTCAAAGGCAGTAATATTCATACCAATCTGCTCAAGACCTCCAACGGTATAATCTTAAGCTTACTGTTATTCTGTTTTTCCTGTTTTTTCATAAATCCTCCAAATATAATATTCCGCTCTAATATAAAAGCTGTGTTTCTTCATCCGCAAGTTCAGCAAATATTTTCGCGAGTGCAGCAAACTCTGTATCATCATCTACCATCTCGTAAAATACTTCCTCATCCTGTGTCTTTATTTCTTTTAATATATATGCTTCACTGTCCCCGTTTTCATTGCCATCAGAGACAAGTAAGTATCTGATTCCATTCAGCTGTGTCTGTTCTTCCACAGCAAATTCCACCACCTCATTGGTGTCCGGATCTGTAAACTGAATTTTTTCCATTTATTTTTTCCTTGTATTTTTATTTTTCTTCTGGATGATTTGAAAGATAATCCAGATATCCCTGTAATATAAAAATAGCCGCAATTTCATCTACATATTCCTTGCGGTTTTCTCTTCGAATTCCTGTTTCCATCATCGAACGGTCTGCTGCAACTGTTGTCAGCCGTTCATCCCATAAAATAACAGGGAGACCACAGCGTTTTTCAAGCATTTCCTTGAATTCTTTTGTTTTCTCGCAGCGTTCCCCTTCTGTACTGTTCATATTTTTCGGGTAACCGAGCACAATTTTTTCCACCTCGTACTCGCTTACCAGCTGTTCGATCCGCGCCAGTGTCTGCCTGAGTTTCGTCGGAGCTTTCCTTCGAATAATTTCCACTCCCTGCGCTGTAATTAACAGCGCATCACTCACAGCAACCCCCACTGTCTTTGAACCGAAATCCAATCCTAAAATCCGCATAATTCTCCCGTACCGGATTATTCCCAGGAATTGTTTTTGATGTATGCACGTAAAACTTCTTCTACAAGTTCGTCCCGCTCTACCTTCATGATCAGACTTCTCGCATTGTTATGACTGGTAATATATGTCGGATCTCCGGACATAATATATCCTACAATCTGATTCACCGGATTGTATCCTTTCTCACTCAATGCACGGAATACGATCTCTAAAACATCTCTTACCTGTAATTCCGGTTCCTTTTGTACTGTAAAATATTGTGTATTATTTAAATTCTCCATATTCGCCGTCCCTGCCCTTGTTCATTCCAACAAGTCCTGTCCCATCTATTGTATACGAAATTGAGGAAAAATACAAGCGCTATAGTTTCATACGGTAAATCTCATCGGTCAGAGCCGCTTCCACTCTTCCCCTTTTCATCACATTATCAAGCGGTTCTGCCGTTTTTGCCGCGATCTTTACATACTCTTTAGTATATCCAGTATACCACGTTTCTCCGTCAACTTCCATTGGTTCCTCAAAGAGTACTTCTTCCTCTTTTCCCACATAATACGCGCGGAATTCCCTCGACATACTTTCCGCAAGTGCCAGCAGCTGGGCACTGCGCTTCGTCTTGATTTCCTCCGGCACCTGATGTTCCATCACTGCCGCACGGGTTCCCTGCCGTCGGGAATATTTAAAAATATGCATCTCATAAAAATGAATGCGTTTTAAATATTCCTTTGTCTGTGCAAATTCTTCTTCTGTCTCTCCAGGAAATCCAACAATAACATCCGTTGTGATTGCCGGATGCGTAAAGTTTTTCCGTAAAATATTGCATGCATTTTCGTATTCTTCCGTCGTATATTTCCGGTTCATCCGGGCAAGCGTTGCATCGCATCCGCTCTGCAGTGACAGATGAAAATGCGGACAGATCTTCTCCATCTTTGCCAGTTCTTCTGCAAATGTTTCCGTCACGATTCTCGGTTCCAGCGATCCTAAACGGATACGCCGGATTCCCTCCACCTGATGCACCATCTGGATCAGATGCAGCAGACTTTCCCCGCAGTCAATCCCGTAGGAGCTTAAATGAATTCCGGTCAGTACCACTTCCTGATATCCGGACGCTGCCAGACGCTTTACTTCCTCCAGAACATTCTGAACATTTCTGCTTCTCACCCGTCCTCTGGCATACGGAATAATGCAGTAACTGCAGAACTGGTTACAGCCATCCTGTACTTTTATAAACGCGCGAGTATGCTCTGCTGCATGATCCAGTGTCAGCTCCTCAAATGCCTGTTTTTCGTGGTTAATATCCACCACAGCCTCCACCTTTTCTCCTCTGCCCGCAAAGAAAGCATCCAGCCGCTCTACCAGCTCTTTTTTCTGATTATTTCCGATCAGAATATCAATTGCTTCATCACATTTTGCCTCATCCTCTTTGGTCTGTACATAGCATCCGGCAGCAACAACAGCCGCATCCGGATTCCGCTTTTTTGCCCGGTGCAGCATTTGTCTTGATTTGCGGTCTGCCATATTTGTTACGGAACAGGTATTGATCACATAGACATCTGCTTTCTCCGAAAACGGCACGATTTCGTACCCCGCTTCTTCAAGCATCTGCTGCATAGCTTCTGTCTCATATGCATTCACTTTGCATCCCAGATTGTGTAATGCTGCTTTTTTCATTTTTACTCCTTTATACAATTATCTTCATACATTTCTTGACTTTTCCAATAAAAAATATTACTATCAAAGATATAAACAGCATGAGTTTTTCATGAATATTTTCAAGGAGGTTTTCATTATGAAAACAGTACAGATTTCATTAAATTCTATTGGAAAAGTAAAATCATTTGTTAATACCATCTCTCAGTTTGAGTACGATTTTGATCTGATTTCCGGCAGATATGTCATTGACGCAAAATCCATCATGGGAATTTTCAGCCTGGATCTTTCCAAGCCGATTGATCTCGCCATCCATACCGAGGATAATCTGAATGAGATTCTGGAAGCTTTAAAGCCATACATTATTTCCCAGTAATTACTTACAAAATCCCCTGTCTGTATTGCAGACAGGGGATTTTTTGTTTCACGGAAATAATTTTCCAAAAACAGATTATTCTGCATCTACCAGAATCGTCTCTGTCGTATCGATTGCTGTCTGCATCAGTTCGTCTATTTTTTCTTCCAGCCGGCACTCTGATTTTTTAATATGTTTTAAGCTTGGCTTGGTAACCGGATGCTTTGCCACGAAAATCGTACAACAATCCTCATACGGAAGAATGGACGTCTCGTATGTGTCAATTTTTTCTGCGATTGATACAATATCCTGCTTGTCCATGGCAATGAGCGGACGGTATACCGGCATATGACACACTTCATTGGTCACAGCAAGGGACTGCATGGTCTGGCTTGCCACCTGCCCGATACTCTCTCCGGTAATCATACCCAGACATTTTCCCTCTTCGGCAAAATGCTCTGCAATTTTCATCATATAGCGGCGCATGATGATAGTCAGTTCCTCATGCGGACATTTCTCATAAATATAAAGCTGGATATCGGTAAAGTTCACCACATGAAGCTTGATCTGTCCGGAATATCTTGCAACTTTCTTTGCCAGGTCAATCACTTTCTGTTTTGCACGCTCACTGGTGTATGGCGGTGCATGAAAATAGGTCGCTTCAAGTGTTACCCCTCGTTTGGATACCATATATCCGGCAACCGGTGAATCGATTCCGCCGGATAAAAGAAGCATTGCACGGCCTGCTGTGCCAAGCGGCATGCCTCCCGGTCCCGGGATCTCTGTGGAATAAATATTGATCATCGGACGGATCTCGATATGAATCATCACCTCCGGATGATGTACGTCAACGCTGGTTTCCGGAAATGCTTCAAGAATCTTTTCCCCAACAGCTGCATTAATCTCCATCGAAGTCATCGGATAATTCTTTCTGGCACGGCGCGCATCCACCTTAAAGGTAAAATTTTTGTCCGGATATGTGCGATCCACATAGTCACATACTACTTTTGCCAGGGCATCAAATCCTTCATCTTCGACCAGTACTACCGGACAGATTCCTACGATTCCAAAAATCCTCTGTAATGTTTCTACAGTTTCATCATAATCGTATTCTCCTTCCGTATCCACATAGATACGTCCGTTTTCCTTGCGTACATGGAAGGTTCCCTCTACACGCTTAAGATGATATCTGATATTCTGTACCAGTGCATCCTCAAACAGATAACGGTTCTTTCCCTTAATGGCAATTTCCGCATATTTAATCAAAAATGATTTATACATATTGCTCTCCTTTTTCTAATGTCTTGTATATTTCTGCAGCATCGGAACCAATGCCGCCATCTCTTTTACTGCATAATCAATCTCTTCTTCCGTTGTCTCCACGCAAAAGCTGAACCGGATGGTTGCATCCAAAAGCTCTGGCTTTAAGCCAATACTTTTTAGCGTATGACTGACGGAAGGCTTGTTGGAAGAACATGCACTTCCCGCTGACACATAGATCTCTTTATCCTCTAATGCATGAAGCAATACTTCCGCGCGCACACCTTCCGTGCTGACACTGACAATATGCGGTGCATTGCTGCGATCGGTATGACCGTTGACGTGTACACCCGGAATTTTTGTCACTTCCTCAATAAAATGCTCTCGCAAGGTATACATCCGGTCGATTTTTTCCTCAAAACCAGTATAAATACGTTCCGCTGCTACGCCAAGTCCTGCGATTGCCGGAACATTTTCCGTGCCGGAACGCATTCCCCTCTGCTGTCCGCCTCCGTTTAACAGCGGATGAATTTTCGTCTTGTCTTTGATATATAAAAATCCGCTTCCTTTCGGTCCATGAATCTTATGTCCGCTGACCGAGAGAAGGTCTACATGCATTTTTGCCGGATAAATTCTCATTTTTCCGTAGGACTGAATGGCATCCACATGAAAAAGCGTCTGTGGATTACACTGTTTGATCAGTGCCCCCGCTTCCGCGATCGGCTCCACCGCTCCGATTTCATTATTTACCTGCATGAGGGAAACCAGAATGGTATCCGGCCGGATTGCCGCTTTCAGATCGTCCAGAGAAATCACACCATAAGCATCTACCGGAAGATATGTGACTTCATATCCGTGTTCCTCCAGATATGCCATCGTTGCCGACACGGACGGATGTTCAATAGACGTCGTTATCACATGTTTTCCACTTCGCTTGTTTGCCTCTGCCACACCGATAATTGCAAGATTATTGGACTCAGTACCACCTGACGTAAAACAGATTTCTTTTCCTGTACCTTTAATGTCTTTGCAATTTTTTTCTTGCATCGTTCATATAATTTTCGGCGATCACGCCTTTGTTGTGCAGGGAAGATGGATTTCCATAATCCTCCGTCAGTAATTTTACCACCAGCTGTGCCGCTTCCTCACAACATCTTGTCGTTGCCGAATTATCCAAATATGCTTCCATTTTTACCCTTCTTATATATCCAATTCGTATATCAGCATGGAAAGTGTTGCCATTCCTGCTGTTTCTGTGCGCAAAATACGTCTGCCAAGAGAGATCCGATGCATGTCTTTATCCAGCTGCGCAATCTCTTCCGGGGAAAATCCGCCCTCCGGACCGATCATTACTCCGATGGACGCCCCTTCCGGAATCGAGCGAAAGATCTCTCTTGTTGCTTCCATGCCTCTTTCATTCTCATACGGAACCAGGACAACGTCCAGCTCCTTTGCCTCTTCCAATGCCTGTTTCCAGGAAAGTGGCATCTGAATCTGCGGAATCACGGTCCGCTTCGACTGTTTTGCCGCACTCTCTGCAATTGCCTGCCACCGCTTACATTTGCTCTGTGCCTTCTTTTCATCCAGCTTTACCACACAGTTTTTCATGGCAACCGGTACTATCTCAGATACACCAAGCTCCACAGCCTTTTGAATAATAAGCTCCATCTTATCGCCCTTTGGCAGCCCCTGATACAGCACGATGTGATTATCAAGCTCTGTGCCCGTCTCATCTGCACTGTCAATAGCTGCGATGACCTCATCATCCAGAATCGATGATATGTGACAGAAATATGCCTGTCCGGATTTTGAGCTTACTCTTATTTTTTCCCCGTTTTTCATGCGCAGTACATTCTTTATGTGATTTACGTCACCTCCGGTGATTGAGATGCTGTCAGAATGAACCTGCTCTTCCTCTACAAAAAACTGATACATAATCCACCAAACTATTTAGTCAGCTTCTGCGCAGTGATATTGACCCATTCACCCTGATGATTGATTTCTATCACCTTAAGCCCCGCTGCTTCGATAGCCTCTTTAACTTCATTTTCCTTGAAATCTATGATACCCGATGTGATAAAATATCCACCTTCCTTTAATCTGTCAGGAATAACAGGTGCCATAGGAATGATGACATCAGCAAGGATATTTGCAACAACGATATCATATTTTTCTGTACCAACCTTCTTTTGAAGCTCTGTATCATCTATGAGATTGCCGACATAAAACGTGCCAAGCTTCTCATCCAGATGATTGACCTGCATATTGTCACGCGTAGAAATCATGCAGTCAGCATCAAGGTCAGTACCTACAACCTCCTTTGCACCAAGCTTTAAAGCTACAATTGAAAGGACTTCCGCTTCCACAGCCCACATCAACGCACTGTAGGTTCGCTTCCTTTGCGCCCTCAATATACTTGATAAGCTGCTTGATACAAAGCTGTGTTGTCTCGTGTCTTTCCTAGTACC
>ENA-OQKA01000359-OQKA01000359.1-human-gut-metagenome-genome-assembly--contig:-NODE-359-length-12137-cov-3.405912_pt1 | contig 12137 bp, 9 predicted proteins | sample MGYA00242644_ERZ504789 | MGnify/ENA primary metagenome ERZ504789 (study PRJEB26092, sample SAMD00036423) | human gut metagenome | host: Homo sapiens | study: EMG produced TPA metagenomics assembly of...
AAGCATGGTGTCGATATCCTGAGCCATCTGATCACGGGAAACGGCATTGCCCACACCTTCACGGTCCTGGTGGTAGCCCACGCCATGGATTTCGATCTGTTTATCGTTCAGGTATGCCTTACCGTTGGAAACCTTGAACGTACGGAAACCGATCTTCGTGCTCTCTGTGTCCAACACATGACCGGCGGCATCCCACAGGGAGACGTTCATCGTATACAGGTAGGGGTCAGTCCGTCCGTTCCAACGGCGAACGTTGGTGAGCTGCTGGTCCAGCTTCTGCTCTGCGGATTCAGTTCCAGCACTAACTTGGATATTAGAGCTCTGTTCACTCACAACATTTCCGGCATTATCCGAAATAGTCGTTTTCAGGACAAGGTTTGCAGATTCCGTGGCCTTGTTGGTAACGTCTACTCGCGTATTTACGGACGCATTGTTGCCGTTAAGCTTGTAATCCACAAAGACGCCAGAGCTGCCCTTGTTCTCGGTGGAAATGTACTGGTTGGGCAGCGCAATGAGCTCAACATCACGGTAGATGCCCGAGAACTGCGTGTAATCGACGTTAATCGGGATGGAAACCGTATCGACATTGGTCACGTCAACGGTGAGAGCAACGGAGTCCTTGTCCTGCACATACTTGGTCAGATCGAAGATGAAAGCAGAGTAACCACCGACATGGGTGCCCACTTCCTGCCCGTCAATCTTCACCGTGGTATTCTTGTTGGAACCATAGAACTTGATAAACAGGTTCTTTCCATGATACTTGGCAACATCCAGTTGCTTGCCGTAGGTAACGGTCTTCTGATTCTTCTGGGGAATGAAAGACTGCGTAGGGTGCGCGTAATCCCATGAATGCGGCAGATCGATAGTCCCCTCAGATGCGCCGGTGGGAAAGGTCCATCCTTCCATGCTTGCATCGTTCCTGGAGAAGGCCCATCCCTTATCAATGTTTTCAACCGTTCGACCGGCAATCTGATTGTCTGCCGAAGCGTTCAGCGCGCTTTCGGCTGCTTCGTTGGAAGAGCCGTTATTTTGAGTTTCGTTCTGAACAATCTGGCTATCGGTCGTCTGGGCAGTGTGCGCATCCAGCTCTTCTGCCTGCGCACAAGGAACACCTGCGGCCAGCATGGCAACAGCCACTATGGACGCAAAAATACTTCCGTCTCATACTCTTTCTCCTACGCTTCTTTTCTTTTCCTGAGCACATAAAGACCCCTACATGCTCATAAGGAGCATGACTTGCCGTTCTATGCCAAGTCATGCCTTTGTAAAAGGGTACAACTTAGGTTGGATAGTAGTATGACGTTGTACGCATGTCATGATGGCTTTTAATCAGCCTGTATCCTATAAAAAATGCCGGGTATCATGCATGATGCCCGGCACTGTTTGAAGCTTACGCCTTGTGGTTTAGACAAGCCCCCCTATTTTTCCTCTTCCGGCTTATCGATCTGCGTAATCGTCATTGCCCTATCGCTAAGCAATGCATAGTTTCGGTTTCGTGCGTCGCGAATCACGAAGGTGCAGGCATTCTCATCCAATGCCACCGCCACTGCATCCGTCATGCTGTCATCACCTGGCGTAGGAGTACGCAATGATGTAATCAGACGGAACTCACCGTCATTGAAGAGGTTCAAAGGCATCTCGAAATACACCGTCTGATGCCCATGCTTTTCCATCTTGATGGTCTTTGCGCCGGTATCGTAGGTAATACCTCCGCGCCGGACATCATGCATAGCAATGGCCAAGTAGAAGTCGCCCGGTTCGTCGTACTGATATTCAATGGCGAACTTGAACGTGTCAGAACTCTTCAAAATCAGAGGAGAAACCCCATATGTCCGCAGCAACGGGCAACGAGCATTCAGGCCATTGGGGTACTCATTCTCGTTCTCGGCGATAATCTTCTTGCGCTTCGCCTGCTTCTTCTCTTCCGCTTCAAGATTAGCAAGAGTGTATTTCTCTGCGACTGTTTCACGATCGCCAATCGCGGCAACCACACCATCCTGGATAAACATGGCACGAGTGCAATACCGTTTCACGGCACCCATATCATGCGTGACCAGAATCACGGTCTTTGTCGGGTCCTTCTTGATTTCCGTGAAATAGTCGTTGCACTTCCGTTGGAAAGCCTCATCACCAACGGCCAGAACCTCATCCAATACCAGGATGTCTCCCTGTGCCTTAATTGCTACGGAAAACGCAAGACGAACCTGCATGCCCGAGGAGTAATTCTTGAGCTTCTGATCCATGAACTCGTCAAGCTCGGCGAATTCGACGATGTCGTCGTACATTGCGTCGACCTGTTCCCTAGTGAAGCCCAGCAAAGCCCCATTAAGATACACGTTCTCTCGACCGGTCAGTTCCGGATTGAATCCCACACCAAGCTCAATGAACGGCACCAATTTGCCCTGAACCTGAATGCTTCCCTCATCGGGGTAATAAATCTGAGAAATCAGCTTCAGCAACGTCGACTTACCACCACCATTACGCCCGACGATGCCGAAAAACTCTCCCTGATGAACTTCGAAACTGACGTCTTTAAGTACCGTCTGCTTTTTATAGCCCTTGATGCCCTTGGCCCAATTAATAACAGCCTGTTTCAGACCGGTTGCCTGTTCTGTCGGCAACTTGAAGCTTTTGGAGACATGCGTTGCCGAAAGGACGACCGGGTTCTTGGAGTAATCGAATTCCACTGACTCGTTTTTCTCAGACATTACATGACCTCCGCGAATTTACGGCTGTTACGACGGAAAAGATAAATGCCAAGCCAAAGCAAGACAACAGTAAGGAACAGGGGGAAAAGCTTCACTCCCCAATTACCGAACTGATTCCAGATTGTTGGCTGAGTCTCCGGCGCAATGAAATTATGGCGAATGTCCTGAATGGTTTGGGCAAAGGGATTCAGCAATTCCAATCGGGCCACGTCGGCAATCCAACCACCACGATCAGTCACAAAGGTAAGCGGATAAATGATAGGCATGCCGTAGAACACCAGCTGCTGAAGCACTTCCCAGATATGCGCAATATCACGGAAATAGACATACATCGTTGACATCAGCAGCGTTAGCGCCAACGTAATGGCATATAGCTCGACTATGCTGAACGGCAGAAGGACAACGCGCCAAGTGAACTGCACACGCGCGATAAGTGCGAAAACAAATACAACCACCAAGTTGATGGCGTAGCTGATCAAAGCACCAACCGTTGCGGAAACCACCACAATGTAATTAGGGAAATGAATCTTCCGCAACAAATCACCACGATCTACAACCGCTCGCAGACCCACGTTAGTGGATTCCGTTACGAACTGCCATGAGCTGATGCCCAGAAGCAGGACCACAGGATATGTTGGTGTGCCATCGGACATACGCAGAAACTTGCCGAATACCACGTACATTACGCAGAACATCATCAACGGTTTCAGCACCGACCAGGCAATACCTAGGAAAGAGCCCTGATAGCGCAGCTTAAAATCCGTTTTTACTAAACCCCGCAGTACGGTCCAAGCATATCCGTACCTGCTTGCTAAACTTTTCGCCAACTGTTTCACAGGCAGTATCCTATCAGTGACTATCCCAATCACGATATGCAACCGGAAATCAGCACTATCCGGTCACTAGACGCTCGAATGTTTTGTGTAACGAACAACTTCGCAAAAAATAAAAAATGAGGAGCCTGGCAAGCCATGGCTCCTCATAAGACACCTATTGATCAGTCCATCTTAAGGTAATGCTTCCAATACTGCACCGAAGTCAGTTCCTTGCGCGCAGCAGCATATTCCTTGCGCAGACGTTCGATATTCGCCTTATAGTACTTAAGATCTCTTGCGTAACGCTTCTTGATCTGCTGATAGCGGTTGACATCCTTGGTGCGGATGGTGCCCTTGCGGTTGTACCAGTCAAGTACAACGAGCTTGTGCTTGCCGCGGATCGCACCAGCCGGGTACAGCCATCCTTGCAGCGGGATGACAGCATAGCCAGCGCCATCCTTCTTGAAGTAGCGCTGATTGTTGTCGGTGATGAGGTCCTCCAGGCGCTCAGGCAAGCTACGCGGCTTGTCACCGTCAATTAGCTGACGGTCGATGTCCTTGATGCGCAACCCAGCAAGTTCCTTATCGGCATCAATCTGCGTCTGCAGAGTAACAAAATCAACAAGCTGCTCCTTATTACGGTTTGCAGCCATGAAGCTCTTCTCCGCCTGTCCAGGCTTCTTGATGAATTCCGGGCCTTTAAGGAAATCTTCGAAGGCATCCAGGCACAATTCAGCGTTGGCATAGCCGAACTTCTTCAGTTCAAGCCGGATATTATTGTGCAGTTCATGCATGAAGTCGGCCTTCGGGGCCATGCCGCATGTTGCCTGCGCAACCATCGTATTACGAGTGGTCTGGTACCGTTCCACGGCCGCGTTGTACCGCTCAAAGAACGACATATGCCATACACACAGGCTGTTCATGCTGATAAATCCTGTCTTGCAACGAATGCCGTACTCGGCGTCGTCACAACGGACGAATACAGGAAGTGGCAGCCCATTCTTTTCGATTACAGGAATCGGAATGCAGCAGTACCACCAAGCGGCGTACATGTTGTTTCGCTGCCACTTGGTAGGCGTGTACATCTCGTTGTACACAAGATCCTCGAACAAAGTCAGCCTCAGCGGCGGCTTGCAACCGGCAAAGGTGCCCTGCTGAGTCATATTGCCGATATCTTCCCACTGATCTTCGCCGATCTCGTAGTTCAGCATCGCGCCACTAATCATGTCTTCACGGTGCTCAGGCTTGAGAATACGCAGCAGGTTATAGGTACGCTTGATGCTCTCCGGAGAGACCGCAACATCATCGTCCATCAGCAGGATGTTCGTAGCTTTCGGGTTCTGCTCCATGGCAGTAATCATGCCGCGAGTGAAACCGCCGGCACCGCCAACATTATCGTTCGGCACAACCTGAACGCGATTGCCACTCAGCTTCTCAGCATCAAGAGTACGGCCATTATCAATCACGTACATATGGAAGTGGTCGGCGATCGGGTCTCCGGAATTAATAATCTGATTCTTGACCAGACCGATGTTGCGTTCGATGAACGCTTCCTTCTTGAACGTGGTGGTAGACAGCACCAGCTCAACATCATTCAGTTCGCCATCAATGCCAAGTTCGTAATAACTGTTGCGAATGGCGACCGCGCCTTCCGCTTTGACAAGGAAGCCGACGATCACCATATCATCAGTGATTTTGAGGGGAAGATCGACGGTCTGCCAAACATCGGAGGCCTCCAGCGCCTTGGAGACTCCCTCAACCGGCAGCGGGTCATGGGCAAACGCATCTCCCATGGTCTGCTGCACCTCACATGCAGCGCCCTTAAGCTCCAGATGCAGCGTAAAGCCTGTCGCACGCGTATACTTCCGCAGCTTCATCACTGACAAGGAATTGAAATACGTGCTGAAATCGAAAGTGCCCGCGTTGAACATCTTCCACTCGCCAAGCTGCTCATCAAACACGACAGGCTGATCAGAACGGCAGTACAGCGCCGGGTAAGCAACAGAACGGGGATTCGTTTCCAGAAGGATATTTGCAAATTTCACAGTCGGCATCCGCCTACCACCTCATCCTTATTCAAAGCGTCAACTTCCCAATGTAACAAGAACAACTGTACAATCCCGTCTAAACCATCAGTTCATTCGCAATCGCAGCGTTTCCGCAGTCAGAACCGAGCCAAACACCCGCCCAAGCGTTCGGTTCCCATGGTTCCGTTTGCTTCTCCGAGGCGCTCACGCCTTGTTCCTAAATCGAAGCTACCGATTGGCAGCGCTGGGAATGCGAGGGTACAGAGCGTGAACATTCCGCCTGATCTCATCAGCGTATTCCTTGACCATATCGCCCCGCACAAACCCCTGACCAGGAGAAGGAGGCTCCTCCCCTATCGTGTTCCTGGTCCAGTGGGATCCCATCCGTATAACAGCGTCATGTTTGACGTCGTAATACCCAGAATCCACCGATATGAACGAACCTGAGCATCCCTTCGCGGCAGCGAGAATATGCGGATGGTACCGCGTGGACAACCACCGTTGCCCCGCACGTGCCGGAAAACCCTTTTCCAATAGGTCGACGACAGGGAAGAACCGGAGATTGGAATAGCCATTCTCCGCCAAATACGGAAGTATCGGGTAATCGATTCGAGGATTACATTCCACTACGCCGATAGCGTCATCCTTGCGCACTCCCCATGTTTCCAGCGTGCGCTTAACTTGCTCGAAAAGAGTCGCCTCTTCCTTCACGAAATCCGACTGCACGCACACCATTACATCGGGCAATCCTTCAGGGTACGCGTAGCAGCCGTCCAATTCATTGACAAAACAATCATCCGGCGCCACTCGAACGATATCCGCAGCACCGCCGTCATCCCCCTTCTGAAGCGCGTTCTGTGTAGGAACATCACGCACTGTAAAAACGTCAAAAGATTCGGCGGCATGCTGCGCGAATACCAGAGAATCTCCACTAATCGGCATCAGTCCCAAGCCCGTTGCGGCGACGGGTATATTCCGCGAATGTGCCCATGGGCCGACAGCCAGACGAGACAAATTACATGTCCAATCCCCACGCATGTAACCACCGCCAAGCATATGGATGCTTCGCACATCGCGCTGCAACAGTCTGATTCCACTCGCATAGTTCGGGGCAATACCATCATCATCCAGTGCCTGACTCACAAAGTGGGCTATGTCATTAATCGGACCATCGTAGGGGAACGGATTCTCAGTGCCGAGTCTGCGAAGTGTGTCCGTGAAAATAACGTGCGGATGCTTGTCCCTCAGGATCATTGCAGCGGACCCAGGACGGGCGCAGTCCAGCACAACAGGTACCTCCGGGTAGTATTCCCCCAGCAGGGTAAGCCATTCTCCTGCAATCAGTTCGTCACCGTAGTTTGGATACCCCGGCTCGGCAATAAGATAAAACACCTTCGGAGCCTGTTGCTGGCGAGCGCTCTCCGCTTTCTTTCCTGCATGGATGTGCAAGGATTGCAGCACCGATCTCATCGCTTCGCTTCCTCAAGATATCTACGCCAGAACTCGAAGGATGTCATTTCCTCACGGCTTTCCCGGTAAGCCCCGAGAACAGCCGTATCTTCCGACAGTATCTGCGCCAAATGTTCAAAGCGATTCCGCAACTCCTCATTCCGCTGTTCGTCGCGTACTCGCATCGCCCCACGCTGGCCGGTTGTATCAACAGCGTAGAGCCTTGCCAGCATGTTGCAGGATACGCCATGGTCGGCACCACCCATCATTAGGAATGATTTGCCAGCTCATTACGATCAAAATTCTCCTGCCGAGGCGCTGGGCTTACCTTTTCCGAGCGAATCGTCCTTTTCACCTTACGTAGAATCCGATGGACGATATCGCCGCGCCTTGCTGCAGCAGTATCGGTATCTCTTGGAGGAACCACAACATTCTCATCGTTGGCGTTCTGTTCCAGCTCAACAATGTCGATGGCGTCAAGCGCACCAGGAATCTGCTGTAAAGGTTCCAGTTTTTCCGCCTTGACTCGTGCTTGCTGAAACAGCTTTTCACCAACTGGGTGACGGTAGTAATCCGGCCCCTTAAGATAATCTTCAATTGCATCACAGATAAGCTCCATGGAGGCATAATCAAAACGTCTGCCATGCTTGATCAGGTTATCCCGCATGAGTTGGATCATGGCGTCCATGCTGTAATGAGAATCAGGTGTGAAGGCTTCCTGTATGAGCATGTTGCGCGTAGCGAGATAAACCTCCACAGCAGCGTTCCAGCGTAGATCAAATGCATCATGCCAAACGCATACGCCATTCATTGTGATGAATTTCAGAGGCTCTTTCTCCTGAATACGCGTTGCGTACTCCACGTCATCCCTGCGGTAGAACAACGGAATCGGCAGACCGTACTCCGTAACGCGCCCTACAGGGAAGCACGAATACCACCACGCGGAATACAACCCTTCTGTATGAGACGCGGGTATAAGCTCCTCGTTGAACGTAATATCGTATTCGCGATCCATGATGAACCGTGGCTTAAATGGCCTGAGATTACGTTCAGGCGTTATCATGCCAATGTCTTCCTGTTGCATCTCAAAATTCGCGGTAGACAGCATGGCACCAGCGATTGTCGCCTTTGCATATTCATCACTGGCACATTCCAATAGCCGCAATGACCGTTTGAATGCTTCCGGGCATACTGTAACGTCGTCATCCATCAGCAGAACATGCGTCGCCCAGCCAGATTCCGCAGCATGGAGCATTCCTGCGGCGAAACCGCCAGCACCGCCCACATTCCCATTGGGGATAACCGTTATGGATGGGCTTCCGGCATCTACCGAATCAGGCAGTGTGCGTCCATTGTCTACCACTGTCAGGTGAAAGTGCTTTCCCCACTCCCCTTTTTCCAGCAGTTCTTCGCGAATCATATTGATATTATTCGTGACCTGCTGTTCCTTGCGATAAGTGGTCGTCACGACTTCAATACGAACGTCGCGGCGCTTTGGCGCATCGGCACAATATGAGATATTTCGCAATGTAGCGGGAACATCACCTGTCGTTACCGTAAAGGCGACCAACTGAGCATCCAGCCCCTCGGGGTAGGGAATCGCATAACAATACCATCCGTCCTGGGTCCGTAGAGGATCAACCGTAACTTCATGAATAACGCGTTTCTCAAGACGACGGTAGATCATCTCAGTCAGGGTGATATGCACTGGAGCGCTGGATTCGACTACCAGCACAGGAGTAAGATCTTCGATTCCCGTATAAAGACGCCATTTTTTGAGCGAAAAAGCCCCGAAATATGTCATAAAATCTGCAAAGCTATGCGGGCCAAGAGTTAGCGATTCCTCGCCTACCCCAGAGTACGAAGGTGATTTTACAAAAAGCGGCAAAATCGCACACGAAGCAAGAGACGGCTTCCATACTGGGCGACTCAAGTCAACGAGCATAGACGGCACCTTCTAACTAGAAATCCTCTGACTAGCCAAGCCTACCATTATCACCCTTTTATGTACCCCATGAAAGAAAGCCCGGTAAAGTCATGAGGCAGGAATAAGCCAATCTCGGCACCATCGAGTGTCTTACCTCGTCAAAGCATATCGATGCGGACGGGTTTAGCACCGCATCAAGAAGAAAGCATATTGCTTAATCGGTGAAGGAATGCCGCCATGTCCTGACGATACACCGCAGTGGAGCCTCCAAAACGATAGCTGCCGTCGGAATTCTTGTAGCCCTGACTAATGCCAGTTTTACCGAGCCAATATATGTCTTCAGCATACGGGGTCATGGCCGTCACATCCGTAAAATTACTTTTCGACACGGTCTCGCCGGTATTGCCTGCGCTTTGGGACGCCAAGCGATGCAGAAATGCAGCCATATCCTGACGTTTTACCGCGGTTGAGCCACGGAATGTACGTTCTCCATTGGACTCTCGCCACCCCGTACTGATACCTGCATGGGCGGCCCACAGTATGTCTTCGGCATGCGGAGTACGTCGACCAACATCAGAGAAAATCGTCCAATCCTTTCCCCGGGGTTTCCAAGAGGAAGCATCGCTTATACCCTGCCGCACCGCCAAGCGACGTAAAAACGCAGCCATATCCTGCCGCTTAATCTTTGTTCCAGGGCGGAAAGAGCCGTCACTATAGCCGGTGGAAATACGCTTATCCACAAGCCATACAATGTCATCGTCATGAGGCGTAGCCACCGTATCGAAATCACCGAGCATTCTCGATCGAGCGTATACATCGATGAATCCGGTATCTTCCAGCATGGGCTCCGTCCACGAACATGAATTTCGCGCGTCCATCACAATACGAATGGCCCGCGGATCGCGAAGTGTAATCACCGTGCCATGCCGAGGTCCATCAGTCGTATTCGCCGCTCCCTGTTCATACTTCGACAGGACTGTGCCTTCAGAGTCATATGCGATAAGCTGTTGTAAATCGCTCCACCCCTCCGACAATGATTTGGACGACATAACGTACGTACCGGTTATTTTCTTTGCCGACCGACCGGACGGATGCACACTCAAACGGTCGAAATAATACCTATACCGGCCGTGGAAATATGTCAGGCTCGGAGCTTCATGGTATAGGGCCAAATCCGATCCAACTCGCGCCCATTTCGACGCATCGTTGCCTTGTTCGAGATTGCCGATGCTCCATAATTCATTATTAACGCCATCGCGTTTAACAGAAAAGAAAGCTTTCCCATTTTCAAAATAAAGGCTTCCATCGATTCGATCATGATCGTCCTTGTATGGCAAACGGATTCGCTTCGCACTTTGGACGTCTATGCCACCGTCTGTTAGCGTAGTGAAAGGAATGAGATATGGTCGCATATCATCTGAGTTCCTTCCGTGGAATGCGCCATAATTCCCCAAAGAGACGACGGCATAGACAGTATGGGTTACAGGGTCCTCAGCCCAATCGGCTGCGACGGCATCAAAATCCTCACCATTGCTCGGCGGGGCTTCATCCTCCACAGGAACACGTACAACCGTCTGCTTAGACCATGTTCGTAAATCATCGCTACTCGAAACAACCAAGCACACGTTGCTCTTCGCATCACAGTTATGGTGGTTTCCCAGAAGCCAGAAGCGGCCGTCATGCCAGAGAATCGAAGGATTCACTAACGTAAATTGACCATCAACACTTTCGCGCCCAGACTCATCCAAAGAATCATATTCCGGGGTACTGTCGCGAAATGCTGAGCCGACTAGCTCCATATGCACACCATCTCGACTTGCATACAACATATCCGTCGAGTTCAGCCTTGACTGGGTAAAAACGCCGAATAGCAGTTCGTTCGGATATTCTTTAGCACGCGCAGCATGTGGAGATAAGCACATTGCCAACGTCAGAGCAGCAGATGCTGCGGCAATGCCAATCCTATACGGCAACGGTAGCCTGCGCTTCATTTTCATCTCCATCACAGCTATATCCATTCCAATTAATTCGTCCCAAAAGGTCTGTTACAACGGTACCGATTCCGAAAGACGCATCCACCCACACACAGAAAGGTCCCGTCGAAGAACCGCTTCCGTTCGACGGGACCCGTCCGCATAAACTCATCAGTTCAGCGCATCGAGCCTATGCAGGAACGCAGCCATATCCTGACGATACACACTCACCATGCCACGACTAAGTGCCATCAGGGTAACCCGTGGAAACGCCGGAGCCGCCAACCACGAATATCGGAGGCATGCCGGGGTTGAATCTGTCACATCGGCAAAGCCGCGAGACTGTACGCCGACGCCTCTGCCAGCCTTAGACGCAAGTCGGTGTAGGAACGCAGCCATATCCTGACGATACACAGGTTCCATACCCCGATAGGTGCCATCCGGATAACCTGTGGAGATGCCAGCGTGCGCCAGCCAGAGAATATCCTCTGCGTGCGGAGTATTACGATTCACATCACGGAATCTTGCCCGATCGGTAGCTGTCGGCTTCCAGGAAGCCGCATCCGCAACACCCATGCGAACCGCCTCACGACGCAGGAACGCGGCCATATCCTGACGCTTGACCGTATCCATGCCACGGAACGTACGCGAACCGTCCGACTCAAGCCAACCGGTGCTAATGCCCGACTCAGCGGCCCATGCAATATCCGCCGAATGAGGCGTAGACGAAGACACATCGCGGAATGTGATGGTCACCTTCCAATGGGCGTATACGGTCACATCGGCCGCCCCCATCACGTTATTTTTCGTCACCTGTTCGCCGCCAGACCTTTCGGTATACCATCCAAGGAATGAATACCCCGAACGGTTTGCGGTCGGCAGATCGCCATACCTATCGCCATAGGCCACGCCACGTGATGTGGTAGAGACATAGCCACCGTTCGCATCAAAAGTCAGGACATACGCACTTACGGTCACCGTGGCATACACCTGGATATTGGAGCCGTTGAGTTTGCCGTTAACCTTGAACGTTCCGGGGTTCCGGTATTGGCTGAGTGCTACGGAATCCCAGGTCACTTTCTCCGTCGTCTGCGTTCCATCGGTCCACGTCCCTATCAGTATCTGCAGCCTTGCGATGTGGGCAATGATGCCCGCAACCGCTTTATCCTCTCCGGCTGCATCGACTATGTGAAGCGGCATCCGGAATGGCAGCTTTCACTCCAGATGCATAAGATTGT
>ENA-OQKA01000361-OQKA01000361.1-human-gut-metagenome-genome-assembly--contig:-NODE-361-length-12120-cov-3.064288_pt1 | contig 12120 bp, 9 predicted proteins | sample MGYA00242644_ERZ504789 | MGnify/ENA primary metagenome ERZ504789 (study PRJEB26092, sample SAMD00036423) | human gut metagenome | host: Homo sapiens | study: EMG produced TPA metagenomics assembly of...
ACATTTTCCATGGCAATGATTAACCGCATGGATGGAAAGAAGGAAGAGGTACTGGTCAGTTTTGAACAGGCAGAGCGTTTCCTGCTTCAGGCAGAGGGAAATGAGTTTTTCAGTTATCGTTTATTCCGGAAAGAGAGAATGAAGCTGTTTGAGGAAATGGGGCGCAGTGAGCGCTGCCAGATGGAACGCGCAACGCTTTTGCAGCATGAGGAGATTAATTCCCAGGCGGCACGGCTGCTTCCCATGAATCTCCTGAAGGAAATTGATCTGGGAGAGCATCCGCAAACGTGTGCCGTGCGGGAGGAAGAAATTGAAGCCCTGATCAAACAGGAAGGCCTTTTACAGGATTATGCAACGTCCCGGAGACAGATGGAGTTTATTTCCACATGGCAGAAACTGATTGATGTGAACGGAAGCAACGTAGAGGGTATGGTACAGAATGCGTTCAATACGTTTATGAATCATTTCAGCCTGGATTGTGCATTGTATATCTGTTACCATGAAGATGGTGCCCATGTACTTTATAACGATACCAAATGTGAGATGACGGAAGCGGACATAGCGGCGATCGGAAATACCATGCTGGAATATCCACAGGGGTTTGCGGTATCAAAGATCAGCGACAGTTTTCTGGAACATCAGGATACGATCTGTTATTTCGGAATAGATGATGTATGTTCGTTTGTGGCAGCACCGTTTTTCAAAAACGGAAAGCTGACCAGCCTTCTGATCACATATGTCCGCATGAAGGATAACTGGCATGGTTCGATCGAACGTTACATGCTCAACGAGGATGACCTGAGAATCTATTCCCTGCTTTTTCGGGAGATGGAGTATTCGATCAATCGCATGGAGGCAAACGACAAGATTTATATGATGAACCGCAAGCTGCAGGAAGCTGCGGTTACGGACATGCTTACCGGTATTTATAACCGTGCCGGCATGTATGAAGAGATCCAGCAGATGATCAAGTGTTACAGTATGTCAGAGGAGACACATCATGTAGGACTGATGTTTATTGATCTGGACAATTTCAAGCATTATAATGATACGTTCGGGCATGATGTCGGAGATCTGATCTTAAAGGAAATGGCAAAGATTTTCCGCAAGGCGGTAAAAGGAAGAGGATTTGTCGCCAGATATGGCGGGGATGAATTTATTATGATCTTAAATACCGATGACCGGGAAATTCTTGAACAGATTGCAAAAGGAATCTATGAGAAAATCAATTCCACGCAGGGATTCCAGCGGCAGATTGAAAATTATCTCGGCCATGCGATCACGACGACCGAAAAATCGCGGATTACCTGTTCCATCGGAATTGCAAGCGCAGGGGATGTGAGAAAAGAGGAAGATATTAATGAATTAATCCGTAGCGCAGATGAGATTTTATATAAAGTCAAAACAGGGGAAAAAGGACACTACGCATTTTTATGAAAATTCAATTACCAGAACACGTAAAGCAAATTATACACAGACTTCAGCAGGAGGGGTATGATGCCTATGCCGTGGGTGGATGTGTCAGAGATACACTTTTAGGACGCAGCCCACAGGACTGGGACATTACAACTTCCGCGAAACCGCAGGTGGTGAAATCGCTGTTTTCCCATACGATTGATACGGGCATTGCACATGGAACCGTTACGGTTATGCTGGATCATACGGGGTATGAAGTGACAACTTACCGGATCGATGGGGAATATGAAGATGCCAGACATCCGAAGACAGTGACGTTTACGGGAAATCTGGTAGAGGATTTAAAACGCCGGGATTTTACGATCAATGCCATGGCATATAATGATACCGCAGGACTGGTGGATGCATTTGACGGGATTGGGGATCTCAAACGGCACGTGATCCGTTGTGTGGGGATACCGCATGACCGGTTTGGAGAGGATGCGCTGCGTATGCTGCGCGCCGTGCGTTTTGCCGCACAGCTTGGATTTTCCATTGAGGAGAAAACCAGACAGGCTGTGGCAGATCTGGCAGACAATTTACAGAAAGTCAGTGCGGAGAGAATCCAGACCGAAATGGTGAAATTGCTCACCTCTGCACATCCGGAGGAGATGCGTACGGTATATGAGCTGGGACTTTCTAGAGTATTTCTCCCGGAGTTTGACAGGATGATGGAAACCCCGCAGATTACGAAACATCATTGTTACAGTGTGGGGGAACATACCATTCATGCCATGCAGGAAGTCCAACAGGACCGGATTCTGCGCCTGACCATGCTGCTTCATGATGTGGCCAAACCGGTGTGTGTAACGACAGATGAAAAAGGGCAGAATCATTTTAAAGGACATCCGGCGGAAGGTGCGGAAATGGCACGGGTTATTTTGCGGCGGTTGAAGTTTGACAACGAAACAATAAAACGCGTATGCCTGCTCGTGCGCTATCATGATGACCGTCCGGCCGTGACACCGCGCAATGTGCGCCGTGCGATCAGCAGGATCGGAGTGGAAAATATGGAGGCTCTGTTTGCGGTAAAGCGTGCAGATACACTGGCGCAGAGCATGTATGAGCGGCAGAAAAAGCTTTCCTATATTGATGCCTACGAAGAAACTTATCGTGAGATATTAAAAGAACACCAGTGTGTGCAGAAAAAGGATCTTGCCATAAACGGCAGGGATCTGATTGTACAGGGAATGAAAACGGGCAAAGAAATGGGAGAAGTGTTGCAGGCGCTGTATGAACAGGTTCTTGATGAACCGCAACTGAATAATAAAGAGACGCTGCTTGCACTTGCTTTGCAATTGCAACAGACAAAACAGGAATAAATAAGACACCCTTTCCATATGATGAAAATAGATTCAAGTCATGTGGGAGGGGTTTCATTTTGTATTATCAGCCGGAAGCAATGTTGGAGCAATATGACATAGAAATAAAACAGATCACGAAAGGCAGAGGTGTGTTTTGCTGTGAGACGGATCAGGGGAAAAAGTACTTGCACCGTTTCGGGATCTGCAGAACGCGCAAAATTTGTGCGCGAAATATTATGCAGCATGCAGGAAAAGGGATATCCGGTGGAACAGGTCAGTCTGACAAAAGACGGGCAGTGTGTGGTAACGGATGAAAGTGGCATGCGTTTCTGGCTGAAAGATCTGGTAGAGGGAAATGAATGCCAGACAGGTAGGGAGAAAGATGTAGCTGCCGGTGCCCAGGCGCTGGCAGGGTTTCATTGCTGTGTTTCATCCTGTGTTACGGAAATTCCGGATTTTATGAAAAATACAAAGAATGAACCGGCAGTGCTCTATTACCGGCATTACCGGGAACTGATCCTGGTAAAAAATTTTGTGCAGTCAAGAAAAACCCGAACGAGTTTGAGCGGTCATTCTGGGAACAGTATACGCATTATATCGCACAGGCGAAAGAAGCGGTCGGGATGCTGCAGGAGCGAAAAGACCAGGGGGGAACCAGGGGGTTTTGTCACGGGGATTGTAACCAGCATAATATGCTTCGTACAGCACAGGGGGTCCGGCTCGTAAATTATGAAAATCTGTTTTACGGAGAACAGATGGTGGATCTGGCAAACTATCTGCGTAAGATTCTGGAAAAAAACAGTTGGAGTACGGACATGGGAAAACATATTCTGGAAGCCTATGAAAAGCAGAGAAAATTGTGCAAGGAAGAAAAACAGCTGCTGCATGTGCTGCTTCTGTTTCCAGAGAAATTCTGGAAAGTATCCAATCACTACAGTAACTCGCATAAAGCATGGGTATCCGGCAGAGATATTGAAAAATTAAACCGGCTGATTGCAGCGGAGCCGGCAAGGGAACATTTTCTGGAAAATTTGTTTTCTTTTCTGTGAAGAATGAGCTATACTAAGGATATGAGAAGAGACAGAATTAAAAAAACAATTACATATTTGAGTCTGCTTTTTTGGCTGATGCTGCTTGTGGCATGTGGACAGCAGGAGGAGACGACAGATGACGGAGTTACCTATTTTCATCATTCCATCGCAGACCGGAATACACAGGAAACACAGGAGAATTCCACGGAAACGGAAAAGTCCGAAGAGTTTCTGCTGACCGCAGTAGATCAGATTCAGGAAAGTCTCCAGCTGTACCGGTATGCGGATGGAATGGAATACCGGTATTATTACGGAACAGGCACCCGTTTTTATGACAAATACGGAAACCGGACACCTGTGACAAGTTTTGAACCCGGTCTGCTTGTGACCATCGGGGATGTAGACAGCGAAGGAATCCTCACGGAAGCCCGGATTTCGGATCAGGCATGGGTATACGACAATATCACCCGGTTTTCGGTAAATCCGGATCTGGACATGCTAAAGATCGGAGATGGAAAATATCGCTATACGGATGACACGATTGTGTTTTCCGGAGATAAAAGAATCCAGATGACGGATTTGTCGGATGGGGATACGTTAAGCGTTGTCGGCAGGGATAAAAACATTCTTGCGGTGCGTGTGACAACCGCACAGGGAACGCTTGCACTGTCCAACACCAAACTGTTTGAAGAAAGTTTTTTGCAGCTGGGCACAAAGATTTTTGCGGAAATTACACCGGATATGGAGATTCAGGTGCCGGAAGGAACCTATGAACTTCGCGTAGCCAATGACGGATGGGGCGGCAGTACGGAAGTGACGATTACGCGTGGAGAGACGACAAATGTGGATCTTGACACCTTAAAAGGCGAAGGACCGTCTTACGGAAAGGTGCAGTTTGTCATCGATGCAAAAGATGCGGTGCTGTCAATTGACGGAAAAGAAACGGACTATGAGAAGCCGGTGAAATTAACCTATGGAAGCCATACAATTACGGTATATTCTTCGGATTATGATACCTGGAAGCGGAACTTATATGTCAACTCGGAGAAATCGACAATTGTTATCAATCTTGCGGATGAAGATTCCAGTGAGACAGGCAGCAGTCAGAGCAGTTCAGAAAGCAGCAGCCAGAGCAGCTCACAGGGGAGCAGTCAGAGCAGTTCAGAAAGCAGCAGCCAGAGCAGTTCACAGGAGAGTTCCAGCAGTCAGAGCGAGTACAAGAACCGGCAGGAAGAGCTTGAGACACTCAAGGATCTGATTTCCAGTATGACATCCTCCAGTTCGCTTGTGTCAAAATGACGGTTTTCCGGACAGAATTTTGGTTGTTTTTAAGTGCCCCAAAGCCCGAAAATATCGCATTTTTCCTTGACAAAAGGATGGAAAACAAGTATAAATAGATTTGTAAGTAATTTGAGAGAAGGAACTCGAATTATATAATATAGGAATCCATAGGAGGAATTTTAACATGAACAAAGCAGAGTTAGTTGCAGCAGTAGCTGAGAAGGCAGAGATTTCAAAGAAAGACGCTGAAGCAGCAGTTAAGGCATTCACAGATGTTGTTGCTGAGGAGCTGAAGAAGGGTGAGAAGATCCAGTTAGTTGGATTCGGTACTTTCGAGGTTTCTGAGAGAGCAGCAAGAGTTGGAAGAAACCCACAGACAAAGCAGGAAATCACAATCCCAGCTTCTAAGGCACCGAAGTTTAAAGCAGGTAAGGCTTTAAAGGATTCCCTGAACTAATTCTGGTGGAATATGTGGGAGAGCGTCATTGGACGCTCTCTTTTCTGTTATAAGGAGAAATAATATGAGATTAGATAAATTTTTAAAAGTATCACGCCTGATCAAGCGAAGAACGGTCGCCAATGAAGCCTGTGATGCAGGACGTGTTATGGTAAACGGAAAACCTGCTAAGGCATCCACCAATGTAAAAGTCGGAGACGAAATAGAAATTCTGTTTGGACAGAAATCCGTAAAAGTGCGTGTTACGGATATTCAGGATACGACCAAAAAAGAACAGGCGAAAGATCTGTTTGAATACATATCCTAGAAGTGTGGCGCATACTCTTTAACAGGAGGGCGCTTGTATGGAAGAAAGAGGACAGTCAAACAGCACAGGGCAGCATAAGCTGATCCTGCAGAACCGGAAAAGCGGAAGTTTTACCGGTGTAACGGATGTTGTAAATTTTGATGCAAATGAGATTATCCTTGACACAGAACTCGGACGGTTGACGATTAAGGGAAAAGAACTTCACGTAAACCGGCTGGACCTGCAGAAAAAAGAAGTGGAAATTGATGGAACCGTGGATATGCTTCAATATTCCGGAACACCTGGCCGGGGTGTCTTTGGAAAGTGGTTCGGTTAAGTGGAAGAGGGCAGGATTTTTGTACATTTTTTTCTGTTTGGGATGATAGCATTTGCGGCATATGACGGAATCCGTGTAGTTCGTAGAATTTTTCCGCATGGGATCTTTATGATTTCCTTAGAGGATCTGGTATACTGGCTGGTCATTTCGCTTTGTTTTTTTCTGCATCTCTGTCAGGTAAATAATGGAAAAATCCGGGGCTATGTACTCCTGGGAAGCCTTCTGGGAGCGTGGATTTATTACAGTTTCTGCAGTCGGTTTGTTATGCGGTATCTGACGGAAAAGATTCATTATCTGAAAAAGAGGTTGAAAAAGTTCCGGGAAATGACTACAATAAAGTTAAATAAGCTTCGTAAAAGAAAGAAGCCTGAAGAATCGGAGAAAGAACATGAGAAAAACTAAAAGGCGTCGCCGTGGAAGCGGTACTGCAGGAATCATGATCATTGTGCTTGCATTTTTGGTTGTCATGACGGTTCAGATCTGCAGGATACGTGCAAAAGATGCGGAATATGCGGCAAAAGAAAAAGAATTACAACAGCAGTATGAGGAAGAAACCGAGAGATCTACGGAGATAGATGATCTTGAGACGTATATGAAATCCTCACAATATATTGAAGATGTGGCAAAAAGCAAGCTTGGACTGACTTATAAGAATGAAATCATCTTCAAGGAAAAGAAGTAGAAAAGAAGAATCTGTCTGAACAGGTTCTTCTTTTTCTTTAATGCATTGATGGAAGATTTGAGCGAAAACTTTTTTGAAAACCACAGAAAATCTGACAGAATATGCGTCATTGTCTGTGTATACTTGTCCCTCGAAAACAATTTTTTGGAGGTGTATCATGCGTACAGGACAATGGAAAACAATGGGGATAGGATCGCTGATCGGAAAAATGATCTATGCAGTATTCGGGCTGGCGGCAAGTATGTTATGTATCATGGGATATTATCCGGTGGTGCCGGCATTTTACACGGCATGCTGTCTGGATAAAAAGAGAAATTTTCTGCTATACATAGGACTGGTTGTGGGAATGGGCTGGTGCATGCCGGTGGCTGCGATTGTAAAATATCTGTTTATTCTTTTTGTACTGGGAATCGCAATCCGGTTTTATATATGGGCAAACAGGCGCTGCAGCGGATGGACGGCAGGAATGATTGCGGGAATTACAACGATCGCGATGAATACATCGGGACTTCTGATTCTGAATATGGAGAAAAAGGCATTGATCCTTGGCATCAGCGAAGGTGTGATCGTGTTTGCACTGGCAGTATTGTTCCATTATGGAATCGGAATGGGCAGTCAGATTTTCCGGGAGAGACATAAGAACCGGGTGGAAGAGGAAGGCGTGGAAACGATGGTTGGAATGGACCCTCAGGGGCGGATTCATGCATTTGCAGAGGCAGTTGACGAGCTTTCCGTGGCATTTGCCGCGATGGACGGCAGGCAAATGCCAAAACAGCAGGACCATCTGGATATTCTTGCCCAGGAGATTACCGGAAAGCTGTGTGCGGACTGCGATGGATGTGTCGTGTGTTTAGAGCAGCAGAAACCGGATTTCTGGATAAAAATCCGCCGGATGCTGCAGGCAGTTGCACAACACAGTACCAAAGAAGAAATTTTAAGTCAGAATTTTATGGAAGAGTGTCCGCGTTATTCCGGGATGGTGGAAGAGGCAATCTGGGCTTTTTCCCGTATGGAACTCAATGAGGCATGGTATCACCGCCTGCAGGAGAACCGCAAGGTAATCGCGGATCAGCTGGATGCGATGGCGGATGCTTTGCAGGACTGGGATCAGGGAATCCGGTGTATGGACCGGACAGAGCGTGTTCTGCTGGCAAAAATTGCGTTTGAGACAAGGGAACGGGGACTGGATGTAAAACAGATACATGTTTATGAGGACAAAGAAAAGCGGCGCATGGTGACCGCTTTGGTGGCAAGTAAGTGGGGAGGCGGAATTCCTGTTAAAAATTATCGAAAAGCGCTCGAGCGTGCTTCCGGCATGGCGGTCCGGCTGAAAGAGGATACCAGATCCATACTGACACAGGAACCGGTTATGATTACAGCGTATGAAGATACCTGCTTTTATGCATTATCCGGGGTTGCCTCGGAAAAAGAAGAGGGATCGAGTGTCAGTGGAGATAACTTTTCTCTGTTTTCGATGGAAAATGGGCATTATCATGTATGTGTCTCCGATGGTATGGGAAGCGGACCGTCTGCATTCCGGGAGAGCGATATGGTGGTAGAGCTGATGCAGAAATTTATGGAAGCAGGATTTCCTCAGGAGACAGCTATCCGCATGATGAATTCGGCAATGGTTCTGCAGGGAGATCGTGAGTCTTACTCTACACTGGATTTCATGGATCTGGATCTGTACAGTGGGCAGATGACGATTACCAAAATCGGTGCAGCAGCATCTTTTCTGAAACATAAAGACCGGGTGGAGTGCCTGCGGGCGTCCACACTTCCGGCGGGAGTCGATGCGTCCTGTACCGGGGATGTCATCCACAGAAAGCTCACACATGGGGATTTCCTTGTCATGGTTACGGATGGTGTGTTAGAATATCTACATGTGAAAAATCCGGAAGAAAAGCTCGCGGAAATGATAAAAGAGATAAAAACAGAGAACGCAGGTACTTTTGCTGAAAAGCTGATGGAACATGTGATGCTTTTTACAGGAGGACATGCACCGGATGATATGACAATAGTGGTAAGCGGAATCTGGGAGAAATAATGATCGTACAGGTAGAAAAATTTATGAGAAAGTGGAATATGGTGCCGGAGGGAGGCAGGGTACTCGTTGGAGTGTCCGGCGGTGCGGACTCTGTCTGTCTGTGCCTGATTCTGTATGAACTTTCCACGAAAATGAATTTTTCACTTGAGGTTATCCACGTGGAGCATGGAATTCGTGGAGAAGAGAGTAAAAATGATGCGGTGTTTGTGGAACAGCTCTGTAAACAACGGGGGATTGTCTGTCATATCCGGAATGTTGATGTTCCACGTTATGCCAAAATACATCATCTGGGAGAAGAAGAGGCGGCACGAATTCTGCGATATCAGGTGTTTGCGGATGCAGCCGGGCAGGACAGAAACGTCCGGATCGCACTGGCGCATCATATGGAAGACAATGCGGAGACCATGCTGTTTCAGCTGATCCGGGGAAGCGGACTGGATGGACTGTGCGGGATGCGTCCACAGCGGACAGGAACAAACGGGGAAATCTATATCCGTCCCTTTTTGCAGTGTAGCAGGGAACAGATCGAACAATTTCTGGAGGAGCGGGGGCAGGGATATTGTATGGACAGTACCAATGCCAACGAGTCCTACAGCAGAAACCGGATGCGAAAGAGGGTGCTTCCGGAACTGATAAAGATGAATCCGCAGGCGGTACAGCATATGCAGACGGCGATGGAACAGCTGCAGCAGGTAAGAGATTATCTGGAAGAAGAGACGGTTTCCCTGGAGAAAAAATTTATTTCCGGGGAGAGGAAAAATGTGAAACTGGATACGGACGGGCTGGCAGAGCTTTCGCAGGCTGTCCGGATGCGGCTGATCCGCAAAGCTGTCTGGAAAGCTGCCGGGGCATGCAAAGATATTACGGCGGCACATTTGCAGGCAGTGGCGGACCTTCTGGAAAAACAGACCGGAAGATATGTAAAACTGCCCTATGGGCTGACCGCCACAAGAGTTTACAATGTGATCGAAATCATGGGAAAAAGAAAGGAAACGGAAAAGATCTGTCTGCCGATAGATACGGACCGGCTGCCGGAAAATCTGCTGGCCGGTGAATGGAAATTTTCGTTTAAAAAGTTTCCGTATGATGGGAATACCGATAAAATTCCACGAAAAATGTATACGAAATGGTTTGATTATGATAAGATAAAAGATAGTTTAGCTATACGTAACCGCCGAAAAGGAGACTATTTTGTGCTGGATGCGGCAGGACATCACAAGAAGCTGGAGGATTATTTCGTCAATGAAAAGATTCCGGCATCGCATAGAGATGAGCAGCTGCTTCTGGCCGGGGAGGATGAAATCTTCTGGATTGTCGGAGGGCGTATGGCATATGGCACAGGGATTTCCGATGCAACCCGATGGGTGTTGGAGATCACTGCCAGTAATAGCAGCCATTGAAGGAGGATAAGAGGATGGATTACAGTAAGAAACATGAGATATCGGTATATCTGACCGAGGAACAGTTAAATCAGCGGATTGCAGAGATCGGTGCACAGATCACGGAACGTTTCAAAGGCGAGTCGGTTTATCTGGTCTGTATCCTGAAAGGATCTATCTTTTTCACAACAGAACTTGCAAAGCGGATTGCGCTGCCAATGACGATCGATTTTATATCAGCATCCAGTTATGGAGCACAGACCCATTCTTCCGGTGTCGTAAATATCAAGAAGGATCTTGAACAGTCGATTGAAGGAGAGAACGTGATCGTTGTGGAAGATATTGTGGATTCCGGAAATACATTAAGCCGGCTGATGCAGCTGTTTGAGAGTCGTAATCCAAAAACTCTTACGATCTGTACGCTGCTGGATAAACCGGATCGCCGGGTGGTAGAAAACCTGCAGGTGGATTATACCGGATTTGTGATACCGGATAAGTTCGTAGTCGGATTTGGTCTTGATTACGATCAGAGATACCGTAATCTTCCGTATATCGGATTCGTGGAAGATGCGGATTAAAAAAAGGAGAGTAGTACATTGAATACAAAGAACAGACCCCGATTTGGAGGATTTGGTGTCTATGCGATGCTGATCCTGCTTGTGATTATTTTGTGGTATACATTTACCAACAACAGTACAACCAGTGATTTCACACAGAATAATCTCTGGAAAGCCATCCGTGAGGAAAAGGTTGTCAGTATCCGGGTAGAGCAGAACCGTGAAGTACCGACCGGTTATCTGAATATCAAACTGAAAGATGGTTCTACGGAACGGATGTATACCTCAGATGTGAACGAGATCCAGAAAGAATTAAAAGAAAAGGATTTTACCCAGTTTGTTGTGGATGATGTGCCGTCAGAGAGCTGGATTATGACACTTCTGCCATATCTTCTTATTTTTGGTGCTATCTTCATTCTGTTTATGATTATGAGCAACAATGCGGCAGCAAACAATAGCGGCGGTAAAATGATGAATTTTGGAAAAAGCCGTGCAAAGCTTTCCACCGAGGAAGATAACCATATGACATTTGAGAATGTCGCCGGTCTGAAAGAAGAAAAAGAAGAACTTGAGGAACTGGTGGACTTTCTGCGTGCACCAAAGAAGTATACAAACCTTGGTGCACGTATTCCGAAAGGTGTGCTCTTAGTCGGACCTCCGGGAACCGGTAAGACACTTCTGGCAAAAGCCGTTGCAGGCGAGGCCGGAGTACCGTTCTTTAGTATTTCCGGTTCCGATTTCGTAGAAATGTTTGTCGGTGTCGGAGCTTCGCGTGTCCGTGATCTGTTTGAGGATGCCAAGAAAAATGCACCGTGTATCGTATTTATCGATGAGATTGATGCTGTGGCCAGACGCCGTGGTACAGGTATGGGAGGCGGTCATGATGAGCGCGAACAGACCTTAAACCAGATGCTTGTTGAGATGGATGGATTTGGTGTTAATCAGGGAATTATCGTGATGGCAGCAACCAACCGTGTGGATATTCTTGATCCGGCGATCATGCGTCCGGGACGTTTTGACCGAAAGATTGTAGTCGGAAGACCGGATGTGGCAGGCCGTGAAGAAATTCTTCAGGTTCATGCAAAGAACAAGCCGCTGGGAGATGACGTTGATTTAAAACAGATCGCACAGACGACTGCGGGATTTACAGGAGCAGATCTGGAGAATCTGCTGAATGAGGCTGCCATTCTTGCAGCAAAAGAAAGCCGGGCATATATTCAGCAGGCAGATATCCAGAAAGCATTCATCAAAGTGGGAATCGGTGCGGAGAAACACAGCCGCGTGATTTCCGAAAAAGAAAAGAA
>ENA-OQKA01000362-OQKA01000362.1-human-gut-metagenome-genome-assembly--contig:-NODE-362-length-12089-cov-3.578833_pt1 | contig 12089 bp, 10 predicted proteins | sample MGYA00242644_ERZ504789 | MGnify/ENA primary metagenome ERZ504789 (study PRJEB26092, sample SAMD00036423) | human gut metagenome | host: Homo sapiens | study: EMG produced TPA metagenomics assembly of...
GTGGTAAAAGAGAACATTAAGAAGAAATTCCAGGATCACAAGCTTCCACTTGTTGATGAAGTGATTGAACTGGACGCAAAGGCGCGTGCCGCACAGGCAGAAGCAGATGAGCTTCGTGCCAATAAAAACAAGATTTCCAAGCAGATTGGTGCACTGATGGCACAGGGAAAGAAGGAAGAAGCAGAGGAAGTAAAGGCAGAAGTAGCCAAGAATGCAGCTCGTCTGACTGAGCTTGAGGCACAGGAGAAGGAGCTTTCCGAGAAAGTCACCAAGATCATGATGACTATTCCAAACATCATTGATCCATCCGTACCGATCGGAAAAGACGATAGCTGCAACGTAGAAATCGAGAAGTTTGGCGAGCCGGTTGTTCCGGATTTCGAGATTCCATATCATACAGATATTATGGAACGTTTTGATGGAATTGATCTCGATGCTGCAGGAAAAGTTGCAGGAAACGGTTTCTATTATCTGATGGGAGACATCGCAAGAATTCATTCTGCAGTAATCTCCTATGCAAGAGATTTCATGATCAACCGTGGATTTACTTACTGTGTTCCGCCATTTATGATCCGTTCAAATGTAGTGACCGGTGTTATGAGTTTTGACGAGATGGATGCCATGATGTACAAGATCGAGGGGGAGGATCTTTATCTGATCGGTACATCCGAACATTCCATGATCGGTAAGTTTATCGATACCATCAACGATGAGGAGAAGCTTCCATATACACTGACCAGCTATTCCCCATGTTTCCGTAAGGAAAAGGGAGCACATGGTATTGAGGAGCGTGGTGTTTACCGTATCCACCAGTTCGAAAAGCAGGAGATGATTGTGGTATGTAAGCCGGAAGAATCCAAAGCATGGTATGACAAGCTCTGGAAGAATACGGTGGATCTGTTCCGCAGTCTGGATATTCCGGTTCGTACCCTGGAGTGCTGTTCCGGTGATCTGGCAGATCTGAAAGTGAAATCTTGTGACGTTGAGGCATGGTCTCCGCGTCAGAAGAAATACTTTGAGGTAGGAAGCTGCTCCAATCTGGGAGATGCTCAGGCAAGACGTCTGAAGATCCGCATAAAGGGAAAAGATGGCAGGAAGTATTTTGCACATACCTTAAACAATACCGTTGTTGCTCCGCCGCGTATGCTGATCGCATTTCTGGAGAATAATCTGAACGAAGACGGAAGCGTAAACATTCCGAAAGCATTACAGCCATATATGGGAGGAATTGAGAAAATCGTTCCAAAACATGAATAGGAGGCAGTCCTATGGGAGATATAAATAAGATGGAAGAAGAATGTACCCATAATTGCATGACCTGTGGGCATGGCTGTGCAGAAGGCAGTGATGGTGTGGGAAAATTCGAAAAAGCCCTGAATAAACTTAGTGATATTGATGCCGGGGAGCTGTTGAAAGGATTACAGTCGCTGGGAGAATCAGACAATCAATAATTGAAAACGATAAAAAAGCACCGTATGAAATTACCTAAAAGTCTTTTTGTACGGTGCTTTTTTGTTGAAATTGTACATTTTCGTTGCTTTTCGTCAGAAAGAGAGCGATAATAAAAGAAAAAAACAAGAAGAATCAATTTGGGTAGGAGAGGGTATGAAAGAAGTATTAAAAAGAGGAATGCTGAAATTTGAGAACAGCTTTTTTTCCCATGTCGTCCGATGTGCATTGGGAATGATAATCCCACTTGTTTTGACAGGGGGGATTTCCTGTGCTGTCCGTGATTTTCCGGTCGCCCCGTACCAGATGTTTCTGACGCAGGGGGGTGGGAGATGGTTTTATGATTTCCTTACAATGGTTTATGAGGGAACATACGGTATTTTTTCTGTAGCATTGGTGATTACCATTGCGTACAGTTATGCAATGGAGAAAAATGAATCGCTGGAAAATGTCGTTATGTATGTGGTTGTGGCACTTGCCGCATTCAGCGCACAGCTGAATCTGGGAACAGAAGATTTTGATGTGGCAGGACTGGGAACGACCGGATGTTTTGCGGCAATGTTTATCGGTTATTTGTCCTGCATGGCATTTTCAAAGCTGCGCAGATGCCATAAACTGATGCTGGAACAGTATACCGCGGGGATGGGGGGAGGCTGTGTCTTGGCAATCCGTACACTGATTCCACTCGGTATTGTTGCAGCCGGTTCTGGAGGGGTGAATCTGCTTATTGGCAGAATTACCGGAATCTATGGATGTTATCAGTGGTTTAACCATATTTTCTATGCAGCATGTCAGAATATTGCAGATTACAGTAATTTCCTTTCCGGACTGCTCTATACGTTCGCGGTAAATCTGATGTGGTTTTTCGGTTTGCATGGAAGCCATATTCTGGAGGCAGTGGCAGTCCATAATTTTGGTGTCACAGGAAATGTTGTTTTTTCAAAGGCATTTTACGATGTGTATGTGGCAATGGGAGGCTGTGGCACAACGGTCAGTGTCCTGATCGCATTGCTTTTGTTCTTCCGCAAAGAACGTACCGGAAAGCTGGCAGGGCTGGCATCATTTACGGTAGTCTTTAATTTAAATGAAATGCTTACATTTGGTATTCCGATCATATTAAATCCGATTCTGCTGGTTCCGTTTGTCCTGACACCGGTGGTGTGCTATTGCCTGGCATATGCAGCAACGGTATGCGGTTTCCTGCCGGTTCTTACCCATGAAGTAGTATGGTCGACACCGGTTGGTATCGGTGGCTATCTTGCCAGCGGTTCCTGGAAGGGAATTGCCGTGCAGGCAGTGGGAATTCTGGCAGGGATATTGTTTTACCTTCCGTTCCTGAAAATAAATCAGAGGATGGAGGTATATAAAGCCAAGCGTCATGTTCAGGTTCTGATACACGAATTACAGGAAAAGGAAGAACAGATTGACCAGCCGGTGTTTTTGACGCGCGGAGACCATATCGGAATGATTTCCCGTATGCTCCTGCTTGATTTAAAGCATGCGATCAAGAATAAAGAACTGTATATGCTTTATCAGCCACAGGTATACAGCGATGGTATCTGTATTGGTGCTGAGGCACTGCTGCGTTGGAACCATCCAGTATATGGTATGATATATCCACCACTTATTATTTATCTTGCAGAGGCGGGAAAGGTATTGCCGGAACTGGAACGGTTTATCATTGATGAGGTTACGGATGGGATTGTGCAGACGCGTGCACAATATGATTCGGATTTTAAAATTTCCGTAAACATTACCGCGCACTCCCTGTTGTGGGACATTGAGGGATATATCCGGCAGACAATGGAACAAAAAGAGATAGATGCCCATATGCTCTGGATTGAAATTACAGAACAGGATATCCTTCTGCAGACGGATGTGGTTGTCCGGAAACTTGAAGAACTCAAAAAGCAGGGGCATAAGCTTTTGATTGATGATTTCGGCATGGGACATACTTCCCTGCTGTACCTGCAGTCAGAGTATTTTGATGTGGTCAAGCTGGACGGTTCACTGACCCGCCCACTTTTAAAAAGCCATACGAATCAGAAAATTGTGCGTTCGATTATTGAACTGGGACAGGAACTTGGGGTAAATGTAATTGCAGAGTTTGTGGAAAACAGGGAGCAGAGAGATCTACTGGATACGCTGGGCTGTCATTGCTATCAGGGATACCTGTATGCAAAACCACTGGAACTGGAGGAGTTTATTACTTATATGAAACAGATGAACGAGAAGTAGCGGGCTGTTTTTTCAAAAATCTCCTATGATATTTACAAAAATTTCTCTTGTTTTTTTGAAGCTCTGGATATATGATGATGACAGGGAAATTGTTACAGCACAAAAGCCATTTCAGAAAGGATGGACGGAAAACATGAGAAAGAAGTCACATATTTCACTGGCACGTTATATTGTAGCAAATACAGAGGACGAAGGGCTGAAAAAACACTGGCTGTCGTTTTATATTGGAAGCGTCCTGCCGGATTGTAAGCCATCTTTTATCTATAAACGGCATGAGATTACCGGTACATTTCCAAAACTCAGGAAGGATATAGATGCATTGATCCATGGAAAAGAGAACCGTTTTCCCAAACGGAAACGGATGTATTACATGAATCTGGGGGAGATCACGCATTACGTAGCAGATTATTTTACCTTTCCGCACAATAAGATTTATCCGGGAGGATTTAAAGAACACTGTGCTTATGAAGAACAGCTCAAACATGAACTCCGCGCCTTTTTAAAGACGGAGGCACCGAAGGTGTTGAATGAATGCGGGCATCGGCAGTTTGCCAGCCAGGAGGCACTGTTTGATTATATTCAGAAAATGCATGATAAGTATTTAAGCAGTAAGATTGATACTGCAAAAGACATTGAGAATATTGTGCTGGTCAACAAACAGGTGGTGGATGGCATCGATTATCTGTTTTTAAAGAATCATATGCAGCACAGGGTTGCATAGAGGGAAAGCAGCCGGAAATCCGGCTGTTTTTCTGCGTTTACGGACACTTATAGGATTGACAAATTTTTGACAAAGTGTTACGATTATCTCATATGAAACTGTCGATGATTCGTGACAGAAGGTGCATATACCGTTACGAAAGACATTTAGGATTAGGAGGATTTATACAATGAGTGAGTTCAAGAATTTAACTCTGGAAGTAGCTGACGGAATCGCTGTATTAGCAATCTCCAGACCAGCAGCATTAAATGCATTAAACAGTGAGACTCTGGATGAGTTAAACGTATGCTTAAGCGAGATTGAAGCAAACGATGATATCAAAGCAGTTATCTTAACCGGCGGTCCGGATAAGAAGGGCAACGAGTTCAAGTCATTCGTAGCTGGTGCAGATATTGCTGAGATGGTAAACTTCACAGCTCCGGAAGCACGTGCATTCGGAATCAAGGCTTCTGAGCCATTCTTCAAACTGATGAATATGCGTCAGGTTACTATCGCTGCAGTAAATGGATTTGCATTAGGCGGAGGATGTGAGATCTCTATGGCATGTGATATCCGTATCGCAAGTGAGAATGCCATCTTCGGACAGCCAGAGTGTGGTCTTGGAATCATTCCTGGATTCGGTGGTACACAAAGACTTGCCCGTCTGGTAGGCATGGGACGTGCAAAAGAAATGATCTTCACCTGTGACAACGTAGATGCAAACGAAGCATACCGCATCGGTCTTGTAAATAAGGTAGTTGCAAAAGAAGAGCTTATGCCAACAGCAAAAGCTATGGCTGCAAAGATCATCTCCAAGGGAAGCTATGCCGTATCTGTTGCAAAGGCTGCAATCAACAATGGTTATGACATGGATATCAAGAACGCCGTTGAGATGGAAGCAAACCTGTTTGGTGTTGTCAATGATACACATGACAAGAAGGAAGGCATGGGAGCTTTCTTAGAGAAGAGAGCTGCTACATTAACTGATTTCTAAAAGAAAACATATTATGAGGCGATGGCGAGAGGCTGTCGCCTTTTTTATGTTGGTAAGAAGCAGGAGAGTAAATTTGTCGTTGAATAACTGATGTGGTAGAGATATAATTTATCTATAGAATATTTGCAAAGTAGGAATAGAAGGTATATGGTTGCGAGATTAGAACTGAAATTGAAATGTAGAGAAGCATTATCCTATCAGATGGCTTCGTTATTCCATGGAGTGTTGATGGAATTATTACCAGAGGAATATGCAGATGAACTGCATTATTCCCAATTACATCCATATACGCAGCATCTCGAGTGTAGAGAGGATGTCTGGTACTGGGTGGTTTGTGCATTAAATGAGCAGGCGGTAAAAACAATTCTGAAAGATGCATTATGGGATGTGAAACAGATTGTGTTGAAAAAGAAACAGATTTTGATTGAAATCTGTGGAAAACAATACGAAGAAATGCCGTATAAGCAATTCATGGAGCATTTTTATCATGAAGAACACGGAAGATATTTGCAGATTCAGTTTGTTTCACCGACTGCATTTAAGCAGAGAGGAAACTATGTTTTCTTTCCCGATTTGCACTGCCTGTTTCAAAGTCTGATGAATAAATATGATGCAGCGGCAGGGGATCATATCATGTTGGATGAAGAAACGTTGGAACAGTTATGTGCAAATGCGCAGATTGTACGCTATGATTTAAAAAGTGTCAGTTTTTCATTGGAGGGTGTTCGTATTCCTTCGTTTATTGGGAAAATAACGATTCGAATGAATGGAACAAAAACGATGGCGGGTTTTGCAAATATGCTGATAGAATTTGGAACATTTTCAGGAGTGGGAATAAAAACGTCTCTTGGAATGGGATATATCCGGCAAATAAAAGAAAGGGGATAGCAAATGCTTACAGATCGACAGATAAAGCTGGTTGTTGGAAGTCTGCTGCATGATATTGGAAAAGTCGTATATCGAAGCGGCGATGGTAGAAACCATAGCACAAGTGGATATGATTTTCTGAAAAACGAAGCTAAAATTGAAGATGCAGAGCTTTTGAACTGCGTCAGATATCATCACGGAAAATATTTAAAAAATGCTCAAATTGCAGCAGATGATCTGGCTTATATTACTTATTATGCAGATAATGTTGCTGCGTTTACGGATCGTCGGGAGGCTTCTGAGCAGGAGGATGGATTTGACAAAACCATTCCGCTGGACAGTGTATTTAACATATTGAATGGAAATCATGGGAAAAGCCATTATGCCATGCAGGTATTAAATCCCAAAGAGGATATTAATTATCCAATGGAAACCCCAGTAGCTATGAATGAACATTTTTATAAAACTGTGGTGGATCAGATTACAGATAATTTGCTGGGGATCAAATTGGATGAAGAATATGTAAATTCCCTGCTTTCTGTATTGGAAGCAAATCTTACATACATTCCATCTTCCACTTCCAAAAGAGAACTTGCAGATATTTCCTTGTTTGACCATGTGAAAATTACAGCGGCAGTTGCTTCCTGTGTCGAACAGTACCTTGCAGCACAGAAAGAGAAAAATTACCGGGAAGTATTATTTGAAAATGCAAAAGAATCCTATGAAAAACCGATGTTTTTATTGTATTCAATGGATATTTCCGGAATCCAGAATTTTATCTATTCGATTGGGGATAAAGGTGCATTAAAAGGATTGCGTGCCAGAAGTTTTTATCTGGAAATCATGATGGAACATATCATTGATGAATTGCTGGAAAAAGTGTCTTTATCAAGGACAAATCTGATTTACACAGGCGGTGGGCATTGCTACATGCTTTTACCAAATACCAGTGAAGTGTTGGAGATACTGGAAAGTTATGAAAAACAAGTGAATCAGTGGCTTCTTGAGACGTTTGATATTTCTTTGTATATTGCCTGTGGATATGCAGTAGCAAGTGCCAATCATCTGCGTAATGTACCAGAAGGAAGTTATTCAGAACTATATCAGAATATTTCCAAAATGCTTTCTGGAAAGAAAACACATCGTTACAGTGCGGATGTTATCCGGCATTTAAACCGGAAAGCACACGATGGAGAGCGCGAATGCAGTGTCTGCCGCCGGGGAGCAAAGTTAAATGAAGCAAATCAGTTATGTCCGATCTGTGATGCATTGGAATCTATGGGGCGTGATATGCTGCATGGTGATTACTTCGTGATTTTGTGTAAAGCGAAGGAACATGCATTGCCACTGCCGGGAGACCGATACCTGACGGTAGAGTATGAACGGAAAATAAAGGAAGTCATGAAAGACGACAGTTATGTGCGCTGCTACACAAAAAACAATTTTTATACGGGAAAGCTTGTGACAACAAAGCTTTGGATTGGAGATTATGTGGCGGAAGGTGCCAACACGTTCGGAGAACTTGCAAAAAAGTCAGAGGGAATTAAAAAAATTGCAGTGCTGCGTGCGGATGTTGATAATCTTGGCACTTCTTTTGTTTATGGATTCAGACGTGGGGAAGATGAGCGTTATGTAACGTTGTCACGTACAGCAGCCTTATCCAGACAGTTATCCTTGTTTTTCAAGGGATATATCAACAAAATTCTTGCGCAGGGGACAGAAAGTGTTTTTGCAGAAAGCGGTCCAAGAAATGTTGTGATTGTATACTCCGGAGGAGATGATGTTTTTCTGGCAGGAGCATGGAATGAAGTGATTGCGGCATTTATGGATTTGAGAAAAGCACTAGAGGCTTTTACGCTGGGGACACTTACGATTTCCGGTGGAATCGGGGTATATCAGGATTCCTATCCAATACATGTGATGGCGCAGGAGACACAGGTTTTGGAGGATTGTTCCAAAGCATGTGACACAAAAAACGCAATTACCATCTGGAATAAAGATCACTGTTATCCGTGGCCGGAATTTTTAGAACAGGTTGTGGCAGAAAAAATCGGAGCATTGCAGGAATATTTTGGAAATAACGAAGAACGGGGAATGGCCTTTTTGTACCATCTGACGGAGCTTCTGAGAGATTATGATACCAAAATCAATATTGCAAGGTATGTGTATCTGTTATCGAGGATGGAACCAGAGAGGGAGAGCTCGACGGAAGTAAAAAATGCGTATCAGAAATTCTCTGAAAAAATGTATTTGTGGAGCCAGAATCCAAAGGATCGGAAAGAATTACTTACAGCTATTTATCTATATGTATACTTAAATCGCAAAGAGGAGGATAGGTAGATATGAAATTAACAGAAGAAAATTATGTAGAGACTGCAGAAAAGGCTATCAAAGAAATTTGTGGGAAAAAAGATCGGAGGGGGAGAACTGTTGCTCCGGTTACAACTTCAAAAATCCGAAATCTTTTGGCAATGACAGCAGCTATTTACAATGATGTCATTGTCTGTACGTCAGAAAAATTGTCTACAGAAATCGTTGGACGGATTCAATATATGAAAATCCGGTTTGTATATGAGGCGGGACGAGAGCCAAAGGTGAAGGAGCTGGTAGAAAAAGCATCACTTTTGGAGCATTTGGAGGAAATCGGAAACAGCCGGACGCAGTATCTGTTATTTAGCCGTTATATGGAGGCATTGGTTGCGTATCGTAAATTTTACGGTGGTCACGATGAATAGGAGGAAAGAAAATGTTTGCAAAGATTGAAATTAGTGGAACAATAGAAATTGTAACAGGACTTCATATCGGTGGTTCCAGCGCGTTTTCTGCGATTGGTGCTGTGGATTCGCCGGTGATCATGGATACACGCTCAAAACAGCCAATGATTCCTGGAAGCAGCTTAAAGGGAAAAATGAGAGCATTGCTTGCAAAACAGTATAATACGGTTTGGAAAGCAACAGCAGATGATGATGCAAAATGCCTGACAGATTTATTTGGAAGTGCGAAAGACCATAAAGAAAGCCGGATTTTATTTTCGGATATGTTTTTGTCTAATCTTGAGGAGTTAAAGAATCTGGGTTTGACTGGTGCGACAGAGGTGAAGTTTGAAAATTCTATATCCAGAACAACAGCTGTGGCAAATCCAAGACAAATTGAACGCGTTGTCCGTGGCGCACAGTTTCCGATGCAGCTTATATATGAATTTTCCAATGATATAGATGTAGATACTTTGTTACAGGATTTTAAAATTTTAAAAGAGGGATTTCGTCTTTTGGAATACGATTACCTTGGAGGAAGCGGCTCAAGAGGATACGGACGCATCCGGTTTTTAGATTTGGATGCGGTGCCGGTCATTGGTGAGGTAGATGATTCTGTAATGGAACAGTGTCGCGCAATATTGGAAGGATGATTGTATGAAATATACTATCTATAAATTAGAGTTTCAAACCGGAGTACATTTTGGAACAGGCGCATTGGATGAATGTACTTATACATTTCATGCAGACCAGATTTTTTCTGCGATGTATATAGAAGCATTAAAGCTTGGAATAGATCAGAAATTTTATGACGCGGTAAAAGCAGGAACACTGCTTTTTTCGGATGCATTGCCGTATATGGGGCAGCAGTATATGATTCCGAAACCAATGATCTATGTTACATCCGGCCGGCAGGGAGAATCCGAGCAAAAGAAAGCGTATAAAAAATTAAAGTATCTTCCGGTAGAACAACTGGATGAATTTTTAAAAGGGAGTATCAATTTCAAAGCGGATGTAATGAAAAACTATGGACAACTGCGGCAGCAGACGATGGCGCATGTAAGGAAAGAGGAAGATACGCTGCCGTTTCGGGTGGGAACCTTTTATTATGCGCAGGGATGCGGATTATATCTGATTGTTGCATATGCATCAGAAGAAGAGCTTTCGTTGGCAGAGGAACTGTTAGAGTCATTGTCTTATACCGGAATTGGAGGAAAAAAATCCAGTGGTATGGGAAAATTTGAATTCCGAAAGGGAAAACCTTCGGAAGAACTGGAGAAAAGATTGCAGAAAAAATCATCCCAAAATATATTGATTTCCACGGCATTACCAATGGAGCAGGAATTGGAACAGGCATTGGAAGGAGCTGCGTATTTGTTGGAAAAAAGATCCGGGTTTGTGGCATCTTCCAGTTATGCGCCGGAATGGAGGAAGAAAAAGATTTGTATGTATTCTCACCGGGGTCATGTTTTGTCAATCGTTTTGCAGGAGATATCTATGATGTGTCGGATGGTGGCCGACATGCCGTATATCGTTATGCAAAGGCATTATTTTTGGGGGTGTGAGTATGCAGCAGTTTTTGAAACATTATCGGGTAAAAATTCGTGTGCTTTCGCCTATCCATATTGGTTCTGGTGAGAAAATAAAGAAAAAAGAATACATATATATGCCATGGAATCATCGTGTTATTATTCCGAATGTGAAAAAAATGTACGAAGATGTCTGTGCACGTGGATGGGAGAAAGAATTTACTTCTTTTTTGATGGACAGTAGAAATGGAGAGATGTCATTGTCTACCTGGCTTGCTCAAAAGAAACTTCGGGAAGCAGATTACGAAGCATGGAAGCTCTATGAAATGGACGCAGGGGAGGCTTTTGTCGATCGTACATCGCGTCCAAAAGAGATTGATGCATTTGTAAAAGATGCATATGGATTGCCTTATGTACCCGGAAGCAGTGTGAAAGGAATGTTTCGTACTGCGCTTTTGGTCTGGGAAATTCAAAAAAAGCCGGAGGCATTCTGGCAGATCTGCCAGGAAATCCAAATGAGTGCACCACGGAAAGCCAAGAGGAAGGATTATTTGTCGCGGGAAAACCAAAAATTGGAGCAGCAGATTTTGTATACGCTTTCCAGAGATGAAAAGAAATTATCAAGTGCAGTCAATGATTGTCTGGCAGGACTTCATGTGGGAGATAGTGAGTCAATCTCTACCGATCAGTTGACGTTGAGTCAGAAAATTGATTATACATTGGATGGAAAACAAAAGCCATTGCCGCTTTTGCGGGAGTCTTTGATTCCGGGAACAGAAATCTGTTTTCCTCTTTCTATTGATACGCAGTTATGTCCTTATGATATCGATGATTTATTAGAAGCCGCAGAGGTATTTCAACAGGTTTGCAATCAGTATTTTTACAGCCGGTTTCACCGCACCGTTACAGCGGGACATGCTGTATTTTTGGGAGGAGGCTGTGGATTCCTTTCCAAGACGATTTTGTATGCACTGTTTGGTGAGAATGCGGTAATGGTGGTAGATCAGGTGTTTAAAAATACATTGGGACGCCAATACAGTGTGCATAAACATCAGAAAGATATCGGATGGAAGATCGCGCCACATGTTTGTAAGTGTACGACGTATCAGGGAAAATTATATGATATGGGAATTGGACAAATTTCGTATGAAGAAAATTGATAGATTTATATCGAAAAGATTGATATAATGAGGATAGTTTCCAAAGAGATAGAACTTAATTTTGCGCCGATGCCTGAAAATACTGGAGTTTTGGCTTTTTTAAGGCGAAAGAAGTTTATTCCAAAGTCGGATTTGGTTTTGCGCCGCAATTCGGCTTTGGAATCCAGTTAAGATCAGGCATATAAAGGACAGGATTGAGAAATAAGATCCCCGGGAAAGGGACGGAAACGTGAACGAAATCAAAAACTCTTTACCATACTGTGTTTCACAATTGAGAAATAAGATCCCCGGGAAGGGGACGGAAACGACTCAATGTTTATTCCATCAGTTGTAATAGTAGCCGATTGAGAAATAAGATCCCCGGGAAGGGGACGGAAACGTAGTAATTCTTTTTCCTAC
>ENA-OQKA01000363-OQKA01000363.1-human-gut-metagenome-genome-assembly--contig:-NODE-363-length-12088-cov-2.529136_pt1 | contig 12088 bp, 14 predicted proteins | sample MGYA00242644_ERZ504789 | MGnify/ENA primary metagenome ERZ504789 (study PRJEB26092, sample SAMD00036423) | human gut metagenome | host: Homo sapiens | study: EMG produced TPA metagenomics assembly of...
AAAAACCCCGCCTGCCGGATACCCCCTCCCAACAATCAATCGCTATAACCTCCGTATCTAAATGCTGATCCTTACATGCCTAGCTAAAAAAGTAAAAAAAAGAACAACCATAATGTGTTCCCAATTCTACAATTCTTTTGGTTTCATATATGTCACCAAATCATATGCAAAATTTCTATGACCTGACCATGGCGAGGTCTTCAATCCATCAGTTTTTTTATCTGCTTCAAACTCAACCTTATTAAAAATCCATGTATTCATAGTATATATCCTCCATTCTACTTTTCGAAATGATATGAATAACTTTTTGTTCATCAGAATACAAATCAATTTTCTTTACATTTCCATTTGGATCTTTCACTTTAACAATTCCAGAATATGGATGTTGAATAAAATTGATTTGGATATTCTTTCCTCTTATAATTACTTTTAATGTTCCTGCGGTTCCTGGATTATATAATCGTCCTCTATTTTCCCATGGTGTAGTCAATGAAAGATTTGACATATTCATTTCTTTTCCATCCGCTTCAATAGAATCTATCCATACCTCTGTCCCATTTGATTTTTTATTTTTTTCTCCCGTTGCCTCTATCTCAAATATGTATTTTTTATCAATTATATTTGTTTTAACATATGGGAATATCAAAATGTACGCAATCGAAATAACTAAAAATATTAATAATTTCTTCTTCATAAGTCATCTTTCCTTTTTATTGAAAAATTCTCAATTTTTTGATTAAATAATCCATGATCCGGTAAATTTGAAATATTTCTAAACTCAAAAATATTATGTGCCCAACACTGTATCGTATGCTGCATTTCATTGTCTCCTTCTCCCAACCCCAATGTTAGGAAATAAGAACTAGCCTGAATTTGTGGCCACACAAATTCAATATCAGCCACAATTTTTTCCCCTTTATTTATTTCCCGTTCTCCAAAACCTGAACTATGTGTATTTTCTCCAAAAATAACATTACCAAATTTATCTTTTATTTGATATCCAATTATTGTTCTTTTTATTGTTCTTATAGCTTCTATTACCATAGAAACTCTTACTTTTGAGCCGTTCTTTACATACCCCTTATATGGTTCTTCATTAATATATATTTTAAACGCTTCAATTTTTTCTTCCAAAGCTCCACCTATACTTTCATCTGAGATAGGAATCCAGTCTGTTGAAAACCCCTGTGTTTCTAATTCTTTATTATATTCTGCAACTTCTTCCGTTTCTTCTATTAAAACAGCTTCTTTATTTTGTTTTGCTTCTCTAAAAACCTCTGAATGCATTGTTTTGGTATAATACTCAATTGCCTCTAATGGTTCTCCCTGAAATACAAGCTTTCCTTTTGACAAAACAATAACTTCATCTGCCATATTTGCAATACTTGCCATATCATGAGTCACCAGCAATTTAGTGCAATGTTCCATTTTTTCTTTCATAAACATATTACACTTTTGTTGAAAAAACATATCTCCAACAGCAAGAGCTTCATCAACAATCAATATTTCCGGTTCAACGTTAATAGCCACTGCAAAAGCCAATCTAGCAAACATTCCACTTGAATATGTCTTTACTTTCTGATAAATAAAATCCCCTATTTCTGCAAAATCTATAACATCTTGAACCTTACTATCTATTTGTTCTCTGGAAAGTCCCATAATTTTTCCATTTAAATAAATATTCTCAATTCCTGTATATTCTGGATTAAATCCAGTTCCCAGTTCCAACAACGCTGAAACTTTTCCATCAATATATACTTCACCACTTGTAGGCATCAAAACTCCGGTAATGATTTTTAATAATGTAGACTTTCCTGCTCCATTTTCTCCTATAATTCCAAGGGTTTTCCCTTTTGGGATTTGAAAACTCACATGATCTAATGCAGCAAAATCCTTTCCATGATTTTTTTTTGAAAAGCCTAATGCATCCACTAATCTCAAAGATGGCTTATCATACACCTTATATATCTTACTTAAATCTTTTACTTCCAATGCTATACTCATTTTTTCTCCTATTCTCTTTATAACAAATCAGCAAAATATTTTTTTAATCTTTTATTAATACCAATTCCTACAATTAAAATAAAAATCGTAACCAACCAAAAATACAATGAGTATATTGGATTTTGCCAGAACCACTTATGGTCTATCATAGAATTTCTAAATCCCTCTACAAAATAATAAATTGGATTCAATTTTAAAATTCTTAATATAGTCTGATTTGAAATATTACTTTCCATCCACACAATTGGAATTGTCCAAAAAAAGATCTGATTTAATATTCCTATAACTTGTAAGGTATCCCGGATAAATACGGCAATTGACGATGTAATTAATACCAATGCATATACAAAAATGACCTCACATAACACATAATAAATTATTTGCAAATTATAAACATTGACAGTATATCCATATGTAGCAAAAAAAGATAAATATCAAATCAATAAAAAAGACATGAACAAACATTGAAGAAACAATTTTTATAAAAGGTAACAATTCTATTTTAAATAAAACTTTCTTAACCAAAAAACTATATTCAAATAAACAGTTACTGGCACTTGTCCATGCTTCACTAAAAAAGAACCATGGAACTAACCCTGCCATAAGCCACAATATATATGGCATTCCATTTTGAACACTTCCGTTTCTAAATCCAACCTGAAATACAAACCAATATAAAACAATAGTAATCAAGGGCTGTACTACACCCCAAACGGCACCCCAACCAAATCCGGCAAATCTTAATTTAAAATCATCCTTTGCCATATCCCATATCAATCTCTTATTTTTCCAAAACTCTGATAATAATGTTTTCATTTCAATTTTCCTTAAACCAAATCCTTATATTCTGTAAAATTTTTCTATAGCCAAATAAAATATATAATATTATCTTATTTGCCTGCAAATACTCCCGACAATAATACTGCTCACTCTCCCGAATACATTTCTGCATAAACGCACTGTTTTTCTGTGTCGTGTATCCATGATGATGTTCCACAACCGCGGTCCCACAATACCATGTCTGCAGTCCCGCCTGTTCCATCCGTATACCGATAATCAGTTCTTCATCATACAGAAATGTGTTTTCATCTAATGGATACAACGTCTCTGCTGCCTTTCGGTTCATTAAAAAACAGCATCCCGAAACATGATAAACAGGATACTGTCCCCCAGCATCCTGATCCATTCCCTGATACTCTCTCATTGCTTTTCGATGAAAACACCTGAAACCTGTATAAAATGAAAGATCTCACGTATCCCTGTTCTGTACATTGCCACACTCGGCTGATGAATCCCATCCAGTCCTACCACCTGTGGTCCTACAATTCCAATCCTGTCGCTTGATTCCAGAAGCTGTTTCATCCTATGGATAGCGGCACTTCGAAATCGTATGTCATTGTTCGTAATCAAAACATATGTACACTGATCCTCCAGTGCCCGACAAATCCCCAAATTATTTCCTGCTGCATAGCCACGATTTTCGGCAGCCTCAATGTAAGTTACACTGTGCTGTTCAATAAAGATGTCAATTTTCTTTGGGTTTCTTCCGGGTGGAAGCATTATCCACGAGATATATACGAATCATTTCTTCATTCTCCGCTTCCATAATACTTTCCATGCATTGCAGCGTTACATCCCATGTTTCATAATTTAATATAACAATTCCTATCATATTTTACAACCTTTATAGACATTTTCCTCTATAAACTTACGTACAATCATATTATTCTACCTTTTTTCCCTTAGAAATGCAATCCCTGAACCATCGTCTGACGCATCTCCGGCAATATTTCAACCAATAGAATATACGCATTTCATAATAGAAACGCTTTGAAATATGTCCTTCCAGATAAACTTCACGCAGATTTTTAATCGTACCCAGATGCATTTCTTTCATATGAGAGGTCAGTCCGGTTGACGCCAAAAAAATCTTTTTGGAATCCAATCGTCACAAGTTTTCGCGGTAGATAATAATAATTATAAGAGATACAAAACTTCTGGTAATAATTGATATCTTCCCCAAATTTCTGTTTTTCATCAAAATATCCCAGTGTTTTGATTGCCTCTGCTTTAAAGACAACAGATGGTGTAACGGGAAAATTCTTCTTGCAGATATCTTTAATAGTAGCTTTATATAAACCATCAATCCTTTTGTCATAATATAAAAAGGTCTGTCTTCATACCCAGCCCCCAGAAATACAATCTCTCTATGCTGCAGTAAAATTTTCATCTGCACTTCAATCTTTTCCGGCATCCAGAGATCGTCCGAATCCAAAAATGCGATATATTCGCCTTTTGCCCTGCGCATTCCAAAATTTCTGGCAGAAGAAGCACCTCCATTTTCTTTACTATAATAAGAAATCGGAAGTTCTGAGTGTTCACAGATATAGTTCTGAATCAGTTCTTCAGATTGATCTTTTGATCCGTCATTTATCACCAATATCTCGCAGATATAATCAAATCTGGTCTGCCGCTTTACGGAATCCAGGACCTGTACAATTGTTTTTTCGCTGTTATACACAGGAATAATGACGGAAACCTTATCTTTTATCTTATCCATTGCTTTTTCTCACAGTCATATCTCTTGATAACTTTAGCTGGAATTCCACCAACGATCACTTGCGCTGGCACATCCTTTGTTACAACGGAATTTTGCCGCAATGATACTTCCTGCTCCAATAGTAACTCCCTGCTGGATAACAGCCCCTTCTCCAATCCATACGTTATCGCCTATTTTAATCGGCTTCATGGACAATGCTCTCTCATTTGGAGGTGTTTCTGGTGAATCCTGTTTTTCCCCAGTATAAATACCATGTGAATTGTCGATAATCAAGACCTTTGATCCCATCAGCACATGATTTCCGATGACAATTTTATCTGCACACCGTATACTCACGTCATCTCCAATGTTGACATTTTTCCCAATAATCAGACATTTCCCATTATGCTTCCCATTTACCTCAAATCTACAGCGTCTCCCTGTGGTCAAATTTGTTCCAAAATCTATATATTGTTTTCCACGGATTACAATTGGAAACCGAATCATGCGGGATTTTGGGATCAAAATTCGAGAGCGAATCACATAACAAATATTTTGTATCGTTTCCCATATTCCATAATTTGAGGATCTCATAATTCTAACAACAGCTCCTTTACTTTTCTTTGAAACGTATCTTCTCCTAGATTTATCTCAAAAAATCCTCTCACTCGTTCACGCATGGCCGCATCATATACCAGCATCTCTGCCGCGGTAGTATTTTCTTTGAGATTCACACCAATCTTCTCTCTCTCTATAATATCCCATGTATCCCCATGAATATTATTGATGACTGGCAGCCCTGCTTCAAAATAATCCATGCTTTTCATCGTCAAGCCAACAAACACGGATGCTTTCATTATATTTAAACCGTAATGACATTGATTAAATATTTTCTGTTTTTCTTTTGCATCATAGATTTTTCCATGATACATGACTGCTGCCCCTGCATTCTTGCATTCCCTCACAAATTCTTCTCTTTTTTCTCCATCACCTATTATATGAATATCAACCGGCAGCTTTTTATTCAATTTCCGGATAAGCTGTGCCACAACCGGGATATCAATGATATTGTTGACGGACCCCAAATAGCACAGAGAAATCCTGTTTTGTGGCAACTCAGCTTTTCCTTGATATGGTGTAAGTTTTCGTGCAAGATATATGGTATACAGTTTTTTTCGATCAATCGTTTGTGGCAGCTTTTTCTGATACAGATTACATTCCGTTACAATCGCATCCGCAGCATTCAAGTATTTATCGCGCAACTTCTTCCAATATGTAAAAGGGGACAAATCCTTAAATTTTGCAATTGGCATTGTCTCCGGCCACATATCAATCACATCAAAAACCAGTTTTGTTTCCCTATATTTACGCTTATAGATGGCTGCATCCCTCACAAAACAGTTCGGTGGAATCAATACCCACAAAAGATCATACTCTTTTGATTCTATCTTTGCAAAAATATTTTTCGATAGCCTCAAATGTGACCACAATCTTGTAAGTGACAAATTTGATGCATACGGAATTGCCTTTATATAATGGAAGTCCTCCTTTTTATCTGTCCTTTTTCTCTTTTCAAAGTGCATGTAATCGGATGTGATAACCGTTACTTCAGCACCTCTTTCTTTAAAATAATCATGCAGGAGATCTACACGATGTTCATAGGTGTCAAAACAGTGTATAATACATATTTTCATAGTGTGTTTTCCTTAACATTACCATTTTTAATTAAAGTTCTACTCCCATCTCATTTATGCAAGCCTAAAATTTCATTTTATCTTCAGTACAGTTCTGTATGCTGGGTGTATCTCCCACTGCTGACTTCCATCAATATTATATTCTGAAAATAAATATGGATCATCTTCATATCTAGTAAGTCCTAAGGCTTTATTATATTCATTATTTCTCAAAGTAATAAAGCCAATACGGTATAAAAATTTTCCAATCTGTTTCTCATTACATTCTTTTTCCACCCCATCAATAAATACTTTTTTAGCCGTTCTTTATTATCGTTTCATTTATTAGATCTATCAACTCAATTGATGAATAAGATCTTGGACCATCCCTAAAAATTTCAATTATCATTTCCAGTTGTTCACACTGATGTCTATGCTCTTTATACAAATCCGCCATCCTATACCGCCCATATTCTGTCATCGCAAAATTAATATTGCCACTTCCAATTTTATCCTTTTGTTTATTATACGCGTCTTCTGCCGCAATTCTACATAGTTGAGCTGCCCATCTTGGTCTTCCAGCTCCCAAAATATGTATTGCTCTATAAGGAATAACCTTATTGTTTCCCCATTTTGATTTTCCATTAAATATCAAATCAAAAATTTTTGTTTGACTATCTTTATTTCTAAAATTTTTTTCGCCCAAATCCATATCTGGATATCTTTCACCAAAATATGAATAAAATTTATTATATAATATTTCTCCAGAATCTTTAGTACTCCAAGATAAATCTATCATATACTGTTCACATTTATCTAATGCTTCGTCATGATTTCGCAATATAGTCCAAACATCCGTTCTTACAGAAGCTCGAATATTCAACCCCTTCACTGAATTAACTAAATATCGACAAGCCGTAAAAAATGTTCCTACAACTATCATATTATTAGAAGAATTAATAAAAGTTGCATCTATATCATCAACAAATAACCACACTCTTTGGTTTTTATTTTCAGAATACCTTTTAATATCTCATATCCATTTGGCGTTATATTTCCAAAGTTCTTTTTTCAACTGTAAGCTCTTTTACATTTAGCTTTATCCTGTCGGCCAACGCTGACACTAAATTTTTCCTTTATATCCCATAATCTCAGCAGTTTCTATTATACTCATAGTATCATCAGTCATAGCACATTTTATCTTTTTAGCAATTTCATTTAATATTCTCATGCAAATCCTTTGTTGCCAACAATTCGAATATTGTAATGGTTGATAATCTTCACAATCGTATAGTGCTATCAATTCCGATGCCTTGATATTGATTATAAGATCTTCTTGATACAATTCACTAACCTTAATTGCAGTATAATTTAGTAATGCTGACTTACCGACACCTTTTCTCGCTCTTACAAATCCAAGATTCCAATTTACATCATAAAATACAGAGTTTTTCTCTTTTTCAAGATAATAATCACTTAATCGCTTTTTGTCCTCATCCTCTCCAGCTTCATTCCCAAACAATTCACGATTTAACAAATCCTCTCTCATCGCTTCTCCCCCGTTTTGATATCTTTATCCTTCAGTTTAAATGAATTTCAAATCATCACTGACATGCTATATGATTTAATGACAATAAATAGGTTGCCAATTGACATTGCCTTGTACCCTTCAAATATATCTAATTATAATTTTAAAAACGCCTATACCGCTGACATTTTATAATCCAGATCTCCAATCAAAAAATTTCTATGGTATATGCAATTACAGGCTGATGAATCAAATAATGCAACATTATAAGAATTTTTATCAAATGTGCTAAAATATTTAACTCCATCATACCCCAAATATTTTGCGAAATCACTGATATACTGTGTCGGTAAATAATCAAGGTCGCTGTCTAATCTGCTCATAGGCTTCGCTAGATCATTTTGAATTTGGCGTAACGCGCCTTCATTCAGCAGATATTTTACCTTGTCACTATCCGCATAAAACGGTGAGCCATGTACAATAGAACTCAAATCCAAAACCTTTATATCTCGATTCAATTGGAATGTCGCAATCGTAACGTAGTCAAATGCACGTGCACGTATTTCTTTTACTGTCGTTTTCTTATGACTGCTCAAATACAGACAACTTTGTCCCTTAGAATTTGCACGTCCGGGAGATGCCACATCATCCGGTGGCGCCCACATTTCCTTTCTGGAATATCCCTTTTCATTTGATACTCTTGCTCGAAAGAATTTGGTTCCTTCAGGAATGCTAATTTCTGTTTCTTTTAAAACAGGCTCTAAAACCATCAAATTAATATATTGTCCATGAAAACGATTTTCATTTCTCAAATATTTCTTAAATTCATTCCAGCTATGTGTCCCCATTATAGAAAAATCACTTAAAAACGATTCATCAAACAATTGTGGAATGCCCACTTTTTCCACTATAATTTTTGAATCCAAATCAAGAGAATCATCCACATATTCCTCTACTATCCGCTTTACGGAATCAGACGTTCCCGCAAAAATGTCCCAATTTTTTAACAGTTGCTCCTCTATCGGCCTCTTTTCCTCTTCCGGATAAGAAATAGGTAACTCCGAGTCCGGAACATATAATTCCAAAATCGAATCTAACAATTCACCAACATTTGTTTTATCCGCATCAATTTCAGAATCATACAACCATGTATTTTCGGGTCCACAAATTGGACAATCACCTTTGTGCCCCACCATCTCTATCGCCGCTCGTATTTCAGAATCTTTATAGTACTCTTTACAACAAATCATTTATTTAGCCTCTAAATAATCCCCCATCATTTGTATGTGATGCATCAATGAATATTTTTTAATCACGCCCAATCCTGGAAATTTTCCCATTTCATAGCATTCAATCAATTGATTTAATCCTATAGTTTTCGGAATATCAGAAAAATTTTCCCACTCTGTCAACCGAATCATGGCCTCTTCGAATTTTCTAGCCAGGTCGGAATACCGTTTATGCCTTTCCGATACAAAATGATGTATCTTTACTTCCTCCCTTATTCCAAAATACATGATGTGAATTGCAATTACGGTGGGCGCAAATCCAGATTCTTCAAACTCTTTTCCTACAATAGAGAAATCAGAAAATCCTACAAATCCTCTTTTCTCGTAAACAAGATGGTTCCTGCTAAAAGTCTCATCTGGTCTTTCGATATAATCGATATTACGCTTTGCTTTGCGATAACTATCATCCAGGACAATGATATCATCCTCTACAATGTCCTCAAAATCCCCTCCCTTTGGAACCACTGTATACTTTCCAAATATTTCTTCTCCATACTCTTCATAATAATGGTAATTTTCCCGATCAAGGTTTATCATTACAGTATCCTGAGCATTTATCTTATTGTTTTCAATTTTTGTAATGACATTATCATCAACTAAATATGCCCTTTGAAGATGTCCATCATTCCATACCTTTTGATATCCATCTACAATTAACTTTAATTTTCTTTTCTTTTCATCTGTTTCCGTATCAATCTTATTTTCATTACCACCAATTCATCGCGAAATAAACCAACCTTTGGGTTTCTGACCACAATTACCGGATGATCCATTTCAACAAATTTCGAAAGCGTTGAAAAAAGTGTACTACTAAACTTTACAGGCTCAATAATCGGGATCACTTTTTGACTGAGTTTACCTGCATCCAACAGTTCTCTCAAACACAGTAATTCATTCTGTCTCCCCCTAAGATATGGCAAATACATTTTCATCCCTCCATTCTTGCATTACATAGCTCATCTATTTTCTGATAATCAGAATTTAATTTTTTTGAAAAGTACGCATAAAATCGCAATTCATATGGTACCTGCTCTTCGAATTTTTTTTCAACAGACATCAGGGTTCTCGCCTTTAGACATTCCATTACCTCTTTTTGCAAAGTTATTATATTGATTTTTTCCAACCACTTTAGGCTTTCTCTGTAATATTGAAAGCTATTAACCTCCGGAAGCTTATGAAAATGTTTTAACAGGATTGACTCAAATTCTGGTTTCCTCAAAACTTGAAACATCACCAAATATGATAAATGATCCCTATTACACCGGGCCTTTTTCCGACATATCAGTCTTCCACTTTCAGTCAATTCGTATATTCCCACTTTTTGATCCTTTAAGAATTCTTTCACATGTGGCAATTGCTTCTTTCCAGCAACAACATATACATAACTAAACACCTTATAATAATCATATATTTGATTTCCCAAACGCAATAAATTATCTAAATCCGTTTTAATTTCATAAACCACACCGCGTCCGTTAATCATAATAAAGTCTGCTTTTGAGTCTCCTATAGGCAACTCAGTCAGTGCCGCCGTATGGTATAGATCATGTTTTTGTAGCAATAACTGATTAAGAATAGTATTTTTATAAAAATATTCATTTCTATATTCGCGTTCCATTCGATGATATATCTCGCTTATTGCTTCCCCAACCGTTGCATTTTCCAGTTTAACATACCTTTTTACACACATTAAAAATGATTTCGGAACACTATGCATACCGATCATTTTATCAAAATATGGAATTGTAAAAATTTTTTTCACCATACTAGTATCTAATTTTTCCATAGTATCTCACTTCTAAAGCTTTTTTCTTAATTGTAACACAATCATCCTTGTATTGATAGGCTGTCATTTTCCAATTATATCTAAATTTGGCATATTAAATTGATGTCTTTATCCTTCTGCTTCCATAATATCATTTCCCTCAAACGAAAAATAATCATCCTTCCACGTCACATAGCAGTTGTATCCATCTCCTTGATACTTGATACCATCTATCCCCACTTTCTTGCAACATCCTGCCACAAAATTCGGAAGCAGATACTCCTTCACGATTTTTCCCGGTGTGTTATCAACTTTAAACCGCAGATGATCAATGAACCTGTTATTTTTTGAAACATTCTGAGACAGATCGATCAGCCGTGCTTCTTTACATTTTTTAATTTTGCAATCTGTACACTCGGCTTTTTACTTCCGCAATGCTTGTACACTTCTGTGAGTGCACCTTCTTTCGTATCTGCAAAGTAATAACAACTTCGTCCAATTTCGTTATATCTGCCATGTGATGAAATCATAACAGGTGCTTTCAGCATCTCCTGTTCCAGATACGGTTGATTATTTTTTCCAAGGCATCGTGCATGAAAATAGATCGTATCGCCTAAATGTACAAAATGTTTCCATCCGCTTATGATTTCAAAAATTTTCTTTCCGACCTTTGATTCATTAGCAAAATATTCGTTTTCAAATAACTCACTCTCAAACTTTATTAAATCTGGAAGGGAAATCTCAGAAAAGAGTTCCAGAGATGACTCACTGTCGGAAATTTCCTGCGCATCCATTCCCTTTGCCGGACAGTCTTTATGGTAAAACTTTTTTTCTTTCGGAACAAATTCAATTTCTGCTGTCTCCGTCAATGCTTTTGCAGCCGGTTTGCTCAACTCCCGAATAACTGTTTTTGCCCCACGCGGCATATCCATTTTCACACCGCCTGGCATGAGTTTTGCAAAGGCTATATTCTGTGCCGGCATCCGCATTTTTACAATATCTGAAGCTACTGTTGCTGCACTCCATGTTTTCGCCATGTTATTTGCGAATTGTGTCACGGCATCATTTAGAGTGTGTTGTTTCCATTTCTTTTGGAACTCCAGCATTTCTTTCGAATACGCAGCATTCTGAAGAGTCGTATTCAATTCTTTCATTTGCACACCGGACAGTGTCATTGGTAATTCTTTTTGTAATGATGCTACCACTGTTTTCATTGCCATACTTGGAAATTGATTCTTCAGTTGATTCGCTGTCAAACCTACCCTTGTTATATCATTCATGTTATTGTTC
>ENA-OQKA01000364-OQKA01000364.1-human-gut-metagenome-genome-assembly--contig:-NODE-364-length-12067-cov-11.190034_pt1 | contig 12067 bp, 8 predicted proteins | sample MGYA00242644_ERZ504789 | MGnify/ENA primary metagenome ERZ504789 (study PRJEB26092, sample SAMD00036423) | human gut metagenome | host: Homo sapiens | study: EMG produced TPA metagenomics assembly of...
CGTTATATTTGATTTCTCCCTTATCCGACACCTCCATTCCCGGCATCTTCTTCAAGACATCAGCCAGACTCTTGTCGTTGGCATCGGCAAAGCTTGCCACATTGTAGGAGATGGTATCGCCCCGCTGCCGGATGCTTGGAGCCTTCACCACAACATCCTTCAACTTTGTAGCCTGCTCCGTCAGGAGCACATCATATTGGGTAGTATCCTTTGATAAGGGGATAACTTTCGTAGCATATCCCATCATTGAGAAATGCAGCACGTTACGACCATCCGGAATAGCATTGAGCGACAGCAGGAAACTTCCATCTGCCTGCGTCTTGGTAAACTTCAGGATTCTATTGCCGGCAGCAGGTCGGATGGTAACCATCACTCCCTGCAACCCGTTGCCCGTATAGGCATCTTCCACCTTACCCGACAAGGTGACTTGCTGGGCATAGGTCAAAGTGCTCATACAGATAAACCACAGATATAAAAACAGTTGCTTCATAAATTATCTTCTTGAGAACCCATTCCGTTCTCTCTTTACGTTGATACTTATTCTTTTTCTATCAGATCATATTTTAGAGCTTCATCCACGCTACCTAGAGAGATACCTGTAGAAGCCTCATTTATACTATTTTGATTCCTCAAATATCTATACTTTGATAACAAGAAGTCTTTTCTATCTGTTTTCTGAAAATGTTTAAAATCTTTATCTAATATACCAAAAGTGATTGGTGTTGCACTAACCTGTTGCATTCCATTAATACAAAAGTAGTATTGCTTTCCTCTATCATATACTTCCATGATTAACCCAGGGAGACCACAGAATTTCAAAGGTCCATCACTTACAGGAACATCCAAGGCAAACCAAGCTGTCCATTTTCTTCCCCTGAAACTACAAGTAGCCTTTTGACATTCATGTCCAAGAACAACCTTCATGCTGTCACTTTCTATATTCCACTCCTGTGAGTTTAAAGCATCTTCATAAAGGTAATATTGTCCCAGCAAGAAGTCGGTAACAGTTATCTTTCCTTGCGGATAATTCTTGTAGATGGTTGCAGACATTCTGCGATGTGGTATGGCATTGTGTAATTGCTTTCCTTTCAATCCTTTTCCAACAGCTTCAGCCAAGAAGCTATCCCATAGTTTATCGCCATTAGGAGAAGCCATCAGAGAATCACACTGATAAGTATAATAGCTATAGCATTTAGAACACTCCGCTCCGATTTGCAGATAGAGCAAGTCTTCCTTACGCTGTTGTTCTCCAGTCAGCGTATCCGTAAGATATTCATATACATAGCTACACAGCATATTAGCCGTATCTATCTTCTTATTTTGGGCAAACCCAATAAGACAAATAGTCAAAAACAGAAATACGAAACACTTTCTCTTCATGATTTCTCAATACTATATATCTATTTATATTTTACAAACATTCTAATTGTTTATATTTCCACTTTTTAGACCCAACTTTTTCTATCTGGGGAATATCAATGCCCTGTAGTTGCGTTTGTGCCTGGAAATCTCCAAAAAGAAATACATATTGTTCCTTTAAGAATTTTTCAAATGTAGTCTTCTCAAATTTGTTGTTTCCAACGTAAGTCTTGCTAAAGACAATCGGCTCTTTTGATACCTTTTCCAAACCAAGAAGTTTAAAGGCATGGCTATTTTCTTCCGTAGTAGCCTCCAAGATCAGTCCCGGCAATCCACATAATTTCCAAGGTCCGTCAGTTATTGGAATATCCATAGCAAACCATACAGTCCAACAATGACCACGATATTGACAGACTGCTTTTTGGCACTCATGTCCCAAGATTAATTTAGAAGAATCTTGTATTACCCAATTCTGAGCATATAAAGTATCTTCATAAATATAATCTTGCATCAGTAAGCCATCTGTTACAGTCATCTTTCCTTGCGGATAGTTTTTGTACACATAGGCTTTCATTCTTTTATGAGGCCACTCGGTCTTACTACCTATCGCAGCATTTATTTGCTGGCGCAGTATTACATCTCTATCAGGAGAAGCAAAAATAGAATCTACCTGCATACTATAATAACTATAGCATTTGGACATATTTTTACCTATCTGCAGCACCAACCAATCCTTGGCTGTTTTTCCAGACAAAGTATCCACTACATAAGTATAATCATATTGACATTTCAGATAAGCCTCATCTATTTTTTTCTGGGCATAACAACATCCTATCCCCATATAGGCTAAGATTGTTAATGCCACCAAACTTTTCAATTTCTCCATAACTTTTCCTTGTTTAAAATAAAGATACTCTTTGATTCTATTCTCTTTCTATCAAGTCATAGTTACGTTTATCGTCTGACAGACCTAAGGATATACCTGACGTAGCCTCGCTTATGCTATTTTGATTATGAAAATAATTATATTCAGACTTCAGAAAAGCTTTCCGGTCTGTCTTTATCCGTTTTCTATTGAAAACATCATAAACGATAGGCGTGCCAGCATCCTTCTGCAATCCCTTGATGCAAAAATATTGCTGTCTCCCCTTGTCATACACTTCCATAATCAAACCAGGAAGTCCACAAAATTTCCAAGGACCATCACTCATAGGAACATCCAAGGCAAACCATGCCGTCCAAGAGCGACCACGGAATCTGCAGGTTGCCTTCTGGCAGTTATAGCCTAATATGCTTTTAATGCTATCACCTTCTACAACCCAATTCTGTACACCCAAGCTATCACTATATTCATAATACTGAGACATCAGATCGTCCGTTACCGTCATCATATTCTGCGGATAATTCTTATAGACGCACGCCGTCATTCTGCGATGTGGAAAAGAATTAGTCAGATATCCTTCTCGCTTAAAGGCTTCTTTGAATAAAGCACGAAACTTTGCCTTGCCATCTTCTGTAGATTGCAAGGAATCAGACTGATAAGTATAATAGCTATAGCATTTTGAAACATTCTTTCCGATAGAAAGAAAGAGTAAATCTTCTCCTTTCTCATCATTCTTTATCGTATCTTTCGAATAACAATAATAATATGAGCACAAAAATTGCCCATGATCTATAACCTCATTCTTAGCTTGCAACAGAAGCGCACCAAAGAACAACATGGATATACTTATAAAAAATCTCTTAACAACCATATTAATATAACCTTTAAGTTTAAAGAGTCACCTTTGTCATTTACTGAGTCCACTTAAAAAAGTAAGGCCTGTTTGAAGTGGGTTCAGTTAATTAAAATGATCTCGGTGCAAAATTACCGAAAATTGCTCAAACCGCAAAACTTTTCACATCATTTCTCACATAATATTTATAACCCAGTTTATTATGTAAAAATGATGTAGGTTTGCTATTCTTCCGAAATACCAAGTCTCTTCATTTCTACCTCTGCTGATGTTTGATTCTCTCTTTCTTTTATCTTATGGAAACGATATGTTAACGTCAATCCTACTTTTCGAGTTTCATACTTTGTATTAAAACTAGATTTAACATTATAAATCTGCCTACAAGCACGATTTCTATCTCCATTAAAAATATCATACCCATCCAATGATAATCGCAATCTATCGTTCAAGAAAGATTTTTTGATACTCAAATTGACAGAAGAAGATGATTTTACATTTATCGACTCCATGTATCCACCCCAGACTTGTTGCCAAGACAGAGAGAGCAGAAAATGCTTAGGAAGCTTGAAATCATTATCAAAATTAAGAATTGTCGACGGATGTCCATCATGAAATGTTGTTCCATCAATACCCGGATAATGCATAATTGACTTCTGAAAGAATCCCGTCAACGATGCTGTATAGCATTTATAGGTATTACGCCAATTCAACATCGCTGACAAAGCTTGACGATGCGACAAATTATCTTGTGACGAAACCGTTACTGCCGAGTTACCTTCCAAAGAATAAATCACCGGCAATAATGGACGATAAACATAATCATAATTTAATGTAAGAAACAAAGACTTATACATCAACAGATAAGACAAGCTATGAGTGATGGCTGTCTTCAACTGACTATTACCCTTAGATTGCTCATAACGGTTCACATACGTCACATTATCATTCATATCTGCATAATTAGCACGCTCTGTTCCTACCGAATAGCTAAGATTCTGCACCAACAATCCATGACTATAGCTTAGGGTTACCGATGGCAAGAATGTATTATCACTATGCGCCTCTATCACAGACGCCTTTTCATTCTTCCGACGGGAATATAGATTCTGATAACGTATTCCTGTACTCAAGGAAAAGTCCCCCAAGGGTAATTCGTAGTTGATAAATACAGCATTTTTAACTTCCTTATTCTCAAAGCGACCATCGAACTTCAACCGTTCATAATCTATCTTGTCTATTCCCTCACTATAGCTGAAATCATATCCCATACCCAAAGTGCCCCACTTTCCAAAATCATGGATAGCATGGAAATTAGAAGCCAGGACATTCCATTTAGAATGTCCCATATATGAAACCTCAGAACTCGTATCTATATGATTTTCCTTTAAAGCAGAATTAGTGTTCGATGCTTTAGAAATATAATCCATCACTACACTCACGTGCCAGGCATGAATCAAACTTGCATCATAATACATATTGACATGATGCGTAAGGAGGTTGTTTTTGGATTTATTCTTATCAAAGAGATAATATGCAGGTCCTGCATTTGGTACTACACTAAACGTATCCTGAGTCTCAACCTTTCCATCCGTGTACATTCCACTATAAAGCATCCCTAGTTCTGATTTATCAGACAGATGATAAGTCATGCCAGCAGAATAAGTATGACTACCGGAATGCGTTAAGCTTTCAATATGTTGCATTTTATTCCAAATGGTATCAGCCAATACCTGTTTATTATAATCAGAACTTTCGGAAGCATTATTTCTCCTATAGTAATACTTACCATACAAATCAAATTTTCCAGAATTGTATGTTGAAGAGAAACCTGTTTTATGAGCCAAATGCTTTGCCTGAGTGATATTTCCGATGGCATTAAAAGCCACACCATCTCCTAAAATCTTAGTTTTTATATCAATCACAGGTGAACCCGACGTGTCATAATCCGCCCCTGGCATGGCAACGATTTTTAAAGATTTGATTTGACCAACTGGTAAGTTATCGATAAGACTTTGATCTCTCACCTTACGCCCATTTAAATAATAGACCGGTGCTCCCTTACCCAACACATTGAACGAATTCCCTAAATGTAAGACACCAGGAACCTTACCAATCAGTTCATATATATCATTCTGATGGTTAAGAATAGAATCATGCTCTACGTCTACGAGTAAATTATGACCAGACAACTTTATGTTTTTGCGATGCCCTATCACCTCTACATCAGATAGAGAGATTGCTGTAGAATCCGAGATACCAGTCATGCTTTTGGCAACAACGCTACTATCAGAATCAAGGATAGCAATGTTTGCAGGAGCATCACCTATGTTAGCTCCCATATCCCTTGCTATTATATTCTTAGCTTGCAACAGAAGCGCACCAAAGAACAACATGGATATACTTATAATAAATCTCTTAACAACCATATTAATATAACCTTTAAGTTTAAAGAAATATCTTTGTCATTTACTGAGCCCACTAAAAAAAGTAAGACCTGTTGAAAGTAGGCTCAGTTAATTAAAATATCTTGTTGCAAAATTACCGAAAATTGCTCAAACCGCCTAACTTTTTACATCATTTCTCACATAATATTTCTTCCCCAATTTATTATGTAAAAATGATGTAGGTTTGCTATTCTTCCGGAATACCAAATATCCAATGATTCACAATGGGAATTTTATAGAAATTAGAACTTTTTGTTTATATGCGTATGGAATATACTCGTCTTACTCGGAAAACTTGAAGAGATTCCCAAATCAACTACTTGCCAACTGTCAGACCGGAAATTCATCGAGCCGTTTATATAAACTCCCGTTTCACCTAACTGGGTCTTGCCATGATTCTCATCGAGCATATTCAGTGAGGTAAAAGAAACCTGTGACGTTTCATCTTCACTGCAACTTGTAGCAAACAGAGTAATGCACAAACTCAATGCCAACAAAACAAACATTTTTACTTTCTTCATAACCTTGCCATTTAAATTGTTATTAATCACGGCTGCAAAATTACCCGTTTTTCCAATACATTCCTAATAAACCAGGTCTATTTTATTAACATCTCACATATTGCATATAATTCTAAGATCTAAGCACTTACAGTTGCCGCCTTGATTTTCGAGGTCTAAAAAGCACTATATAGCCCCTATTCCTAGAAGTTTTCTATATAATTACGAAGCGAAAAATGCTCATTTTTAATGCCTACCTTATCCTTATACAAGAACAACTTTTGCTTGATAGCTTTCTCGCTCACACAATAGATAGATGCTAAAGTCTTTTGCGATAATTTTAAACGCAACAGCATCATTAATCGCACGTCAGCATTGGACAAATTAGGATGCTCTTTCTTTAGTCTCGACACAAACAAATCCTCTACACTATCTAAGAAGACTTCTAACTCTGTCCAATCATTATCAGAAAGCACAATATGCTTGCCCTCATTGGGAACTATGGAGTCTAATTTTTCAACAACCTCAATTTTCTTCTGCAAGTAGTTACGTATTACAGATAATTGTACATCCCTATGAGAGAGCTCTTCTTGGTGTAATTTCTCCATCATTTGCTGCTTTTGGCTGAATATTTCCTGTTCATGAGCTATGCGAGCTAATGACAGTTTTCGATACGACCAATAAGCATACAAGACAAACAAAATAATTATCAAGCCTAAAAATACGATCAATCCAAATACCCATCGCTGCACTTCTGCCTTTCCTTGCATTTTTGCCCTTTCACTTTCTTTCTTCAAAAAAGAAGAATAATAGGAAATCTTGGCTTTGGATGCTGTCCGGTACATTTCTTGCAAACAAGAACATGCTGAATCACTGAAAGTTTTAGCCGTCTTATAATCCTGGGCTTTTACAGCTGCTTGACTTTGCATATAAAATACCGAATAATGATCTTCAGCAGTTTTAGGAGTTGCTTCATTCAATATTGCAAAAGCTTGCTTTATGGAATCTACAGTAATATAAGCAGAAGCCAACATCAGCTGACAAGAAAATCTATCATTACCATTCAAGTCATAAGCTTGCCGAGCATAAAGCAGACAACTATCCTTTTCTCCCATTTTCTCAAATGTACTCGCTAGATTTTGTCTTACATAAGACAATAAGTTATTATCGTCTACAGACATCGCCAAACTATATGCCTTTTTCTCTTCGTTCAAAGCTTGTTTCAAACTATCAACATAAAAGAAATTCTCTCCTAACCTCAAATGCGCTGCCACCTTATTATATATAGATACATTTGGCATGGACTCATACATCTTCACCAAATCTTTAGCATATTTCAATGCAGTATCAGGTGCCAGCTGTTCTTCGACTTCAATCAGCTTATCCAATGCCAGACATTTTACATTTAGATGATGAAGGCTGTCAGATATGGAATACGACTGATCCAAACAAGCCTTTGCCTGCTCCATACTATCATTCAGCAGAAAGTATTTTCCCATATAATACAAGGTTGTAGCATAAAGCGAATCGTCCTGATGTTCTCCATACCAATCATACGCTATGCGAATCAAGGAATCGTTATCCACATCCAAACCCGACTTATCCTGCGCCATGTAATAAGTGAGAGCATACTTCGCCATATCTTCATCAGAGAGTTTACCTTGATTGATACGGTTCAAAAAGGACAAGGCACTATCTGGCTTAGACTCTGCCAACGTATAAGCTAAGTCTAACTCTTTCTTATGACTTTGATAACATGATACCAATACCGAAAGCATCACAAAAAACAATATCATAAACGAAATACTTCTTCTCATATTTTAGTATAATTACATTTTAGGCGCAAAAATACAAAATATTTTTCAATAATAGAACTAAATAGGGTCTAAAATACAAAGTCTGCAGAAAAGCACAATACAACTGATTATCAGGTATATATATTATATTTATAACAAAAGGGGGTCTAAATAATAGTAGTATTTTCGCATTACCAACCTTTCTGCATCAGATAACAGAATCTCACGCTTTGGTTGCCAGGAAGCATAATGTTAACGAAACTAACTCGCTCTAAATTGGACTTTGATTGAAAATCAAGAAGTTGGGCGTTTGCCTATATTATATAGGTAACAATATGGAAACGAGCGGACTTCTGCTCGTTTCTGTATTTTGCAATATGCAAAGAACGCCTTAATTCGGGGACAAAGATACGATATTTTTCTAAATATCCAATGATTTACAAGAGAAATTTTATGGAAATTAGAACTTTTGCGTAAAATCTGATGCTTACCAACACAATATGCATCCAAAAACAAACAGCAGGTATTCGGACATAGACTATCCAAATACCTGCTGCCACAACGTTCTGTTGCTGACGATGATTCTCACATCGGCTTTCATATACTTTTGCAGTATAGGAGTATTTTGTCCCTGTGTACTCACTGTGGCTATAGCCATAAAATAGTTACCATCTTCCCTATGTATGAGCTTGGCATTATGGCTCATGATGTCGCAGTTATAAGATGCATTAGCGTTGCCCTCGAAAGATATATGAGCCGACCTTGACTCATCGAAAAGATACAAATACTTGTATGGTACAAACACCTGCATTGCATGGAGTCATGTTGATGTATAATTGTTATTTTTCTCATTTTAAAGAACATCGTAGAATTACATTCTATCCTTCTGGCTTTGACCTGCACCCGTACCCTTATACTTGCTTCGAGTGACATTAAACTTATAGCGGACAGTCAATGATATTTTGCTTGTTGAGAATTCATCAAAGATTGTCTCCTTCAGTTTGCCGTATTTGCCTATTATGTGACTGTCGTTCGTGCCAAACACGTCGTTGACATAAAGCTGGAAAGTCAGGCAGTCCTTCAGAAAGCCCTTGTATATAGACAGGTCGGTGTCGAACATCGGCTTGTAGATGTAATGGTTTTCCTCGTATCCCTTTGTGATGTAAGTCATCATAACGGAGAACATCGCCCATTTCGTATCGAAGGTGTTGTTGAGCTTTAGCTCAGCTACAGGTTTGTTAAGATAATGTCCGTCCCTTGTCTCCAACTTGAACCATTGCTTCTCAACCATAGCTGACAGCATAGGATGCCAGATGCCAAAGGCTGGCTGCAAGGTGAGTACAGAAGACACATTGTTGTAAGATTTGCCATTTATCATCCTCATCAATCCTATGGTGGCATTGTCCTTATACATCTCTACAGTCTGATATATCGGATTAGATACATGTTCATAAGTCAGGTTGAAAGTCAGCCATTTGTAGGCGAGGTCGTAACTGATATCTCTTGAAATCTCTGAGACAAGAAACGGATTACCGGTTTCGTATGTATAATGATTGCTATATTGCACACCGCTTCTTAATACCCAGTAGTTAGGACGATCGATGTCGGCTGCATAGCTCAGCTGCATCTGTACATTGCCAAACGGCATTGAAATGCTGAGAGACGGAAACCAATTGCCGTAATTCTTGCTTTGCTCCGCCATATACTTACCATCGTCATAATATTTGAAATCAACATTCTCGTATCGCAATCCAGCTTCCATGTTCAGCTTGCCAAAGTTACGACTATAGATAACGAACGCAGAAGACATGCCCTCTTTAATGCGGTCTCTTACATTGTCGGAAAGAGTGTTTGGTATGATGGCATAGTTGGTGTTACGATTGGTGAACGAATACTCGCCTCCTACCGACAAGTCACCACCCAAAAGCGGATAAGAGAGCACCATTTTGGAAGCTATCAGGCGGTTGTACTTTGAAGTAGTACTGTTTACAAGTTGGTTTTGTATTTCAGAGTTTACCTCCTGATAATGCTCATCTATATTGTTTTTATTGTTTCCTTTAGACCAAAACCAGTCGGTATTGAAGTCAATACCCAATTTCCCTACCTTGCCTACATAATATATATTGCTTGACAAGTTGCTATTCTGTCCAAACTCCGATCTAATAGAAGTGTTAGTCTCCGTCAATACTTCATCTCTCAGTACAGAGCCTTCCGTCTTTCCGTCCGTTATCAGCTTTGGATTGCGTAAGAAACTAAAGTTTGCTCCCAACGAATTGTTGTCGTCAAACTGATAACTGACATTCAAGCGAGAACTAAAAGTTTCGGTTTTGTTCTTCCAACGTGTTTTATCCTGCTGATTCCATATCTTGTCGAGATATGTCATTTGCTGCAAATCTTTCTCGTCTGGCGATGATTGTTTTGCGCCATAGGCGTAAGCGCCAAGCTCCAATCCGTTCTTACGGTAATACATATTCAGCCTGCCATATCCTCCAATGTTCTTTTTCTCGTCGTACGATCCTTCTGTTGTAGCGTCAAATCCGAATCCATCGCCTTGTATCTTCTTTGTGGTGATACGTATAACAGCCTTAGTGCTTGCAGCATAACGAGCACCTGGGTTGGATATTACTTCAACCGACTTGATGTTGTCCGAACTCAAACGGTCGAGTTCGCTTCTGTCTCTCATCTGTCGTCCATTGATATATATTATAGGCTCGCCACGTCCAAACACCTTGATATTGCCATTTTGTGCAGATACGTTAGGTATGTGGTCGAGCAGATGCTCCATTGTTCCTGCCTTTTCAAGGACAGAACCAACAATAGTAGTCATCATTCCCCCATTTTTCAAAACGGTCTTCGGCAAAGATGATTTTATCACGACTTCATCGAGCATCTTGCTGTCTTCTTCCATCTTGATAACTCCCACATTCTCACCTTTGCAGTCCTTGAAGATTGTCTTATAGCCTACAGAAGTTACCTTGAGGATTCCGCCGCTGCAAGAGGAGTCGATAGAAAAACACCCATTCTCTCCACTCACAGCCCCATTGACGAATGTTGAATCTTGACGGTTTAGTAGCACTACATTTGCAAATGCCAAAGGCTCTCCCTTGGCATCTACAATCTTTCCTGAAATGTTTTGCGCCATCATCTGGGACATTGCCCAGAAATACACGGCAGTTGTCATGATAAACTTTCTCATAATACAACTTTTTAATCAAATATACTTTTTCGTAAATGTGGTCAAACATTTATACTAACGAAAGCAAACTGCAATTATTTGCCTCATTTTGTATTCCAGGTGCAAAGATATAAAGGCTTTTTGAAACAACATAATTTTAGGAGAATATTTAAATTACGTTAAACAATGTTATACATGCTTACACTTTGCATAATAATACGAAAATAACGTTTTCATTTACTTTTCTTACTGTTTATATGCATTTTTATCCTATTTGATTCATCAATAAGTTGTCTTGCTATACTATCTTTATATGATGCTATCTCAACCATTTTGTGGTAGTGATAGACGGAATCTTCATACACATCAACTTGGGTTCTTAATTTATCAATTATGTCTTCGTCTCGTTGGACATTGAAATGTTTTTCGATGTAGCGAATGTTCGGGTCGTCAGATGGAAGCACCATCTTCAATGCCCTATATTTCAAGTCTGCCTCCTCCCAATCTTGGTGCTCTCGCCATTGGGTGAGATTGCCCCAAATGGAGAGAACGAGAGATAGAGCCAAGCCGCCAATGAAAAGAAGAACATACTTTGATGTAGGCTCGAAGCGATGGGTGACAAGTTTCTTCTGAGGTGAATTGTTCATCACTTCAAGTTTGTCTTGCAATGCCTTCGAGGAAACATCATTCTCTTGTCTCATCTGCTTGACAGCATCAACCAAGAACCTGCTTCGCTGCTCATTTTTGCCATGTTCAACCTTAATAAGGTCTGCAAAAACGATAATGGCATCTCTTAATTTGGATATTTTACCTCTGACTTCCTCTTCTTTGATAAACATCGCATTGATTGACTTATCCAACTTGGTTATGTCATTATTTGCAGGAACGGTTTCCGCTCCTGCGTTCTTTGTGGAGACAGAAAGTTCATCAACTTTCTGCTCCAATCTCTCAACTGTGCCGTAGATGGCTTCCAATAGTTCTTCTTTCATGTTCGATTCTAATTTTAAGTTTGTAACTTGCATCAAAGGCTGAAGCCCTTTCTGCGTTTTCTCTTTTT
>ENA-OQKA01000365-OQKA01000365.1-human-gut-metagenome-genome-assembly--contig:-NODE-365-length-12065-cov-3.826772_pt1 | contig 12065 bp, 9 predicted proteins | sample MGYA00242644_ERZ504789 | MGnify/ENA primary metagenome ERZ504789 (study PRJEB26092, sample SAMD00036423) | human gut metagenome | host: Homo sapiens | study: EMG produced TPA metagenomics assembly of...
CGAAAGAATTACAACAAATCAGAGAAGAACTATTGCATCTTCCTGATGGAAAAATTATTTGTGTTCACAATGGAAACCGGGTGAAATGGTTTCACAGTGACGGTCACACACAGACGTATATTCCAAAGAAACACAGAGAATATGCACAGCAGTTGGCATACAAAAGATTCTTATTGGAAAAACAGACAGAGTGTAAAAAAGAACTGTATGCATTAGAACTTTATCAACGACATGCAGTTGGTGAAAATAAAAAGTCGGACAGGTTTCTTTCAGAAGATCCGGCGTATCAGGAATTGCTCTGTCCATTCTATCAGATGGTTACGCAGGAAGAACTTATATGGAGTGATACTTCCTATCCTAAAAATCCCAATTATCCCGAACAATTGAAGTATAAAAGCTGTAAAAATGAATATGTACGATCCAAGTCAGAAGCATTGATTGCAATGAATTTGTATATGGAAAAAATTGCATACCGTTATGAGTGCGAATTAAAAATCGGGAAGGCAGTGTTTTATCCGGATTTTACAATTCTTCATCCGCTGACAGGAAAAGAAATTTACTGGGAACATTTTGGGAAGATGGACTTGCCTGAATATGCAAAGAATGCCGCGGATAAGTTACATATGTATGCGAGAAATGGGATATATCCGGGAGATCGGCTGATTACAACATATGAGACTATGGAGCAGCCGCTGGATACTGCAATTGTGCAAAAGTTAATTACTTATCATTTTAAATAATTCTGAAAGGCAGGAAAATGAGAGTATTTTGCTCTGGAAATTTATATACAGGGTATGTTGATAAACAAATAAGTATCATCTGATAAAGATTTTGTGGCGGTATTAAAAGGTGGGACATATGCCAAAAAAGGCAAGGAAACCTCCCACAGAAATCCGAAAGCAGGACATATGCAAAAAAAGGCGAGGAAACCTCCCACAGAAATCCGAAAGCAGGACATATGCAAAAAAAGGCGAGGGAACCTCCCACAGAAATCCGAAAGCAGGACATATGCAAAAAAAAGGCGAGGGAACCTCCCACAGAAATCCAAAAACGGGACATAATCAGAAAGAAAATCTGCATATGTCCCAACAAAAGGAAAATGTGGGACATAGTCAAAAGAAAATCTGCATATGTCCCAACAAAAGGAAAATGTGGGACATAGTCGAAAGAAAAAGCTCCATATGTCCCACATCCTATTTAAGTTTACCTGAAATAAAATTTGAATAAAGTTTGTGAAGTGATGGTGTAAGTTTTTCAATTTTTTGCGATGGTCAATAAATCAGCCACCATTTTTACAAGGTTTAATCAAACTCAAGTTCTTCATCTGCAGATTCTGAAACATACGTTTTGTGAATATACCGGTTCATTAAATTTTTCGGAACAGAGATGTCTTCTTTTATCAGTAAATCCAGTCATACAGGGGACGTATGATATAAAAAGTCTTGCGACCTTCCAATAAAGACTGCGGACCTAATGGGTCAGCAGTTCTTCATAAATCCCCTTTGTCTGGGTATCGTCTACACCACCCATATAGTAAGTTTTCCCATTTGCGGAAAATTGGAGAAACGCATCATTTTCTGGATTTAAGAAAACATTGACATCCTCCCCTCCGGAGATGGTAAATGTGCCTTTTTCCAATGTATCCATGCTGGTGCCGTTTGTTCTGGTCCAGTCCGGCAGATCACTTGCGGTAAGAAGTGTGGGATCTTTGATTTCACTAAGCGGAATCTGATAATCTGTTTTCAGATGCTGTGCGCATAGTGTGTGGTTTTGGATCACCAGATCAATGGGAGTAAATTCCTCCTGAATCAGCCATATGCATAACAGAGGGCAGGAAAGCATCATAATGGCACTGAAAATAGTAAGTCCTTTTCCGAGGGATGTGGCCATATTTACCGTTGTCCCGATGCCGACGCGCTGTTCTACCATCGTATGGGGATCGGACGGATTGTAGTAGAGGATGCCGCCGATCCAGTTTCTGTCATCATTTTCATCGCTGGTCAGATTCCGTTTTTGTGCATAGCTTCGGTCAATTTTTTTCAGCTTTATCATGCAGAAAATGCACAGCAGGAGTAAAAGCAGTGTATAAACAATCATGCCGGCGATGGAACATATTCCCATGTGTCTGGCAGACAGGGTAAGGATCTCCAGAAACAGGATCAGTGCCGTGTTCAGCCAGCAGGAGATCAGCCAGAAGTTCTTCCAGCGGTTTTTCTTTGCGCGTGCATAATTGATATTCACGTCACTGTCCGTACTGATGACGGAAACCGGCTGGCGGTCTATCCATACAGCTGCAAGCCAGAAGACCAGCCCGCAGGAGGCACCGATCAGACAGGAAATCCCAAGCCCGCTGGACTTTGGAAGCAGCAACAGGGCACTTGCGATACTGATGATATTTGGCAGGAAAAACGGGAGAAACCGGACTTTTCTTACGGAGCCAGCCTGTTTTAATTCCACATAATGTTCCGGCTGCCGGTCTTCGTACAGATGGTTTTGCGTTTTCCATGTTTTCAACCGGTGATTCGCACGCATGATCGGCAGGGAAAGCAGAAAAATCGCTGCCAGAAGCCAGAACATCCAGATGGTAAGCTGAATGGACATATGGGAGGTCAGCAGACTTACAAATGGAACAATCGCAAGGAGAATGGAGTAGTAACGCATTTCCTTTTTAAATTTTTGCCGGATGTCTGCGACGGTGGCATCTTTTATCCATTCTTTTTTCATGTTTACGGCAAACAGGCGTCCGTTCTCATACTTGTTTTGTGTGGAAAACAAAAACAGCATGATAAAGACGATCGGATACATGGTTGCAAAAAAGATAATATTCATAATCATAACAATCACCCCTTATAGATGCGTTTGCATAAGTCGAAAAATTCTGTCTGCGTCATGCCGCTTACTTTCGCTTCGGAAATGATCTGGCGCAGCAGTTCCTGGGATTTTTCCGACAATTCTTTATTCGTTTCAAATTCCTGCCGCACGCGGGCACCGCTTCTGCGGTCGGTGTAGATGTAGCCCTCCTGTTTTAAGAGGGTGTAGGCTTTGCTGACGGTCATGGAGTTGATACCGATCTCCTCTGCCAGTGCCCGCACGGTGGGAAGTTGTTCGCCCGGAGCAAGCCGCCCGTCCGAAATGCCGAGCACGATCTGATTGCGGATCTGCTGGTAGATCGGAATCTCGGAGGCATCATTGATGGAAATTACCATGTTTTCTCCTTCCGTAAATATCATACAATATTTTGTATTAGTTACAATAATACAAACAATACAAAATGTCAAGTAAAACAAGAAGGAATCTCAGGCATTGAAAAATAAATAAGAAAGTGCATAATAGGTTATAGAAGGAAGGGAAATTATTCTATGAAAAAATCAATGATCTATCGTGTATTGATCTATATTGCAGGATTATTAATCCTGGCGATGGAATCGTACAGGCGATTGCGGATTGTATTCACAGAAGTGTCGGATTTACGAAGAACTGTTTTGATGTGCTCAACGTGACAATTACGATTGTGATCAGTCTGGTCTGCACCGGGCGGCTGCATGGGATCGGGATCGGAACGGTGCTTGCCGTGATCCTTGTAGGGCGTACGATTGCGGTCTTTAATCATTTTACAAAGGAAAAACTGACGGCACTTGCCGGAATCGAGGAGTAAACAGGCGGTTACTTTTCCAGTGGAATTACTGCAAACGGGGAGCGTTCCTTGTTGTAGGTATGCAGTAAATCATCTGGAAAATTTCAAACCGCAATCTACATAATCAATTCTAAAAATATTCGTTTTCTATATAGTATAAAATAATCAGGAAATTCTCAGGAGAATAATTATTCAATCAATTTCATTTCAGTTTTCGTGAGCTCAAGTCAGGGCATATTTCAAGCGTGGTGGTGACGAAAATAAGACTATACTATTGAATCAGAAACATCTGATACCCATCTTGTACTATCTTTTTTGGTCAGTCAGTTGTTATATATAGTTTTTGATTGTGTGCTGTTTAAACTGACACCTGTGGATGTCGAAGCAAAAATCGTATGATGTTTATAAGCAGGCAATTATGGATGCATTTGCCTAGAATATTGCGAAGAATAATATAATACTTTACACAGAGATTTTAATTTTCTGAAATGAACACGAGTACAAATATTACAAATAGTAAAAATGCACAAAAAAATAATTGGAAATATGACACTACAGACAAAAATGCAAAAGAATATTGACATTAACAAGAACAGGTAATATATTTAATTTACAAGATAAATGTACACGTGTACAACACGACGCAGCAAGAATAGTTGAAGGTTATTTGCTTGACGAAGCAGAATAATTGGACATATTTCAGAATGGAGGATATATGAATAAGTTTAAAAAGTTTATGGCATTGGGATTGGCGGCAATGATGGTTACATCACTTGTAGCCTGTGGTGGATCAACAGGTAATGCAAAAAATAAGAAATCAGATTCATCAAAAGGGACAACAGTTACTTTCTGGAATAGCTTTACCGGAGCTGATGGAGATATGCTGGTAAAGATGGTTGATAAATTCAATAAGGAAAATACTGATGGAATCAAAGTAAAGATGGATATTTCATCAGATTTTGACAGCCAGTTATCAACAGCATTTGCAGCTGGCGAAGGGCCAACAATGATTCTTAGCTCAAGTGCTTACAGATTTACATATGGGGACTATTTGCAGGATGTTAGTGATGTGTTTGATAAGACAGATTTGAATAAGGATGATTTTATTCAGTCATATTTGGATTATTGTTCTGATGGTGATAAAACATATTTCGTCCCATTCCAGGTAGTTGGATACTATATGTACTGGAACAAAGATCTGTTTAAAAAGGCTGGTCTTGACCCTGAGACACCTCCTACATCATGGGATGAGTGGCAGCAGGATGCAGCAAAGATTTCTGATTCAACCAAAAATATTTACGGCTCAGGAATTTCTTATGATTATGCCTACCAAATTGCACACATTATGCAGAGATTTGGGGGATTGGCTGTTACTGATGATAATGGAACGTGGAAGGCTAATTTTGAAAATAATGCGGGATATGAGAATTTCCTTAACATGTACAAAGATATGGTGGACGATGGCGATAATCCTCTTGAAGCAGATACGGATTCAATGATGAGTGCTGGACAGGTTGGAATTACTGTTGGAGGTCCTTGGGTAACAGCAGGACTTGACACTGCCGGGGTGGATTATGGTATCGGGCTTATTCCACAGGGCGATGCAGGAGATATGAATTCTGTTGAGGTTATTGGATTTGGTATTACAACAGCAGCAAGTGATGCCGAAAAAGAAGCTGCTTATAAATTCATCGAGTGGTGGAATACCCAGGATAAAGATGGAAGCAGTCCTGCTTTAGAGTGGTCTCTTCAGAATGGATTCCCGGCATATACATATTCAGTTCAAAATAACAAAGAATATAAAGCTAATAAGAAACTGAGCGCCATGTCGGCAGCTAATCCGGAAGCTCCTACAGATTTTATAGTTGATTCAAACTTCCCTGGCATTAATTCTGTATTATCAGATGTTATTCCAGAGATGATCAACTCAGTGGCATTTGGTAATTCATCGGTTGAAGATGCGTTAGCAAAAGCTCAGAAATCGACCCAGAAGATAGTTGATAAATACAACAAATAGCAGGAAACATAAATAGCAAAAGAAGGGGCGGCTTTAATAAAAGGTCGCCCTTTCAATAGAAAGGTTGAAGTAATAGATGGAAAAAATAAGAAAGTATTGGAATAGACCATCCAGAAGTGCATATGTTTTTATCGCTCCTTCAATAATTTTATTGATATTATTCAATATAATTCCCTTAATTATGGCATTTGGTTTAAGCTTTTTTGATGTCCCTATTACGATGAATCATGCTACATTCGTAGGATGGGATAATTTTGTAGAAGCATTTCATGATCCACGCTTTATAAACAGTTTAAAGGTTACTGCGATTTTTACAGGCATTGAGGTACCTGTGCAAGTATTAGGGGCCTTGGTAATAGCAGCATTTATTAGCAAAAATAATAAGAGAAATAAGTTTTTACGTGCAGTGTACTTTCTCCCTGTTATTTGTTCTGCAACTGTAATAGGTATTATGTGGAGAATGATTTTACATTCAAATATAGGCTTTATAACGGCTGCTTTACAGTCAATGGGATTAGGAAAAATTAATTTTATGAATACTCCGGGACTTACAATATTTGTAATCTCGTTTATATCAATATGGAGAAGCTTTGGTATTTCGACAATAATATATGTTACTGCAATCCAGCAGGTATCACCTTCATTATTTGAAGCAGCTCAAATGGATGGGCGGGAAAATTCTTCAGTTTTTACATATAACAGTTCCTTCCATACGGCCTACATTCTGGTATATCATGATGACCAGATTTGCAGGTGCTCTTCAGATTTTTGATATCATATATGTAACGACAAACGGTGGACCAAATTATACTACAGAGTCAACTGTTAGTTATATATATTCAAGAGCGTTTTCATCAAATTCAAGCATGGGATATGCATCGGCAATGTCGGTAGTACTTTTCATTATTATTATGTTCATTACTGTCTTGATGTATAGAAGAATGGTAAAGGAGGACTAACGGTATGAAAAAGAAAAAGACGATAAGTATTGGGAAAGTATTCTTTAATGTACCGGTTGCTTTGATATTGATCATAATTGCTTTGCTGGTTTTAGTGCCGGTCATTTGGATGACATTTAGTGCTTTCAAGACAGAAAGAGAGATCATTTCATGGCCACCTACATTTATTCCTAAAACATTTACACTTGAAAACTTTGTGGACGTGCAGGGGCGAATTAACATTATTCGTTATATTGCAAACTCTGTAATATATGCAGGTGTAACAACTGCTTTAGCTGTTGTCGTAAATAGTATGGCTGGATATGCATATGCATTTTACGAATTTAAAGGTAAAACAGGAACATTTTTGATGACATTGGCAACAATGATGGTTCCTTTTCAGGTAATTATGGTTCCGTTATTCCTTGTTGTATACAAGATGGGAATGTATGACACTTATTGGGGACTTATAATTCCGAGAGTGGCAGTTGCTGGTTCAATATTTATGATGAGAGCTGCGTTTACGGGGATACCGAAAGAAATGGCAGAGGCAGCCAGAATTGATGGCCTGTCGGAATTTGGAATATTCTGGAAAATTATGCTTCCGCAGGTAAAACCAGCGGTAATAACATTGGTTATTTTAAGTGTTAATGGCTCTTGGAATGATCTGTTATGGCCGATGATTGTTACAAGCAGTACAGAAATGAGAACACTTGCAAATGGATTAGCATTATTTATAGGACAAAATACTATTGAATATGGTGCTGCTTTTGCAGGAGCACTTGTTTCATTACTGCCGATGTTTGTACTTTATATGTTTGGACAGAAGTACTTTGTTGAAGGCATGAGCAGTGGTGGATTAAAAGGATAGGAGTTGAGGAAGATGGAAACTACAAAAGTAGTATGTAATAAAGAATTTCAAATTGACAGAGTAGATTCTAGATTGTTTGGCTCTTTTCTTGAGCATATGGGAAGAGTCATATATTCTGGAATATATGAACCTGACAACAAGAATGCTGATGAAGACGGCTTTAGGCAGGATGTGATTGATCGCGTAAAAGAAATGAATGTAACAACAGTACGTTATCCAGGTGGTAATTTTGTTTCTGCATACCATTGGGAGGATGGTGTTGGGGCTAAAGAAAAGAGACCGCATAAACTTGATCTTGCATGGAGGTCAATTGAAACAAATGAATTCGGTACAAATGAGTTTATGAAATGGGCAAAAAAAACAAATGTTAATCCTATTTTTACGGTAAATTTAGGAACACGGGGTGTTGAAGATGCTGCACATTATCTTGAATACTGTAATTTTCCTAGCGGAACACAGTATAGTGACATGCGTAAATCTCACGGTGTAGATGAGCCATACGGAATAAAAATGTGGTGTTTGGGGAATGAGATGGACGGAAGCTGGCAGATAGGACACAAATCAGCGGAAGAGTATGGAAAGATTGCGGCTGAGACCGGAAAGGTTATGAAGTTGATAGATCCTGATATAGAACTGATTGTATGCGGAAGTTCTCTGTCAAGTATGGATACATATCCTGAGTGGGATATGGAAGTGTTGGATAAAACTTATGATGTTGCAGATTATCTGGCACTGCATCAGTATTATGCAGGACAGGAAAAGGGAACAAAAACTTTTCTGGCACAATCGGTTGATATGGAAGAGTATATTCATACTATTAGATCTGTTGCACAGGTTATCAAGCAAAAAAAACGTTCTAAAAAAGATATGAAGTTTAGCGTTGATGAGTGGGGCGTATGGGCTGTGCCAAGCAATACTGTAAATAATGAAATTGATGAGAAACCATGGCAGATAGCACCCGCAATCAGTGAACAGATTTACACCCTTGAAGATGCGTTATTGTTTGCAGAGATGCAGATGGTAATAATTAGAAATGCAGATGCAATTAAAATCGCATGCCAGTCACTTCTTACTAATATAAGTGCATGTATTATGACAGAAAAGGGTGGGGGGCATTGGTTACAGACTATATATTATCCATTTTATTATTTCGCAAATTACGCTAAGGGGATAGTTTTAAATGTCTCGAGTACTGGGCCAGTATATGACTGTAAAGAATTTAACAATGTGCCTTATGTAGATTCTATTGTTGTATGGAATGATGAGGATGGAGAGTTAGTCTTTTTTGCAGTAAATCGTGATGAAGATAATAAACAGAAAGTGTCACTTCAATTGTCGGATTTTGAAGTAGATAGTGTAATCGAAAGTATCGGTATGACAGCAGCAGATAAAAAAATGACAAATCAATTTCAGCATGATGCTGTTAAACCGGAAACAGTTGACAATGTGAAACTGGGCAATGGGGAGGCGAAAGTAGTATTAAAACCATTATCATTTAATGTGGTTAGATTAAGAATAAATCAGTAACAGGAATATATAGTGAATCCTGAGAAAATCGTGAGTTCATTGATGATAACAGGCGATTATGGTATACTCTGACTAGAAATATACGGGGGTACGAATATGGCAATTACAGTAAATCAGATAGCAGAGCAGTGTGGTGTTTCCAGAACGACAGTTCTTAGAGCTTTAAATGGTGGAAGTGTGTCAAAGGACACTAAGGAACGAATATTGCAGGTGGCTAAAGATAATAATTATCGCCCGAATCTTCTGGCTAGGAGCTTAAATCATGGAAGAACAATGTCACTTGGGGTTGTAACAATCAATATCGAAAACATGTACTTTGTACAATCATTAAATACTATTAATAAAGAGGCTGATAAAAGAGGATATTTTACTAATATAGTAGTTTGTGATGATAGCCTTGAATGGGAGAAAAAACTTATTCAGGGATTGGCTGAACGTCAAATGGAAGGGATATTGATTAACCCAATAAACAAAGGAAAAGAATTTGAAGATTTTCTCTTATCACTGCATGTTCCGGTAGTATGTATTGGCAATCAGGTATCAGAAAAGATTACAACTGTGCAGGTAAATGAAATGGTTGCGACCATGGATGCGGTAAAACATATTGTATCAAAGGGCTATGAGAAGATTCTGTTTATCTGTCCTCCGCTTGAGATGAAAGAAGTGAAAAATACTTATACGCATGAGCAGAGAGAATTGGGATTTAGAAATGCTATGGGGATGTATCCAGATGTAAATATGCATGTAATTGGAAAAAATGAATTTTTACAAGAAGTGCAAACAGTTTGCAAAAATAATCTGGATAAAAGAACCGCTTTTCTTTGTTCAGGAGACAGCTATGCATTGATGATAATGCAATGGGCTGCTAAGGAAGGCTATGAAATTCCAAAAGATTTTGGATTAATGGGATTTGATGATATCAGTGTTTTACAATATATTTCTCCAAAACTTACAACGGTTTCGACAAATGTTGAGGGAGTTGCATCTACTGCGGTAGTGGAACTTATCCAACAGATAGAATCAGAAGTATATTCGCCTAAGTCTATATATTTGAATCACAAAATATTAGATAGAGATACATTATAATTACCGTATTCATATTTCCTGTGCGAATAAAGGAGATATGAATATGAATAAAAACAATTATATAGAAACTGAGTACAATAAACCATTTATTAGACAGCGTGCAGATCCATATGTGTATAGGCATTCGGATGGAAACTATTATTTTACAGCTTCCGTGCCGGAGTATGACAGAATAGTATTGCGACGGAGTAATACTTTAAACGGGTTAAGAGAGTCAGATGAAGTAACTATATGGAAAAAGCATGATAAGGGAATCATGAGCGTGCATATTTGGGCACCAGAGATTCATTATCTAGACAATAAATGGTTTATTTATTATGCAGGAGGAGATATTGATGATATATGGGCTATAAGACCATATGTGTTAGTGTGTGAAGGACAGAATCCGTTAAATGATTCGTGGAAAGAACTTGGAATGGTAAAGGCAACTGATGCTTTTTCTTTCAATGATTTTTCATTGGATATGACGGTGTTTGAAAACAAAGGTAAGAGATATTGTGTATGGGCTGAGAAAGTAAATATCGGTAAGAAAATATCTAACTTGTATATTGCAGAGATGAAGTCCCCTACAGAACTTGCTACAGCGCAAGTACTTTTATCCTCTCCTGATTATGAATGGGAAAGGGTTGGTTTTTGGGTAAATGAAGGACCGGCAGTAATCAAACATAATGGAAAGATTTTCTTGACATATTCAGCCAGTGAAACGGGAGAATGCTATTGTATGGGAATGCTGAGCATTGGCGAAAATGAAGAGATTTTGAATCCTCGTGCTTGGAAGAAGGAATGTAATCCTGTTTTGAAAACTGATGTTGATAAGCAAATATATGGACCAGGACATAATTCGTTTGTAAAAGATGAAACAGGTAATGATGTAATGATTTATCATGCCAGACAGTATGATGAAATTATAGGTGATCCGTTGTATGATCACAATCGTCATGTTTATCGGATGAAAATAAAATGGAATTCAAGAGCTGAACCCGTTTTTAACTATGGCAATAACTTTTAACATGATTTTCAGAAAGAATAAGGAGGAGCCACTAAAACAAGCAAATATAAAAACAGACCGCCTAAAGTGAAAAATCAAAAACAACACTTTCGCAGTATGACCGCCTTCGCATGATTCAAAGCCAATCGGAAAGGAAGGTGGTATAAATGAAGTCAAAAAATCAAAGCGGCTAAATTTCCATACCGAAAATACATCGAAGATCTGGAAATGAATCTTCTTCCGGAAGGAATGCGAAAATGCCTACCGGAGCTGTGTACGCTGGATTTTATCAGAGAAGGAAAAAACATCATTATGACCGGCAATCCGGGAACCGGGAAAACGCACACGGCTATCGGACTTGGAATAAAGGCCTGTGAACAGGGCTATCGTGTCCTGTATACAACAATTCCTTATCTGGTAATAGAACTAAAAGAAAGTAATAGCAAGCAAAAACTCCGCACATATCAGAAACGCTTTGAAAAATACGATCTGATCATAGCTGATGAGCTTGGTTACATATCTTTTGATCGGGAAGCTGCTGATTTGTTATTCACAGTCCTTTCATTAAGGGCATCCCAGAAATCAACCATTATTACTTCAAACCTTACATTTGAGAGATGGGACGAAATCTTCGGAGATGCCGCCATTACAAGTGCAATCGTTGATAGGCTTACATACAAAGCTTATCTGATTGATATGGAAGGCGATTCCTACAGGCTCCGTGAAACCCTGCGGAACAACGGAACCGACTTCGAAACAGTAGTAAAATAGTAACTGCACCTGTGGCAGTAATGCTGCAGGTGCCAAACTTGGTCTAAAGTGACCTAGTTTTCAATGAGCGGTTGACCGAATTTTCGGTTGACAAATACAGCAAGTATTTATTACAAAATAAAAAGATCTCAGGATTATTTCTAAGACTGAGATTTTGATTACATAATAACACTGACTAAAAGGCCCTTCTATTTTACTGAATTTCTTCTCCATTTTCATTTAAAAACTTGTAT
>ENA-OQKA01000366-OQKA01000366.1-human-gut-metagenome-genome-assembly--contig:-NODE-366-length-12052-cov-2.929057_pt1 | contig 12052 bp, 15 predicted proteins | sample MGYA00242644_ERZ504789 | MGnify/ENA primary metagenome ERZ504789 (study PRJEB26092, sample SAMD00036423) | human gut metagenome | host: Homo sapiens | study: EMG produced TPA metagenomics assembly of...
CACCGTCAGCAGAAGAGTATGCATGACAGATGGAACGACGCTGACACGTTTCGGAGAAAGACCAGGAGTAGGACCGGGTTAGAGGAAAAATAAGAAATATACTAAAACAACATAAGAAAGTTAAAAAGAAGTGATGATGTATATGAAAAACAATACATCATCACTTCTTTTTAATAATTGATTCCGTTAACAATTTGATGCGAACAGTAACGATGAGATTATTTTGGGTGTTCGGGATACAAGAAACTACTTGATGGAGAAAAATAAATAGGTTATCATAAAGACAGGAAAAGATTGCGGAGGGAAAATCAAAAAGGAAAGAGGTGAAAACTAAGCATTTGTGCACGAAAACAAATTGCGATGTTGCGGAATCGTGATTCACACAAACAGGAGGAAGCAATTTGAAAAATGCACCAGACAAGCTCCAGTGGCATCCGGCATTCTGTGCCGCTGCAGGGCTGGAATTCCATGAAGACATTGAACGGCTGGAGTTAAAGCCGGAATACAATCTGAGCAAGGAACCAATCCGCATTGATCTTCTTATTATAAAAGAAGAAAGTGACAGACGAATTAAGAATGAAATTGGTCATATCATGAAAAAATATAATGTGATTGAGTATAAGAGCCCGGAAGATGCACTGACTATTGATGATTTTTATAAGACAGTTGGATATGCATGTCTGTACAAAGGTTATGGAGAACGTGTAGATGCAGTTCCAATCAACGAACTGACAGTATCTATTTTCAGAGCAAAGCGACCAGAGAAAATGTTTTTGACATTGCAGAAGTATGGACATAAAATAAAGAAAAATATTCGGGAATTTATTATGTGACAGAACGGTTGCCGTTTCCAGTGCAGATTATTGTGACACAGGAATTAGAGCCGCGTGAGCACAGGAGTTTGAGGATTTTGTCCAATCATGCAAAGAAAGAAGATGTGGAAGAATTCTTGAAAGAAGTAGAAAAAATGAATACCCCACGTGAGCGACAGAATGTTGAAGCAGTATTACAGGTAAGTGTCAAGGCAAATGATGAGTTATATCGTGAAATAAGGAGGGATGCGAATATGTGTGATGCGTTGAGAGAATTGATGAAGGATGACATCGAACGTGAAGTAAGTGCTGCCAGAAAGCTGGGAGAATCCGAAGGGGAAGTGCGAGGTAAAGCTATGGGAGAAGTTGTAGGAGAAGCAAAAATTATCCTTAAAATGAACCACAGCGGAATGTCCCCGGAAAACATTGCATCCATCACAGGTAAGGATCTGGATGAGATCAATGCAATACTGGAAGGAAAAGTTCCGGTGTTGGGGTAAATTAAAAGAAGAAATGTATACTTGAACGTGCAGAGGTATGGAATTAAGAAGGGGAGGTGACTGGTATGTTGGCTTTGCAGGGATACTATGACGGAAACATGGTTCGAACTTTGGAAAAAATTCATGCAAAGAAAAATCAGAAATTGATTATAACAGTTTTGGACGAATTTATGGATGAATCAGATTCAAAAGATGAAAAAAAATCAGCGAGAGGGATATTGGCTCAATATGCAGATCTCGGCTTACGAGAGAAAGAACAATATGCTTGGGAAAAGGCGGTGACAGAAAAGCATGGTAGTGCTTGATGCAAACGTTATTTTAAGATATCTTCTGAATGATAATGAGGCAATGGCAAAAGAAGCTGAAAATGTTATAAAAACAGAAGTTACAATGGTTCCAATTGAGGTTATTGCGGAAGTTGTATATGTATTAAAGGGAGTATATTCTGTTGATAGAGTCAAGATTAGGGATGCATTGATGGAATTTTTGTCAGAAGTGACAGTTGCAGAAAAAGAAGTTATTCAGATAGGAATTGAAGCATATGTGGAAAACAATTTAGATTTTGTAGATTGCATTCTATATGCGTATAGCTGTGTAAAGAAATATGATATCAAAACATTTGATAAGAAATTGAATAAATTGTTATCTAGGTGATGGCTAAGTAGTTAAACAAAGAAAGTGATATCCAATCAATGAACTGACAGTATCTATTTTCAGAGCAACCCGACCGGAGAAAATGTTTTTGACATTGCAGAAGTATGGACATAAAATAGAAGAAAAATATCCGGGAATTTATTATGTGACAGAACATTTACCGTTTCCAGCGCAGATTATTGTGACACAGGAATTAGAGCCGGGAGAGCATCGAAGTTTGCGGATTTTGTCAAACCATGCGAAAAAAGAAGATATAGAAGAATTCCTGAGGAACGTGGAAGAAATGAATACACCGCGTGATCGACAGAATGTTGAGGCTGTGTTACAGGTAAGTGTCAAAGCAAATGATGAGTTGTATCGTGAAATAAGGAGGGATGCGAATATGTGTGATGCGTTGAGAGAACTGATGAAGGATGATCTGGAAGATGCCAGAAAACTGGGAGAATCGGAAGGGGAGGCAAAAATCATTATCAATATGAACCGTAGTGGAATGTCCCCAGAAAACATTGCATCCATCACAGGTAAGGATCTGGATGAGATCAATGCGATACTGGAAGGAAAAGTTCCAGTGCTATTATAAGTAGCATCTAAAAATAACATAAGGAAGCAAAAAAAGTGATGAGGTATGAGAAAAAACAATACATCATCACTTTTTTGATAGGAAAATGCTGCATAATTTTGCGTTCAAAAAACAGACTGCACCATTTGTGTGCAGCTGCCATTGCCATATTCAGCTACCTGTTGTCAGGTGATGAATGCAAAGCTGTCATAAAGACGCTTGAAAGTAAATCTCCAGCGATTACTCCTTCCAATGGACAGTACCAGACGGCCGGCATGTTCTGTCAGATGTCCCGCAAACTGCATAAGATTACTGATTACCGTACGTATTCTTCGGCGATGTATTTTCTTCCGGCCGGGAGCATCCTTCTTTTTCAACGATTCCTGCCCTATGATTCGAAGGATATTATATGCGATCCTTGTCAGCTCCGGCACCGGTTTGTTGCTCTCAAACTTTCCCGACGGGAGTCTTTCAACATCCATGTCCGTCTTGATTTCACTGTGATACTGCACACTTTCTCCGTGGGCATGGTAAAGATCAGTGACTGTTTCGTCTGGCAGGAAAGTGTTTGTCCAGTATGTGCCCAGTTCTATATCGGGTACGATAAAATACTGCCCATATCGGTCAATGGTTCTTTCCGTGATCTCAAGTATCCCTTATGTCTCAAGGCATTTCATTCCAAGAAATATGAGTACATTGTTCAGAGGATATGGGCACGTGCTATACTGCATAATTTCAGTTCCGAGATCATATCAAATGTCGAAATAGAACAGCGCGACACCCAATACGAGTATCATGCCAACTTTACAGAAGCATTCAGGATATGCAGGGATTTTCTTCGAATCCATGATGGAGTTTCCACAATGGAGAGAAAGCTTGATTGCGCAAAACATCCCATAACGATGAAAAAGCTTCCATCTATGCAATGCCGTACCCGTCTGATGGCGCGTTGTGGACTTAAGTTTATCGACCAAGTGATCTGTTTGAATCCTGCTTGTCTTAAGGCAATGACATTGGTTCTGAACAGATACAATATTTTTTCAAAAATAAATTAATAAAAAGGGGTTAAGTATCTTTCGCTTATGCCGATATAAAGTGTAAGTAAGCAAAGAATGCTACTTCGTGAAATCCGAAATGAAGCGTACGGTCAGAGTAGGAGTGTTCACAAATAAAACAAATTTACTTCAGCATGGATGCTGAAGCCCAATTCAAGGAGGAAAAATAATATGGTAGTACAGCACAATCTTACAGCGATGAACGCTAATCGTCAGTTAGGAATCACATCAGGAGCTCAGGCAAAATCTTCAGAGAAATTATCTTCCGGTTACAGAATCAACCGTGCAGGTGATGATGCTGCTGGTCTTAAAATTTCTGAGAAAATGAGAAGCCAGATCCGTGGTCTTGACAAAGCTTCTTCAAACGCACAGGATGGTATTTCTCTTATCCAGACAGCTGAAGGCGCTTTAGGTGAGGCACATTCTATCTTACAGCGTATGAATGAATTAGCAGTTCAGGGTGCTAATGATACCAATGAGAGCATTGACCGTGATGCTATCGATGAAGAGTTATCTGCTCTTACATCTGAGCTGGATCGTATCGCATCTACAACACAGTTCAACAAACAGAATTTATTAGATGGAAAATTTACATCTAAGAACTTACAGGTTGGAGCAAATTCTGACCAGAAGATTTCTATCTCTATCGGAGAGATGAACTCCAAAGCATTAGGATTACACAATATTACTGGAACAACGACACAGTCTCAGACTGGTAAGAAAGTTACAGGATTTACCTTTGGTAAATATTCAACAAAAGCAACAAATTCTAAAGATAACTTTTCAAAACAGGCAAATGATGCAAATACAAGCTTAAAGGCAGCTATAGATGCAAGCAGGACAGCAGCAGCATATATGAAACAGATTGATTTTGGAACTGGTAGTGCATATTATCTGAACGCAACAGGCTCAAAATTCGCAGGTGCTAAATCTGCTATGAATGCCGATACAACAGCATTAAAGACTACAGTTTCTGATGTATTTAAGAAAAATTGGAAGACTAAAGCAGCTACTTATGCTAATACACAAAATGTAATAGCAGATAAGACGACAGTTGGACAGGCTACACAGCTCACAGATCCGAGTGTTAAGGATTATGCAAGTGCAAATGCTACAATTGATGCAGTACAGAAAGCTATTAATTCTGTATCTTCTCAGAGATCTGCTCTTGGTGCATTACAGAACAGATTAGAGCACACAGTGGCAAACTTAGATAACGTATCTGAGAATACATCCTCTGCTGAGTCTCGTATCAGAGATACAGATATGGCTGACGAGATGGTTGAGTACAGCAAGAACAATATCTTGCTCAGGCTGGACAGTCCATGCTTGCACAGGCTAATCAGTCTACACAGGGTGTACTTTCTCTGTTACAGTAATCTGAAATATCATAAGATTACAATACGAATAAAAGAGTTGGCATTGCCAGCTCTTTTATTTTAGAGAAATTTGAGGTGTTGAGAGATGCAGGGAAAATGGGTAAACCTATATAATATACTAAAAATATAGAAGAAGATTTTTTGGATTATCAAAATAGAAAAATTTGTTGCCAATACGGGAACAGTTAAATAATATACAGGAATTTGCAGTTTGGTTTCTTCAGAAAAATCCGCTTGGAATGGACAAAGAGGCATTTATACAGGCGAAGAAAGAAATAATAGCTATTTTGCAAGATATTGTTTCAGCAATTGAGGAAAATGATTATGTTCTTATGCACGATGCAATTACATATGGAGTTATGGAATATTTAAAAGCATGCAACCCGGAACTGGTGGAGGCGGAGTAAATGACAATCTATGAGAAAAATATACACACATTAGCAAAATATTATCCGGGTATGGATCATAATATTGAAAAAGCCAGAAAAGAGCTAAAAGAAGAACTTGATTTAATAGAAGAACTGTCAGCAGATGGCGAACCTATTTTGAAAATAAAAAAGATGGACATTATTTGTATCTGGCAGGTAAGAGGTGTGCGAGAAAACCACCTGAAGAATGGATGCAAGAACAGGGAGAGTTATGCGAAAACTACACCTTTATAATTATGGGAATGGGAAACATTGGTTATTTAAGAGAATTAATTGAGTGCGTTGATGTAAGACTTAATATTATAATATATGAACCATCAGCTCAAATCTTTTTAAAAGCTTTGGAATGGCTGGATTTGGAAAAAGGGATGGATAAGCATCTTATTATATTTTGGGTAGAAAATATCGGAATGATGACACTGGATAAGATGAATGATGTACTTAAAAGTGTAATGACATTAGAACATTTAAAGCATGTGCAATTATTTATAGAGCCAAATTATGATATTTTGTTTGCAGATAAATGTGAACAACTGATAAAGAAGTGTAATGATACAGCACTGGATAGCAGGATGGCGTATAATACTGCCAAATTATTTGCCAATATAGATTCTATAAATACAATGAAAAATGCAAAATATTTGTGTGATGCTTATAAAACAATTCAGTTATATGAGACGATACCTTTTGACGTCACAGGAATTGTTGTGGCTGCAGGACCATCCTTAAATAAAAATATAAAGGAACTGAAAAAAGCAAAGGGAAAAGCGCTGATTATCGCAGTTGATACGGCAATAAAGCCATTACTTAATGCCGGGATTGTGCCAGATATGTTTTTTATAGTGGATGCTTTAAAACCAGTAGAGTTAGTAGAAATTGAGGGTGCAGATACAATACCATTGGTTACATCGTTGAATGCCGCTCCGAAGGTATTAGATTATCACAAGGGAAAGAAGTTCTTTTATGATGAGTATTATAGATTTGCAGAAAAAATTATAAGTAAAAGTGGATTGCGCTGGGGAGATGTGGCAACAGGAGGTTCGGTTGCCACAAATGCTTTTTCGTTACTATATAAAATAGGATTAAAAACGATTATTCTTGTAGGGCAGGATTTGGCGTTAACTGGAAATAAAAGTCATGCGGATGGCACTTTTCAAGAAAAGATGCCAGAAATAGAAACGACAGATTGCCAATGGGTTGAGGGAAACTATGAAGAAAAAGTACCTACCCGAACAGATTTATATTCTTTCTTAAACTGGTATGTTGAAACGATACGGGAGTTTAAAGAACATGTAAAAGATTTTCGTGTTATCAATGCAACAGAAGGAGGAGCCAAGATTGATGGAACAGAGGTAATGACATTAAAAGAAGCAATTGCTCAAACTTGTACAAAAGAGGTTGATATAGCGGCATGTTTAGACACTCTTTCTCCGATGTTGAAAGAAGAGGATCGAGTATGGGCAATCGATTATCTGACAAGTATTCCGGAGCAATTTGAATCTTTAAAAAGAAAACTGAAAAATTACATAAAAGCTATTGCTCACTGGAACGTCTTTGCAAAAAACAAAAGATGGATTCAAAACAATATTTAACTCTGTTAAAAACAATAAAAAACAGATAAAAACCATTGAAAATGATGATATGTATCAACTTGTGACCATGACAATGCCCTCTGCACTTAAAATTATGAGAGATGAGGAATTTGAACATCTTAATACATTACAGGAAGAGGGAAAAGAAATTGCAAGAAAAGGCAAATTATACACAAATTTAGTGACCGAAGGTGCAGGTTTGCTCAAAACTGAATCAGAACAAATTTTTTCCGGTCTCAAAGAAAAAGCTAATTAATAATATTATAAATTTTTTGAAAGATGGTATCAAAACTATGATTTTTTAGTACTTTTTGATAACCGGATTCAGCAATGGCGAGTCGCTCTTCTTCATGAATTAAATAATAATCAATTTTCTGTAACAAGTCTTTTTTACTTTCGAAGAAGACAAAATCTTCTCCGGCATGAAAATGCTTCAGAAAATCGGATTGAAAGTTTGTGAGTAGAAAACCACCACAGGACATAATTTCCATACAACGAAGCGGAATACCACTTCTGATACTTCGAAGAGTGATATTTAGGTTTATTTTACTATTATGAAAAATGTAAGGGGTTTCCGTAAGATAATTGGCACATCCCATATTGATGGCATGAGGAATTACATAGTTTTCATTAGGAGTAAAAATTTTTAGAGGAAAATGGGTAGCTATCTCAGTAAGTGTATGGATTCGTTCTATAGAAGTTAACTTGCGACAAAGGTAATAGTCGGAAAAAATAAAACTGAGAGGTTCAACGCCATCTGGATTTTTCTGATAATGTATGGAATTTTGCAATTCTGTGATAATTGGTGCAGTAAGGCATTCTTCTAAAAAACTGTAGCCATACACATGCGACTGTGCCTGCATAAGAGCATCTAAATACCCTTTAGCATAGTTAGAAATATTATGCAATGAATCATAGAGATTATGTGATTCATTATATAAGGATCCTACAAAGGAGACTTCAGCAGAGAGTTTAGAAGAATTATAAGGCTCTCGCAGGAGTGCATGGATTCGCTCAGCATTAACAGGGAGAGGCATATAATAAAATGTAGAGATTCCCTCATTTTGGAATTGCTCCACAAGATAACTGTCAAATAAAAAAATATAATTTGTTGGGTATGTAACCGTATAGGAATAGAGTTTTACCTGTGGACTATCATAGACAAAAGATACATATTTGGTGTTATATCTATGGCATGCTGTAGCCAGTAATGGAAAAAAATTATAAGAAAAACAGAAATCAAAATGTTGTTTTTCTAATATGGGGTATATAGATTCCATGAACGAAGAACTGTTTCTAAGATTATACTCAGGATGTGAAAATAAGGTAACGCAATCACCACTCTTATAAAAAAAATCTAATAAATCTGTGCGACCAAAGCATGACCAGTCAAGAAATAAAATATTCATATGATAAAATCCTTTCTATATATAGATTTTATTATAGCAGAGATGAAAATTTTTTCTACTATTTATGAAAGAATTTACAAAACGAGGAGAAATAAAAATGAATGGTAAAATAGAGCAATTAATTATGAATGGTAAATATCAGGAAGCATGGATTGCTATAGCAGAATATGAAAAAGAATATCCGTTTGATGCGGATATGGATACGTATAGAGTTCTATGTTTAAATAATGCAGGAGAACATCAGATGGCTTTGCAATATGCGTATAGAGCAGTTCAAAACCAGCCATATGTTGCCGATGCACATTGCAATTGCGGCTATGCATTTGAACTGTGCGAGAATTACTTTCAAGCCTATGAACAATATGCGGTTGCAAAAGAATTGGCATTAGGTGGAAATCCTATTGGTGTACCAATTGAAAAAATAGAAGAATCTATGCAGCAGATATTAAACATAATTATGAATCGGGTACAATTAGGAGAAACAGATGATATAGAAACAGATAAAAGATGGATAAATTATATTGCTAATATGGATAGGATTAACTGGGGCATTAGAAAACCGGTATTTCATGATGGCACAAATATGATTGCCCAAAAATACAATGATTATCCTGGTCTGCCTGAAATATTTGCAGGAATTACTGGAATGCAGAGCGCATATCATATGATTTGTAATAAATTATATGTGAATACGATAATGGAAGAGACTGATTTGCAACGAACATATGCAATGGGAAGCAATATAGAAATTGAATCGGATACAGAATGTTTTGTTCCGTTAATTATGGATAGACCGGGACGATTATGCGTGCAGACAGAAAAAAAAACAGGCAGAAATAGAATATAATTCTCCGTTACAGTATATTAATTACCGAGTTCCAAAAGGAAAAGTATTGATTTCTTCTGAAGATAGAGAGTTCCGGCTTGGCGAAGTGGTTCCAATTATTCATGATAGAAAAAGAAAACCTTTGATTTTGAATATTTTGTTGATGGATTATCGCAAACTGTTTTAGAAAATCATATGGAAATGTTAATGCCAAATACATATCGTTTTTTTAGGGAAGGAATGATATGTACAAATGCACATACAGCTGGAGACTGGACATTTCCGTCTATTGCTTCCATTGTAACTGGACAGACGATGGCAAATCATAAGATGCTTCATTCAAAGTTATTGAGAAAAATAGATGCTGAGACACCAATTCTTTTTGAATATTTTAAAAACGCTGGTTATAATACCACAAAAATAGGGGGAAATTGGAGAATTGCGCCAAATTATGGGTATGCAAGAGGAATGAATCGTGTGCATTACCAGCATATGTATGAAGGATTTCCGATAGAGAAGGTAGTCTCAGAAGTTGAAGAGCAAATTCATACAATGCGAGAGACAGATCAGTTTATATGGATGGAAATCGGAGAATTACATTCAATAGCAGATGAATATAATGTTGCACCTCTTCAGGGGCAATTTATGATATGGGAAAATGATAACACAAAGGGAAAAATCAACTCTGTTAAGCAGGAATACGATGAGACAAAAAGAAAGTATTATTTAAAACAGATTGAATATGTGGATCGAAAATTAGCTGGATTATATCAATATATTGAAAATAATTTTGAAGAAAATGAAATTGTAATCACTTTATTTGCAGATCATGGGCAGGGTTATTTAGTTCGCCCGGAAGAGGAATTTTTGTGCGATGAAAGAACGAAGATTGCATTTATGACCAAAGGCGGCGGGGTAAGTGGAAAAACAGAGGAATTAATCTCAGCATGTGATTATACACCAATTATATGTAAACTGGCAGGAATAGAATATAATTACGAGAATACAGATGCCTCACTGCCTGTAGTGTATGGGGGTGAAAAAGAAAGAGAGTTTACTGTAACAGAAAGCATACATGTAGGAGATCCGTATCAGATCTTGCTTAATGGAAGAGATTTTACTTTTTATCTGAAGGGAATAGAAAAAGTCACATCAGAATGTAGAGTTCCACTCGATACATATGAAGTGAAATTATCAGATAAAAATGGCAATATACTTCATGATAAAGACAAAATAAATTATTACACCAAATGGTGTTTAGATCATATAGGTTCGTGCAGAATATATAATAATTAACATGAGGAGCAATGCGTAATGGGAAAAGGTACATTATATTGGATCACAGGCTTATCTGGAGCTGGAAAAACAACAATTGGAAATGCGCTATATTATGAACTAAAGAAAAAGCAGGATAACCTCATTATTTTAGATGGAGATATTTTAAAAAAATTAGTCGGTAATTCGTTGGGATATTCACAGAGCGATCGTAAGAAACGTGCTTATTATTATTCTAATCTGTGCAAAACATTAACCGATCAAGGCATATCAGTTGTTATCTGTACAATCGCCATGTATGATGAAGTCAGAGATTGGAATAGAGCCAATATAGAGAAATATGTTGAAATTTTTTTGAATGTTAACAAAGATATATTGATGAAACGGGATCGCAAAGGATTATATTCTGGACAATCGGCAGGAAAAATAGAGAATGTTGCAGGAATGGATCAGGATGTGGAATTTCCAAAAAATCCGGACATTATTATTGAAAATGATGGAACTATTACAATTTCAGATTGTGTGAATAAAATCATGGAATATAAAGTGAATGTGAAGGACACATTTGATAGGGATGTAAATTATTGGAATCAATATTATCTAAGGAAAGAAAAAGAGATACAGGAACCAAGCGATTTTGCAAAATTTGTTTTGCCATATATGGAAACACACAAAAAATTATGGATATGGTTGCGGAAATGGTAGAGACAGTATCTATTTTTCACAAAATGGATTAGAAGTTACAGGGGTAGATGCATCAGAAGAGGCTATATCTCATCTAAATCAATACAATAGGAAAAACAGTATGTTCGTATGTGATGATTTTGTAACATGTAAAGCATTATATCAGGTTCAGTATGATTATTTCTATAGTAGATGGACAATTCATGCAGTATCTGAAAAACAGGAATGGGAACTATTAAAAAATGTATCATCGGCAATTAAGAAAAAAGGATTATTTTTTATTGAAGTCAGAAGTATTAAAGATGATTTGTTTGGAAAAGGGACAAAAATTGCAAAAAATACGTATTCATATAATGACCATTTCAGACGTTTTATTGTAAAGAAGGAACTAGAGGAAAAGTTGGAGAAACTAGAGTTCGAAATAATTTATGAAAAAGAAGATAAAGGTCTTTCGAAGACGACAGTATCCGATCCAGTTTTAATTCGAATAATTGCAAGAAAAAGATGATGAAGACACAGATTTTTGTTATGACTCACAAAAAATTTAATCCCCCTAATAATCCGATATATATACCGCTTCAAGTAGGAGCTGCTTTGAATCCTGATTTGGGATATATGAGAGATGATGTTGGAGATTCTATATCAGCGTTGAATCCCTATTATGGAGAACTCACAGGAATGTATTGGTTATGGAAAAACTATCATGATGCAGATTTGATAGGAGTATGCCATTATAGGCGTTTTCTTTTTTAAATGAAAGAGGGACACTTATGACGCAGGAAGAATATGAAACGGCATTGCAGGATGTAGATGTAATGGTTTCAAATTGCATACATGCACCAACATCTTATTTGGAATATTTTGGAAACTCTCATAATG
>ENA-OQKA01000369-OQKA01000369.1-human-gut-metagenome-genome-assembly--contig:-NODE-369-length-12027-cov-4.139916_pt1 | contig 12027 bp, 7 predicted proteins | sample MGYA00242644_ERZ504789 | MGnify/ENA primary metagenome ERZ504789 (study PRJEB26092, sample SAMD00036423) | human gut metagenome | host: Homo sapiens | study: EMG produced TPA metagenomics assembly of...
CTGGTGCTCGAGATTCGCCAGTATGGTCAAGACCACGCAAGAGGTGGCGCGCGCCGAGGACGAGGCCGCCCTGCGCGCAGGCCGTGGAGCAGATTCGCGAAAAACGTCGCCGCGAGCAGGAAGGCCGAGGACAACGCCAAGGAGCAGAACGACGGTGGCCATACCGATGAAAGTGCGGAAGCCGACCCCGGCGCCCTAGACGATTCCAACCACTCGGCATAGCGCGTCTGCGCCTTTCGTCCCTGCAATTTGGATGCTCGTAGATGTTCCGAATCGTCTGCTTTTTCATGCCGATATTCGTGCTACAGTTTGAGCGCTTTGTTGCCAATTGATTTCGGGGGAGTGGAATGGAGCAGGAGCGCGCAGCGCAGCGTGCACGCAAAAAGACTTCGGTACCGATGACGGCGGCGTCCGATTTTGTCGTGCCCGAGGGAACTGACGAGCTCAGCCGCAACACCCGTCGCGCCTGGCGCGACCGCCTCAACGATGCCCAGACGCGCAAGATGATCACGGGTGTTTTAGCCACGCTGGTGGGCGGTTCGTTTTGGGGTTTCTCGGGTACCAGCGCGAGTTTTTTGTTCGATACCTACCATGTCGATACGCTGTGGCTTATGAGCATACGGCAGATTCTCGCCGGCCTGCTCTTTATGGCTGTGGTTGTCACGCACGACCGCGCACGCCTGGTCAAGCTTTGGACGACGCCCGCCGACCGTAGGCAACTGCTGCTTTTTACCGCTTTTGGCCTGCTGTTCAACCAGTTCTGCTATCTTTCGGCCGTGCGTCTGACCAATGCCGGAACCGCGACGGTGCTCCAGTGCCTGCAGCTGGTCATCATCATGGGTTACGCCTGCGTGGTCGATCGCCGCATGCCGCGCGCTCGCGAGACGATCGGCATTGGTCTGGCCCTCGGTGGCACCTTTTTAATCGCTACCGGCGGCGACCCGACCAGTTTGAGCATATCGCCGCTTGGTCTGGTCGCAGGCCTTATGTGTGCGGTTAGCGCAGCCTGTATGGCGGTGATTCCCGCCAAGATTCTGCCCGAATACGGCAGCCCCATCGTTACAGGCTCTGCCATGCTCGCAGCGGGCGTGGTCTCGTGCGTCTTCGTGCAGCCGTGGGCTCATATGCCGGCGCTCGATGCTGCCGGTATCGAGGCGCTCGCGGTATTTGTGGTCATTGGCTCGTTTTTTGCCTACATGCTGTATATGCAGGGCGTTAAGGACATCGGCTCGGTGCGTGCGAGCCTCATCGGAACTGTGGAGCCGGTTTCGGCGACCATCACCAGCGCTGTTATGCTGGGCACGGTGTTTTTGCCGACCGACCTTATCGGCTTTGCCATGATCATCGTGATGATGTTTCTGACGGTATAGCTCACGCCGCTGCCCAGACGGACACGGTGTTGCACCACAATTTCGTGAATTGGTGCCTGCATCTGGAGTTTAACTGACGATGTCAAATATGTCATAAACTAATAGCGTTATTGACTTTTAGTATTGTGAGGACTCCTCTATGGCTGGTAACCACTTTAAGAACGGCGACGGCGAGCGCCCTGCAGTTCCGCCGCGTTCAAATGGGACTGGAAACGCTGGCGTACCGAGTGGATCCAGCCAAAACGGTGCTGGCAACCGTACGTCTCCGGGCGAAACGGCGATGTTTGCCGCTCTGTACGAACAGTCTCAAAAGGCAAAACAGGCTGGTCGCGTAGGCAGGCAGGCATTTCCGGGCGGGGCGGGCTCTGCGGCTTCGTCGGCCGGGGTCCGTCCGGCGCCAACGGGCGGTGCAAATGTCGCCGGCTCCACTGGCCCCGCTAACAACGCTCATCGCGCCCACAACGCCGGCCCCGTCAACTCTGCCAATCCCGCCAATAGTGCTTCTTCTGCTGGAGACGCAGGGCTTACGGGTAACCTAGGCACTATCTATACGGGCGCTTCCGAAACCGGCACGTTTGCCCGTCTCAATGACGACGGTGCCGAGTTTAAGGGCTCGGGCTCTAAAGAAGATTATTACGATTTTGGCTTGAACTACGGCGGTGATTCCTCGACGAGCCCGACCTCGAACGGCCTGGTTCGCCATCGCCATCGCAAGGGCGAGCGCAAGAAGCGCCGCGTTGCAGCCGTTGTTGCTGTCATCGTCGCGGTGGTTCTTGTCGCTTTTGGCGTGAGTGGCTTCATGCTGTTTAACTCGGCAAAAACCGTGAAGAGCCAGGCAAAGGAAACAGTCGAGATCGTCGGCGGCCTTAAGGACAAGGTCACGTCGGGCGATTTTTCGACCCTGCCCGACGATGCGAAAAAAATTGACGAGCTCTGCAGCAGCATGAAGAAGGAGACCTCGAGTCCGGTGTGGACGATGGCCTCGTTCATTCCGGTGTACGGCGGCGACATTAATGCCGCCCGCACCATGGTCGACGCTCTGTCCGATGTTTCGAGCGGCGCGCTGGTCCCCATGGCCGATAATCTCGCTCAGGCAACGCCCGGCAAGCTGTTCCAGGACGGGACAATCAACGTGTCCGCGCTGCAGGCGGTCGCCGATTCGCTCTCCGATAGCTCGAAGGCGTTCAAGGGCGCCAACAAAAAGGTGCAGGGTATTGGCGATACGCATATCGCCCAGGTGACCGAGCTGGTCGATAAGGCAAAGGACGGCTTTGCCACCCTGGACGGTGTAGTCGATGCGGCAGAGAAGATCGCCCCCGTTCTGCCCCAGATGCTCGGCGCCAACGGCCAGACGCGCAACTATCTTGTGTATGCCATGAACAACGTCGAGATCCGTGCTTGCGGCGGTTTTGGTGGTTCGCAGGGCCTGATTTCGGTTACCGATGGCCAGATGTCAATCGGCGACTTTGTTCCCCGCATTGGACTCAGTGAGGACGAGGCGGTTGAGAGCGTCGACGAAGAGGACGAGGCGCTGTTTGGCAACCACAGTAACCTGTACAACTCTGGTAACACGTATTCGCCCGATTGGCCCCGCAACTCTCAGCGTGTTGCCGCACTGTGGAAGTCCCAGTATGGGCAGGACGTCGATGGCGTCGTCGGCATCGATCCGGTGTTCTTGCAGTACCTGCTGGGCCTTGTCGGTAATGTCTCGCTGCCCGATGGTACGGTCGTCGACGGTACCAACGCGGCGAAGGTTCTCATGCACGATGTGTATTGGAACTATCCGGTCGAGGAATCGGACGGCATCTTTGCATCTGTTGCCAGCGCCGCCTTCGACAAGATTCTCGGTGGCATCGGTGACGTCGATGTTACGAAGCTTGTCGGTGCATTCGAGCGCGGTGCCGAAGAGGGCCGTCTGATTGCTTGGATGAGAAACGATGATGAGCAGAATGCCATCAAGGAGACGGGCATTGACGCTTCGCTGCCCGATCCGGATGACCCGAGTGCCGATCCCGTTGCCGGCGTTTACTTTAACAATCTGAGCTTCTCCAAGCTCGACTGGTACCTGAACGCCGACACGCAGATTGGCCAGGGCGTCAAGAACGGCGACGGCACGTGCTCCTATCGCATTACCGTTACCCTGACGAACATCATGACGCAGGAGGAGGCTGGCAAGCTGCCCGACTACGTTGCGGCGAGCGCGCCCGATGCCGCACGTGACGACGAGCGCCTGAATGTCTCACTGTTTGCCCCGACGGGTGGCAACATCAGTGACCTTACGGTTGAGGGGACCCAGTTTGGGCTAGGTGCCGCAACTTGGCATGGAATTCCCTTCTATTCGGGAACCGTTGACCTGCATGCGGGCGAGACGACAACGATCACGTATACGCTGACCACGTCGGCTGAGGCGGGGGACAAGCCGCTTGCGCTGCGTCAGACTCCTACGTGCCAGGCGGCTCGCGACAGCGCTTCGGCATAGGGTTTTTCTGGTAGCCCAGATAATCGAGTACCATTTTGGGGCGGACAGGCAATCTGTTCGCCCCTGTTTTGTAAGGAGAGCGCATGAAGTACTTTGGCACCGATGGCTTTCGCGGTGAGGCCAACGTTGGGCTGACGGTAGAGCACGCTTATAAGATCGGCCGCTTTGTGGGCTGGTATTACGGCGCCAACCGCGGGGCCAAGGCGCGCGTGATCGTGGGCAAGGACACGCGTCGCTCGAGCTATATGTTCGAGGCGGCGCTGGTGAGTGGCTTGGTCGCGAGCGGCGCGGACGCATATATGCTGCACGTGATCCCAACGCCGGGCGTGGCGCATCAGACCGTGGAGGGCTGCTTCGATTGCGGCATCATGATCAGTGCGAGCCACAACCCGTTTTGCGATAACGGCATTAAGCTCGTCAACAGCGACGGCTTTAAGATGGACGAGGACGTGCTGGAGCTCATCGAGGACTATATCGATGGCAAGAGCGAGGTTCCGCTGGCTACGGGCAACCACATTGGCGCCACGGTGGACTACATGCAGGGCCGCAACCGCTATATTGCCTCGCTCATCGCGAGCGCGAACTTTTCGCTGCAGGGCGTCAAGATCGGTCTCGACTGCGCCAACGGCTCGGCATCCTCGGTGGCCAAGCCGGTGTTCGACGCGCTGAGCGCCGATGTGCGCGTGATCAACGCCGCGCCCGACGGATTTAACATCAATGTGGACTGTGGCTCCACGCATATGGAGCGCCTGCAGCGCCACGTGGTGGAGCAGGGCCTGGACGTGGGCTTTGCCTACGACGGCGATGCCGACCGCTGCCTGGCCGTGGATGAGCGCGGCCGTGTGGTCGACGGCGACCAGATCCTGTACGTGTGCGGCGTGTACCTGAACAAGCACGGGCGCCTTTCGGGTGGTACCGTGGTGCCGACGATCGCCAGCAACTTTGGCCTGATCAAGTCGCTGGAGCTTGCCGGTCTGAGCGCCGTGACCAGCGGCGTGGGCGACCGTCACGTGTACGCCAAGATGCGCGAGGGCGGCTTCAGCCTAGGCGGCGAGCAGACGGGTCATACGATCTTTGGCGATATCGAGCGCACGGGCGACGGCATTATGACCTCGCTGCGCGTGATGGAAGTGATTCGCGCCGAGCGCGAGACGCTCTCGCAGCTCACGGCTCCGTGCAAGCTGCTGCCGCAAGCGCAGGTTGCCGTGCGCGTGGCCGACAAGGACGCCGCGCTCGAGAACATGGGCGTGCAGGCCGCCATTGCCGAGGCCGAGGCGTCGCTGGCGGGCGAGGGCCGCGTGCTGGTGCGCAAGAGCGGAACCGAGTCGGTGATCCGCGTGCTGGCCGAAGCCCCTGACCAGGCAGCTGCCGACGCCGCCATGAAGCGCATTGCCAACGCGCTGGAAGCTCTGTAGTTATGCGGTTTTACCAAACCGCGTAACTACTCGACGCTGCAAACGGCCCCAAGCGGCAACCTGACGTTCAATTTCAAGGGCGCGACCAGAAGGTCAGCGCCCTTTCATTTCACGTCACCTTGCTCGCTTGGGGCCGTTTTCGCTGACTTTGCCAAGACATCGGCGTCAACATGGTTGGCGTTGGTGATGGCGTGCTGGTCAATCCTTACAGCTCGTACAGCGTGGTGAACTTGTCCTGCAGGTAGCTGCAGTAGTAGCGGGCGTCAAAGTCCATGCCGCATGCGCCCTTGATGAGCTCCGGCGCGTCCTTGGCACGGCCCCACTGCCAAATGTGCTCGCCCAGCCAGGCGCGGACGGGCGCCAAATCGCCGCTCGCACAGGCGCCGTTGAGGTCGACACCGTCGCGGCACATGGCCGGCACAAACATGGCGTCGTAGGCGCTACCCAGCGCATACGTGGGGAAGTAGCCAAACGAGCCGCCGCTCCAGTGCGTATCCTGCAGGCAGCCGCGCGTGTCGTCGGGGACGGGAATGCCCAGGTACTCGTCCATAAAGCGATTCCAAAGCGCGGGGATGTCCTTGGCCGTGGCCTCGCCGGCAAACAGCATGCGCTCGATCTCGTAGCGCACCATAATATGCAGCGGGTAGGTGAGCTCGTCGGCCTCGGTACGGATCAGCGACGGCTGCGCGATGTTCACGGCGCGGTAGAGCGTGTCCTCGTCGACGTCGCCGTAGACCTCGGGCGCGTGGCGGCGCAGCACCTCGAGCAGCGGCCCCATAAAGGCGCGGCTGCGACCCACGGTGTTCTCGAAAAAGCGGCTCTGGCTTTCGTGGATGCCCATGGAGGTGCCGCCCTCCAGGCAGGTGCGCGCATAGGCAGGATTGACGCCCAGCTCGTACATGGTGTGCCCCGCCTCGTGGATGATGCTGTAGACGTTGGAGATACAGTCGTCCTCATAGATGTGCGTCGCGATGCGCGCGTCGCCCACGGCAAAGCCCTCGCTAAACGGGTGCTCGGTAAAGGCAAGCGTGGTGTCGTCTAGGTCCAGGCCGACGAGCTTCATAAGGTCGAAGCTCATGGCGCGCTGGGCGGCCTCGGGCACACGGGCGTGCAAAAAGTCGGCAGCGGGCTGCTGGCTGCGCTCGCCGATGGCGTGCACGAGCGGCACGACCGTCGCCTTGACCTCATCGCAAAACGCATCGAAGCTCTTGGCGGAAAGGCCGCGCTCGTACTGGTCAAGCCAAACATCGTATGGGTCGCGCTTGGGGTCCATGAGCTCGGCCTGATGCTTAAGCTGGCCGACGATTCTATCCACATAGGGCTCAAAGCTCGCCCAGTCATTGGCCGTCTTGGCCTTGTGCCACACGGCGTCGGCCTCGCAGGTGAGCCTGGTCCAGGCCTCGGCCTCCTCGGTGGGAATGACGCTCGCTTCGCGCTGGTCGCGGCCGAGTACGCGGATCTCGTCGAGCAGCTGCGGGTCGTCGATCTTGCCGCCGGCGACGGTTTCGCGTGCCAGCGAGCGCACAAGTTCGACAGACTTTTCGCTGGTCAGGAGCTTATGATGCTCGCCGGCAAGGGTGCCCATGGCGTCGGCGCGCGCTGCGGCGCCGTTGGCGGGGGCAATGGTCGCGCCGTCAAACTCGGCAATCTTGAGCAGGTACTCGCGGGTCCACAGCTTGCCCTCGAGCTTGCGGAATTTTTTGACGGCCTTATCGACCTTCATGCCTTTGGGCGTCTTGCCCGCTGCGGGCTCGGCCTTCTTATCGTGCTTCTTTCCCATACCATATCCTTGATCTCGCAGGTCGCCCGTCGCACGCGGCGGCGCGGCCAGTTTGCACAGCTACTTGCCTTGTACCCAGCACGAACAAAACGGAACGCGGCGATACACCCAAACAATGTGGTATCCTGTAGCCCAATGCGTTGACGGAGAGGGTTTTGCCCGCCGCGTCGCCGGCAAGAGAGGGAAGGTCATGGGCTGCAAGCCTTCCTGCGGTGACAAGGGCCAAGCGTTCACTCCCGAGCAGCGACCTCAACGGGCGCGCGGCCAGCGGCGGCGATGTCCCCAGTAGGGAAGCCGTGAGCCTCGCGACAAGGGGCAAAGAGTGGGCGCGGCGGGCCAGACATCCGTCGGGTCAAACAAGGTGGTACCGCGGAATTCAACCGTCCTTGGGCAATGCACATGCCCGAGGACGGTTTTTTGTTACCGAACCGGGCCGCGTTTTCGCAACGCCAAGCGGCATTGGTCGCCCTGGCAAGCGAATGCGCGAGAGACGAAAGGGAAGACATGAGTCTGATTGATGATCTGGTCAAACTCGAGGAAGAGGCCAAGGAGCTCGTCGCAGGCGCCGACGACGCCGCCAAGCTCGAGGCTGCGCGCGTTGAGCTGCTCGGTCGCAAGGGTCGCATCACCGGCCTGATGCGCATGATGGGCAAGCTCGCCCCCGAGGATCGTCCCATGATGGGCAAGCGTGCCAACGAGATGCGCCAACTGATCGAGGGCATGCTCGACGAGCGCACCACCGAGATGAAGGCCGCCGCCCTCAAGCACGCTCTCGAGCACGAGGCCGTCGACATTACCCTGCCGGGTATCCGTCCGCAGATCGGTCACCAGCACCTGATCAAGCAGATCATCGAGGAGGCCGAGGACATCTTCTGCGGCATCGGCTACACCGTCGAGTCCGGTCCCATGGTCGATACTTCCTACTACAACTTCACTGCGCTCAACGCCCCCATGGATCACCCGAGCCGCTCGGCCCGCGATACCTTCTACGTGGTCGACAACAACCCTGGCAGCGTCGCACACCCCGAGGCTCACGCCCATGGCGAGTCCGACGTACTGCTGCGCACCCAGACTTCGGGCGTGCAGATCCACACTATGGAGTCGCAGAAGCCGCCCATCTACATGATCTGCCCGGGCACCGTCTACCGTCCCGACACGGCCGACGCCTGCCACCTGCCGCAGTTCAACCAGATCGAGGGCCTGGTCGTCGACGAGGGCATCACCTTTGGCGATCTTAAGGGCACGCTCGACTACTTTGTTAAGTGCATGTTTGGCGAGGACCGCAAGACGCGCTACCGCCCGCACTTCTTCCCCTTCACCGAGCCTTCCTGCGAGGTGGACGTGAGCTGCCACGTGTGCGGCGGCAAGGGCTGCAACTTCTGCAAGCACAGCGGCTGGATCGAGATCTTGGGCTGCGGCATGGTCGACCCCAACGTCCTGATCAACTGCGGCATCGACCCCGAGAAGTACACCGGCTTCGCCTTTGGCATTGGCGCCGAGCGCGTCGCGGCCCTGCGCTACGACCTGCCCGACCTGCGTACTCTCATGACAGGCGATATGCGTTTCCTGAATCAGTTCTAGGCTGCGGCTTGCCCAAGCACGGCACCTCGGCGCTCATTCGTCGCTTGCGTACCAAAGTACGCGGCGCTCCTCTTTCGGGCCGATCTGCCGCACTTGGACAACCCTCGCTTTGTAAGGAATGTTCACAAAGTTGAAGTTTCCACCTGCATCTCTTCGCAGGCTTTCAGTATGAAAGGAGAGCTAGATGCGTGTTTCTTACGACTGGCTCAAGACCATGATCGATATTCCGGAGGATCCCAAGACCCTTTCGGACGAATATATCCGTACCGGCACCGAGGTCGAGGCGATCGACACCGTGGGCGAGTCCTTCGACCACGTGGTGACCGCCAAGGTGCTCACCAAGACCCCGCACCCCGATAGCGACCATATGTATGTGTGCTCGGTCGACGTGGGCGACAAGAACCTCGACGCCGACGGCAACCCCGCTCCGCTGCAGATCGTCTGCGGCGCGCAGAACTTCGAGGCCGGCGACCACATCGTCACGGCCATGATCGGCGCTGTGCTCCCCGGCGACGTCAAGATCAAGAAGAGCAAGCTTCGCGGCGTCGTGTCCATGGGCATGAACTGCTCTGCGCGCGAGCTCGGCCTGGGCGGCGACCACTCCGGCATCATGATCCTGCCCGAGGACACGCCCTGCGGCATGCCGTTTGCCGAGTATGTGGGCTCGAGCGACACCGTGCTCGACTGCGAGATCACGCCCAACCGTCCCGACTGCCTGTCCATGATCGGCATGGCCCGCGAGACCGGCGCCATTTTCGATCGCGATTTCCACGTTGAGCTGCCCGCCATCAAGGCCGAGACCGGCCGCGCGACCGACGACGAGCTTTCGGTCGAGATTGCCGACGAGGGCCTGTGCGACCGCTATGTCGCCCGCATCGTGCGCAACGTGAAGGTCGGCCCCTCGCCCGACTGGATGGTCAAGCGCCTCAACGCCCTGGGCGTGCGTCCGCACAACAACATCGTCGACATCACCAACTACGTGATGATGCTCACCGGTCAGCCGCTGCACGCCTTTGACCTGGACACCTTTGCCGAGCGCGAGGGCAGGCGTCGCGTGGTGGTTCGCGCCGCCCAGCAGGATGAGAAGTTCACGACGCTCGACGGCGAGGAGCGCGTGCTCGACGCCGGCATGGGCCTCATCACCGACGGCGAGCGCCCCGTGGCGCTGGCCGGTGTTATGGGCGGTATGGATTCCGAGATCGAGGACGACACCGTCGATGTGATGGTCGAGAGCGCCTGCTTCAACGCCGGTCGCACCTCGCACACCAGCCGCGACCTGTCGCTGATCTCCGACGCCTCCATTCGCTTTGAGCGCCAGGTTGACGAGACCGGCTGCGTGGACGTCGCCAACGTTACCTGCGCTCTCATCGAACAGATCGCCGGCGGCGAGGTCGCTCCCGGCTATGTCGACGTGTTCCCCGCGCCCAAGACCATCGATAGCATCAAGCTGCGCTTGGCCCGCGTGCACGCCATCTGCGGCGCCGACATCGAGCCCGACTTTATCGAGCGCTCACTCACCCGCCTGGGCTGCACCGTCGAGCGCGACGGCGAGGACTTTATGGTCACCCCGCCGAGCTTCCGTCCCGACCTGCCGCGCGAGATTGACCTGATCGAGGAGGTCCTGCGCCTGTGGGGCATGGGCCGTGTGACGGCGACCATCCCGGCTGCCAAGAACCACATCGGCGGTCTGACGCGCGAGCAGAAGCTTACCCGCAAGGTCGGCGAGATCCTGCGCGCCTGTGGCCTCAACGAGACCACGACCTTTGGCTTTGCCGCCCCGGGCGACCTGGAGAAGATCGGCATGTCCACCGAGGGCCGCGGCTGCCCCGTGGTGCTCATGAACCCGCTGGTAGCCGAGCAGACCGAGATGCGCCGCTCGCTGCTGCCGGGCCTGCTGCAGTCTGTGGCCTATAACGAGGCCCACGGCACGCCCAACGTGCACCTGTACGAGGTCGGCAGCCTGTTCCACGGCCGCGAGAACGCCAGCCTGCCCAAGGAGACCAAGTCCGTGGCGGGTGTGCTCTCGGGCCAGTGGAGCGAGCAGTCTTGGACCATGAAGTACCGTAAGCTGCGTTTCTTCTTTGGCAAGGGCATCGTCGAGGAGCTGCTCGCCCAGCTGCGCATTGAGAAGGTTCGCTTCCGTCCTGTCGAGGGCGAGGGCTATGCCTTCCTGCAGCCGGGTCGCGCCGCCGAGGTCCTGTCCGGCGGCACCGTGCTGGGCTGGGTCGGCGAGATTCACCCCGAGGCGCGCGAGGCGATGGGCATCGATGAGGTCGTTGTTGCCTTTGAGCTCGATCTGGACAAGCTGATCAAGGGCGCTCGCAACCAGGAGAACTACCGCGAGTTCTCGCAGTATCCGGCTGTTGAGCACGACCTGGCTATCGTGGTCGATAACTCCGTGACCTGCGAGGATCTTGAGCGCCGCATTACCAGCGCCGGTGGCAAGCTGCTCGAGGGCGTGCGCCTGTTCGACGTCTACCGCGATCCCATCCGCATCGGAGCGGGCAAGAAGTCCATGGCCTTTGCGCTTACGTATCGCTCCGACGACCACACGCTCACCAGCGAAGAAGTCGAGAAGGCACACCAGAAGATCGTCACCAAGGTGTGCAAGGGCGTAAACGGCGAGGTCCGCGGCTAGGATTTGCGCTGGGTATAGGCCAGCGGTGGCTGCCGCCGAGTCCTACGTGACTGCTATGCTCGATATAAGGCGCTGCTGAGCCTGCATATATGACACGCGCATTACATAACGGCGTGCTGCTTTGTCGGCAGTGCGCCGTTTTGCTATGATAGCCCGCGGCGTGTTACGAATCTGACATTACGTAACACTGACAAGGTGATTTTAGCGGCGTTGCAATTCCGCGCGCCGATAACCGGGAGGCGTATATGCACATTCCAGACAACTACCTGTCCCCGCAGACCGATGCCGTCATGGCGGTGGCGATGGTGCCCGTATGGGTTCACTGCATCAAAAAGGTGCGCGCCACGCTCGATCGCGAGCATATGGCGTTCCTGGGCATCTGCGCCGCATTCTCCTTCTTGCTCATGATGTTCAACGTGCCGCTGCCCGGCGGTACCACGGGTCACGCCGTTGGCGGCGCGCTCATCGCGCTGCTGCTTGGCCCCGAGGCCGCTGCCATTGCCGTCTCGGTCGCGCTAGCGCTGCAGGCGCTGCTATTTTGGCGACGGCGGCGTTCTGTCGTTTGGCGCCAACTGCTTTAACATGGCCTTTGTGCTGCCGTTTGTCGCTGCTATCGTGTTTCGTGCGCTCAACAGCCGTCTGCACGACAAGAGCTGGGGCACCTCGGTTTCTGCCATCGTAAGCGGCTGGGTCGGCCTGTGCCTGGCGGCCCTGTGCGCGGCAATCGAGTTCGGTATTCGAGCCGATGCTCGTTCACGAACTGC
>ENA-OQKA01000373-OQKA01000373.1-human-gut-metagenome-genome-assembly--contig:-NODE-373-length-11859-cov-1.930361_pt1 | contig 11859 bp, 12 predicted proteins | sample MGYA00242644_ERZ504789 | MGnify/ENA primary metagenome ERZ504789 (study PRJEB26092, sample SAMD00036423) | human gut metagenome | host: Homo sapiens | study: EMG produced TPA metagenomics assembly of...
CATATTCCTTTCGGATCAGCGGTATATTTTCTTGTTTTTTATTATTATTTGTAGAGAATTACTCTTGTTTCATATGGCTGCAGAACACCTGCTACATGGTTTTTGTAGTTAGTGATCAGTTCTTCGCCTTCTTTTCCTTCGAACAGATCGCAAGGTACTTCTTTGTTTGTAAAGTTACAAGCTACCACCAGTTTCTCATCGCCCAGTGTTCTCTCGTATGCATAGATATCATCGTTGTCTTCCAGCAGTCCGTGGAATACACCTTCTACGATGATCTCATTCTCATGACGCAGCTGAATCAGTTTCTGATAGTAGTAGAATACACTGTCTTTATCTTCCAGGGCAGCCTTTGCGTTGATCTGTGTATAGTTTTTGTTCACACTGATCCATGGCGTTCCTGTGGTAAACCCAGCATTTGCGCTGTCATCCCACTGCATCGGAGTTCTGGCGTTATCACGGCTGACCATTTTCAGGCAGTTCAGCATCTCTTCTTCTGTCATCAGACCGCTCTCGGTATACTCTTTGTATGCATTGATAGCTTCGATATCTTTGTAATCATCAATGGATTTGAAATATGCATTAGTCATACCAATTTCTTCGCCCTGATAGATATATGGAGAACCTTTCAGCATATGCAGGCAGGTTGCGATCATCTTTGCGGATACCTCACGGTACATCGGGCTGTCATCACCGAATCTGGATACGGCACGCGGCTGATCGTGGTTATCCCAGTACAGACTGTTCCATGCTTTTCCTTCCAGGTCATTCTGCCATTTGTTCATGACAGCTACGGACTTTTTTCATTTCCGGTTTCTTAGTGGTCCATTTGCCGTATTTCCGTCTGTTGTTCCCATGTGTTCAAACTGGAATACCATGTTCAGTTCGCTTCCATCCAGATTTGCATATTCTTTGCTTCCTCTGTGGTAACACCTGGTGTTTCACCAACAGTGATCAGATCAAATTTGGAAAGTACACGCTGGTTCATTTCCTGCAGATATTCATGTACATGAGGTCCGTTGCATACATATGGTGACATATCGCCATGCAGTCCATCACGGATCTCTCCGTCCGGATATGCAGGATCTTTGGAAATCATGCTGATAACGTCCATACGGAAACCATCTACACCTTTTTCACACCACCAGGTCATCATGTTAAATACTTCGTCACGTACTACCGGGTTCTCCCAGTTCAGATCCGGCTGTTTTTTGGAGAAGCAATGCAGATAATACATCCCTGTTTCTTCGTCAAATTCCCAGACAGAACCTCCGAAGCATGCTCCCCAGTTATTTGGCTCTTTGCCGTCTTTCGGATCTTTCCAGATATAATAATCACGATACGGATTGTCTTTTGATTTTTTGCTTTCCAGGAACCATCTGTGCTCATCGGAGCTGTGGTTTACTACCAGGTCCATCACCAGTTTGATGCCTCGTTTGTGCATCTCAGCGATCATCCGGTCAAAGTCTTCCATTGTTCCGAAATCGGTCATGATATCCTGATAATCGGAGATATCATATCCATTGTCATCGTTCGGGGATTTATAGATTGGTGACAGCCAGATCACATCAACTCCCAGTTCTTTCAGATAATCCAGATGTGCGGTAATACCATTCAGATCACCGATACCGTCTCCGTTGCTATCTGCAAAACTTCTTGGATAAATCTGATAAATAACACTACTTTTCCACCATGCTTTGCTCATATGTTTGTCCTCTTTTCTTTCTTCCGAAAAATTTTCTGTATTTTCAGACTCGTTTTCATATATATTCAGGATACTATATTTCATTTCACATTTCTTGTAATATATTACTATTTTTTTATACTATATTCACTTTCTGTTGCTCTGTTTTTGACACCTATGTAATATCTTTCTGTATGTTTCTTCCCTTTTTCATAAGAAATACACAAAACAGAGCAATCGTTACTGTTCACTCCGTTCTCAGTAACACGCTTCGTGGGATATTACCAATGAACAGTAACGAATAATCCACGATATCCCTGTGATCCATGCGTCATCTCTTTCTTTTTTGAAAATCATGTGATATCTTTAGAATATAAACATAGCATTTTGAGATAATTACTCGATTAAATTTTAATTAAAGGACTGTATTTACATGAATAGCTTATCTTATCACGAAAGTCACTCTCATGGTTCTCTCGGTCTTCCGTTTCAGGCATACTCTCAGGAAGATCCTTACGGGCAATACTTTGTGCCATATCACTGGCATGAGGAAGTGGAATTTATATATGTTACCAAAGGAAGTCTTGTACTTCGTACCCAGAACCGTACCCGGTTGCTCCAGGAAGGACATATTTATTTTATTAATCCCGGCACACTGCACGGACTGTTTGGAAACAGTCCGTTTTCCCACCATTATGCGCTGGTTTTCCGGTTGGATATGCTGAATTTTCTTCAGACAGATTCCTGCCAGACCTCTTATCTGGTACCTCTTTGCACCGGAAAATATCTGTTTCCCGATAGTGAAGCACTTGCTCCGGAACTCACTGCTCAGATTGCTGCACTCATAAAAAAAGCAGCCGACGAGTACCGAAACTGCGATACCTCGCTGACTGCCGCTCTCTCGATCAAGATCACGCTGTTGCAGATTCTGGAACTGCTGTTTGCCAGCCAGTCCTTTATCCCCGGTACACAGGCAGGAGAAACTTCCGGTGATGTGAATCCGTTAAAAGCTGTATTTTCTTATATTGAATCTCACTACGGAGAAAAAATATCTCTGGAAGACCTTGCCGGCACAATTCATATGAACCGGATTATTCTGCCGTTTTTTTAAGAAAAGGCAGGAAAACACCGTTTTCCTACCTGAATGAATACCGGGTCAACCAGGCGGCCTCCCAGCTGCTCTCCACCCGGCTTCCCATCACTGAGATTGCATTAAACGCCGGTTTCGAAAATATGAGTTATTTTATCCGTCAGTTCAGACGTTGCAAGGGCTGTACCCCTTCTGCCTACCGGAATACCGAAGACCCCAAGTCTCTGCCGATTCCGTTCTGACATTCTGTATCTGTTTTTCCGTCAGGCAGCCACCTGTTTTTTTGTGCGGGTTACCCATTGGAACACAATCACAAACAGCACACCTTTAACAATGGAAGTCGATGACAGTGCCCACCAGATACCGTTCAGTCCCAGCGAAGTTCCTCCAAGAATGATCGCCAGCGGTATCCGGGCACTGGTAAAGATTATGCTGATCACACTGCATAGATGTGTCCTTCCCAGTCCGGAAAGCGCTCCTACTGTCGTTGTCTCAATACATAAAAAGGCTTCGCTGAATCCAACGATGATCAGATAATCAACCGCTGTGGCAATCGCTTTCGGCTCATGGAAGAAAATATTTGCGATCGGACGCGGAACACACACAAACAACAGCGTAATAAAAATCCCCCAGATTCCGACTGTCCACTGAGATGCCCGATATCCTTTCTTTACACGCCCCATCTCTCCCGCACCATAGTTCTGCGCGATAAACGCATTTAACGCGGTGGCGAATCCGTCTGCCGTATTCCAGGATATGGATTCAATCTGTCCTCCCACACGCTGTGTGGCGATGGCTTCTGCACCAAAGGCCGATACCATGCGGGTGATTACCATCGATATCACGCAGTATGCCATTCCCTGTATCGCAGTAGGAATTCCGATTTTGCAGATCCCGTTCAGATATTCTGCCGGAATTTTTGTGAACAGGGTAATACCTTTTAATACATTTTCTTTCTTCTGTTTCACGATTCCAAGAATCATGATACTCATAACGATAAACTGCGCCGTTACCGTTGCAATGGCTCCTCCTGCCGCACCCAGTTTCGGAAGCGGTCCCGGTCCGAGAATCAGAAGCGGATCCAGGATCATATTCGTCGCCAGACCGATCAGGTTCGCATAAAACGGTGTTTTCGAATCTCCCTGCGCCGTATAGATACCGGTCAGTGTCACCGACAAAAATGAAAAGACGATCAGTCCGCAGGCAATCTTTGTGTAGACAAATGCCGCCGCATACGCCTCCGGATCCTCCAGTTTAAAAAATCCGATCATCTGCTTTGTAAAAATAAGTACAACCAGTGCATACACCAGCCCCATCACCGTTGCCAGCTGAACCGCCGCCTGGGCATACCCATGAGCCTTTTCCTTATCTCCTCTTCCGACACACTGCGCCACCTGCACCTGTCCGCCCATCCTTGCCATAGATGCAAATCCCTGAGACAGCCAGGTGAACATGCCTCCGACACCGATACCAGCCACTGCTTTTGAGCCGAGCAGTCCGATCCATGCCATATCGGTAATGTTGTATAAAGTTCCCAGAAAGGAAGACGCCATGATCGGTATCGCCAGTTTGGTCAGCGTCTTCAGAATAGGCCCCTTCGTCAAATTTCCTTCCATGTAATATAATTCTCTTACATCATATTTTTCTTTTGTGCTTCATCCAATATTTCTCTGATTTTATGCTTCCCATGGTGTCGGATCTTTCTTTAAAAGTTCCGGAAAGGTGATCATCGCCGGCTGTTTTTTCTGATGTTCACCGATTATTTTCTCCATCCACACCATGTTATACCAGGTATCAAACTTATACCCGCACTGATAGAATTCTCCCACCAGCCGGTATCCCAGATGATGATGAAAATCCATGCTGTTGCGGTCAAGATGTTCATCCGGCACTTCCGGCACACCGATGCAGGCATTCAGATTTGTGATATTCTGCTTTTCCAACACCCGTTCCAGTGCCGCATACATCTTCTTTCCAAGTCCTCTCTTTTTCTGATCTTCCCGGATATAGATCGTCGTCTCTACCGCCCAGTCGTAAGCAGACCGCTCCTTAAATGTCCCTGCATACACATACCCCAGCAGCTCCCCGTTTTCTTCCAGTACCAGATATGGGTATTTCGTCAGAATATGACGGATCCGTCCGGCGAACTCTTCCTCCGACGGTACTTCATATTCGAATGTGATCGCTGTTTTCTCCACATAAGGCGCGTAGATCTCCAGAAGTCCTTTTGCATCTTCCGGCTTTACCACCCGGATCGTCAGTTCTTCTTTCATGCTATCCCTCTCCTTTTTTCAAACATATGTTTTATCTTACCATTCCACCGCCCGATATGCAATGTGAATCCGTATTACAGTCGTTTTTTCTTATTTTAATAAAATTTAGAATAACCGATAGATTTTTTTTATCATACCGCAAATAATACGAATTAGTACTTGTTATGTTTTTGTTATACAATTAACACATACATGATACCCAGAGTCAAAAGATCGGAAGTCTGACGCAGGCTTGCTTGCAGAAAAATTTCTGACCTTGGGACTCGCCAAAAACATGAACAGGGCAAAACACTTTTTGCCCCATCACCTACAAAACTCTCAGGGAGGTTTCTTTATGAAAGGCAATTATCAGCATATCTTCACCCCATTGACTGTGAAGAATATGACTATCAAAAACCGTATCACTATGATGCCGATGGGCGCCAACTATGGCGAACAGAACGGTGAAATGAGTTTTCTTCATATTAATTATTACGAACAGCGTGCGAAAGGAGGTACCGGTCTGATCATCGTGGAAAACGCCAGTGTGGACTCTCCGCAGGGCTCCAACGGTACCACTCAGCTGCGTATCGATCATGACAACTATCTGCCTCGTCTGTTCAAGTTCTGTGAGAATATTCACAGATACGGAACCTGCATTGCCATCCAGATCAACCATGCCGGTGCTTCCGCAGTATCATCCCGTATCAACATGCAGCCGGTATCCGCATCGGATGTACCGACTAAGGACGGCGGTGATATCCCGCGTCCACTGACCAAAGAAGAGATCCTTGATATCGTGAAAAAATACGGACAGGCTGCAAAACGCGCACAGATCGCAGGATTTGATGCTGTAGAGATCCATGCAGGACACTCTTACCTGATCAGCCAGTTTCTCTCTCCTACCACCAACAAACGTACTGATGAGTTCGGTGGTTCCGTGGAGAACAGAACACGTTTCTGCCGTATGGTCATCGAAGAAGTCAGAAAACAAGTAGGACCTTTCTTTCCGATCATGCTGCGTCTGAGTGCAGATGAGATGGTAGAAGGTGGAAACACACTGGAAGATACTTTGAAATATCTGGAATATGTACAGGAAGAAGTGGATATCTTCGACGTATCCTGTGGTCTGAACAGTTCCATCCAGTATCAGATCGATGCCAATTATATGAAAGACGGATGGCGTTCCTACATGCCAAGAGCTGTCAAAGAAAAATTCGGCAAACCATGTATCTCCATGGGAAATATCCGTAATCCGAAAGTTGCGGAAAAGATCCTGGCTGACGGCGATGCTGATCTGATCGGTATGGGCCGTGGACTGATCGCGGATCCGGAATGGGTAAATAAAGTTGCAACCGGTCACGAATGTGATATCCGCAAATCGTATCTCCTGTAACATCGGCTGTGCCGGAAACCGTATCGGCTTCAACCGTCCGATCCGTTGTACGGTCAACCCGTCCGTACTCGAAGGCGATACCTACAGATCCCAAAAAGTCAAGAAAAACTGTAACGTAGTTGTGATCGGTGGAGGTACCGCAGGTCTGGAAGCTAGCCTGTACAGCTGCTGAGGTAGGATGTAACACCTTCCTTCTGGAAGAAAAAGAGACTCTGGGCGGTCTGGCTGCTGAGATCTCCAAGATCCCGGCAAAGAAACGTCTGGCTGATTTCCCACACTATCTGGAACACCGTGCAGCCGGTCTGGATAACCTCTATATCTTTACCGGAACCCATGCAACGCCGGAAAATATCCGCAAATTCCATCCGAACCTGATCGTCAACGCGACCGGCTCCGGCCCTCTGCTTCCTCCGATCAATGGTCTGATGGATAATATTGACAAAGAAGGCGGAAATGTTTATTCTATCTTAGGTATGATCAGTCATATCAACGATTTTCCGCAGGATCTGGAAGGCAAAAAGATAGCTGTTATCGGTGGCGGTGCCGTAGGTCTTGATGTTGTGGAATTCTTTGCGGCACGTAAAGCGGATATCTCTATCGTTGAAATGATGGATCAGATCGGCCGTGATTTGGATCCGGTAACAAAAAACGATACAAAATGTATGATGAAATCTCACGACGTACATCAGCTTACCAAGACCGCTCTTCTGGAAGTAAAAGCAGACTCCTTCCTGGTAAAAGGAAGCGAAGGCGAATATGAACTTCCATTCGATTACGGCTTCGTATGTCTGGGAATGAGAGCCAAAGGTCAGTTGTACTCTCAGCTTCTGGAAGCTTTCTCAGATGACGATGTGGAAGTCATCAACATCGGTGACAGCCAGAGAGCCCGCCGTATCATTGACGGAACCATGGAAGGAAGAAATATCCTGTACCATCTGACCCAGAGAGGTTATCTGGATTAATTCATATTTTTCATAACCATCCTATATCGGTGGATCTATCCGCCGATATTGATGATAAAAAAAGCGTAATGTTCCGTGCTTGCACAGTTTTGAACAATTACAGGAAAGGGAGATTTAATCATGGCAGAGAGAATCACAGGACACACAGAACTTATTGGACTGATGGCTTACCCGATCCGTCATTCCAGCTCACCGGCAATGCAGAACGAAGCATTTGCAAAATTAGGTTACGACTATGCATATCTGGCATTTGAAGTTGGCGCTGATGAAATCGAGGACGCTGTAAAAGCCATCCGTACTCTGAAAATGAGAGGATCCAACGTATCCATGCCGAACAAAACACTGGTAGGACAGTATCTTGACGAACTGTCACCGGCAGCCGAACTTTGCGGCGCTGTTAATACCATCGTAAATGACAACGGACATCTGACCGGTCATATCACAGACGGTATCGGTTTTATGCAGTCTCTGAAAGACAACAACATCGATGTGATCGGCAAAAAGATGACCATCGTAGGTGCCGGCGGTGCTGCTACAGCTATTGAGATCCAGGCGGCACTGGACGGAGTTTCAGAAATCGTAATCTTCAACCGCAAAGACGAATTCTGGGACCGTGCAGTATCTACCGTAGAAAAGATCAACACCCGGACTTCTTCTCACGCAGTACTCTACGATCTGGCAGATCTTGACAAACTGAAAGAAGAGATGGATGACAGCTACCTGTTTGTCAACGCTACCGGTGTTGGTATGAAACCGCTGGAAGGACAGTCCGTAGTACCGGACAAATCTTACTTCCGTCCGGAGCTGATCGTTGTCGATGTTCCTTATTCTCCACTGGAGACAAAGATGCGTTCCATGGCAAAAGAAGTTGGATGCAAGACTATGAACGGTCTGGGCATGATGCTGTTCCAGGGATCTGCTGCTTTCGAGTTGTGGACCGGCGAACCGATGCCTATCGAACACATGAAAGAAGTTCTGAACATCAAATACGACTAAAATGTAAAACGTTTTTCAGGAAAGGAAAACACTATGAATACTGTAAAAGTAAGAAACATTACCATCGGCGAAGGCAGACCGAAGATCTGTGTTCCGATCGTTGGTAAAACCCGCGAGGAAATCCTCAAAGAAGCCTCTACCTTCTCCGCACTGCCTGTAGATGTTGCAGAGTGGCGTGTGGACTGGTACGATGACGTCTTCGATACCGAGGAAGTTCTGACCACCGCTAAGCGGCTGAATGAAGCTCTGGGCGAGATTCCTGTACTCTTCACTTTCCGAACCTCCAAGGAAGGCGGAGAAAAAGAAATCTCTCCGGAACAGTATGCACAGTTAAACAAAGCCGTAGCGGAAAGCGGCTATGTGGATCTGGTGGATGTGGAAGCATTTACTGGGGATGAGATTGTAACCTCCATCATTTCTCATGCCCATGCAAATGGCGTAAAAGTCATCGCTTCCAACCATGACTTTGCAAAAACCCCTGAGAAAGACGAGATTGTTCGCCGTCTCAGGAAAATGCAGACCCTTGGCGCAGACATTCCTAAGATTGCTCTGATGCCAACCTGCAAAAAAGATGTTCTGACACTTTTAGAAGCCACTCTGGAAATGTCAGAACAGTACGCAGACCGCCCGATCATCACCATGTCTATGGCCGGAACGGGTGTTGTAAGCCGTCTGACCGGTGAGACCTTTGGTTCCGCACTGACCTTCGGTGCCGCTTCCAAAGCTTCTGCACCTGGACAGATCGGTGTCCATGAATTGAAACAGGTTCTGGACATCATTCACAAAAGTCTGTAATACAGAAAATAATAAAGCTTTAAAAACATAATTTCAAATTCCTACCTATTTCATAATCCTTTTATATAATAAAGATAAAAAGAGAAGACCTGCCGTAATTTCCCCTTACCACAGGCCTTCTCTTTTTGTTATCTGCTTTTTACGTTATTCTGTATTTTGCTTTACTCTTCTCCTGTTTTTACTATCCTAAAACAGACGCTCCTATTCCATGAATAAAATACGTAAAATACAATGCGAGAGATGTTATCACATAATTCTTCTTGCTGTTCTGTTTCATTTTTTACCTTATTTTATTTTGCGTTTTCCGCCTGAAACTTTTTATATTCCTCTACTGGCATATCCAGGCCGGTATATAATTTGTAGGCTGCAACTCCCTGCCACAGGAGCATGCCTTTTCCGCCGATGGTCTTTGCACAGCCGGCTTCTCTTGCTTCCCGGAGGAGTCTTGTTTCTTCGGGATTGTATACAACATCGCATACTACCAGATCCGGACGGAATACGGATTTGTCCGTAATCAGGGAAACATCTTCATGAGGTTTCATCCCTGCCAGTGTTCCGTTTACCAGAATATCTGCTTTTGCGATCTCTTCTTTCAGTTTGTCCTGATCTTCGATACAGAATACCTGAACATCGCAATCCGGTACTTCTTTTTTCAGCTTTGCAGCTGTATTTTTTGCGCGATCCAGGAAAGGATCGTTCGGGTTAAAGATGGAAATAGATGCTGCTCCGTCCAGTGCACACTGCACCTGGATCGCTGTTGCGGCTCCACCTGCACCTAATACTACCATTTTCTTTCCTTTTACATCTACACCGTGGTCTCTCAGGTTTTCAACAAATCCGATTCCGTCTGTCATATGACCGACCAGTTTTCCGTTTTCGTTGACGATTGTATTGACTGCACCGATGATTCTTGCTGCTGCGGATAATCGTCCATGTTCTGTGCTGCTGCGGTTTTGCACGGCATTGTTACGTTGCATCCTCTCATGTTAAACAGACGCATGGCATCCAGCGCTGCCGGTACCTGATCTTCTTTGATATCAAAAGCCATGTAGCAATAATCCAGATTATGATAGCGGAAGCAGAAATTGTACATATCCGGGGATCCCGAATGTCCTACCGGGCTTCCAATCAGTGCCAATAATCCTGTTGTTCCTTTGATTCTCTGTTCCATCTTCTTTTCCTCCTGTTTTGGGTCTAAATCTGAGATGCCACATCGTAGGCTTCTTTCGTTGCATCCAGTGCGCGTCTTGCACGGATTGCATCACCGATTACATAGGTATCCGGTACGATAGCTTTCACCTGTTCTTCAAGAGGATTATAATTTCTGTAACCCATGGACAGGACAACGGAATCGTAGCCTCTGGTCTCGTGATGTTCGCCGTCTGCTGTCTCATACTCTACGCCGTCTTCGAAGAATCTGCATACTTTTGCTCCGGTAATCTGACCGATACCGTAATCTTCGAAATCTTTCATCAGATATACCCTGTGCTCATGGATCACATCTGCACCAACCGTATCTCTGAATTCAATGACTGTTACCTCGTGGTTCTGTTCGCCAAGGAAGGCTGCTGTCTCACAGCCAACCATTCCGCCGCCGACTACCAGTACTTTCTTACCTGCTGCACGTTTTCCTTCCAGCAGATCCGATCCGTAAATAATAGACGGATTGTCAATGCCTTCGATCGGCAGTACCAGTGTCTTTGAGCCTGTTGCAAGAATCACGCTGTCCGGGTTTTCCTCTTTGATGAAGTCTGCTGTCACCTCGTGGTTCAATTTTATCTCAATTCCATCTTTTTGGCAACGATGAATGTAGCTGCGAATCATGTTTGTGATATCACCTTTTCCCGGCGGGTAAGCGGCCAGTCGCATATTTCCGCCAAGCTTTTCGCCTGCTTCGTATAAAGTAACCTCATGGCCTCTTTCTTTTGCGACAAAGGCTGCGCACAGACCGGCAACACCGCCACCGATTACCATGATCTTCTTCGGTGTTTCTGCCTGTTTTAACGGTTCTGCATCATGACCCAGGAACGGGTTTGTCAGACAACATAACGGTTTTCCTGCATACATATTTGCCACACAGCCCTGCAGTACAGGCGATACACGGGATCATATCTTCCAGACGCTCTTCTTTTGCTTTTTTCGGCATATGCGGATCTGCCAGACTCTGGCGTCCGAAAGCTACCAGATCGCAGCGTCCTTCTTTTACCATCAGTTCTGCGAACTGCGGTTCGGTATAACGGCCCACTGTGATAACCGGGATGTTTACCGCACGTTTGATCTCTTCCACCAGTTCAGCGGAGAATCCACCATGGATCACAGTCGGTGCCCACATATACTCATCTTTGATATGAACGGCTCGTGAGACATGGATGGCATCCAGTCCACAGGATTCCAGATAAGCGGCGATTGCTGCGCTGTCATGTACATCCAGACCGCCCGGAACTTCATCATCAGAATTGATTCTTGCCAGAACGGCAATCTTTCCTTCGGTCTGTTTCTTGATTTCTTCAATAATCAGTCTGGAGAAACGCATCCGGTTTTCAAAGCATCCGCCGAATTCATCCACACGCTTATTGGTGCGTGGGGACATAAAAGTGCTTACCAGATATCCATGCGCCATGTGGATCTCTACAGCATCCACACCGGCTTCCATTGCTCTTCTTGCTGCTTCTCCGTAACCTTTTACC
>ENA-OQKA01000374-OQKA01000374.1-human-gut-metagenome-genome-assembly--contig:-NODE-374-length-11858-cov-3.002643_pt1 | contig 11858 bp, 7 predicted proteins | sample MGYA00242644_ERZ504789 | MGnify/ENA primary metagenome ERZ504789 (study PRJEB26092, sample SAMD00036423) | human gut metagenome | host: Homo sapiens | study: EMG produced TPA metagenomics assembly of...
TTAGTGATGAGACAAGAGAGGCGATCTTTGCCACAGCAGAGAAAATCGGATACAAAAAGAGAGTAATCTATCCCAAGATCGAAAATGTGGCATTGCTGTATTTTGTTGACCACGAGGATGAACTCGAAGATGTCTTTTACCACGGGGTAAAGGATGAGATAATAAAGCAGGCGAAAAAGATGAATATTCAGCTCAGCATCTATGACCGAAAAGACGGCATGGATCATGTTCCGAAAGATTTAAGTGCCTTTATTGCGATTGGATGGCTCACCAGAAAAGAAATCAATGCTTTGTATAAACGGTGCAAAAGGGGCGTGTTTATCGGCACATCCCCGGATGAAAAACTTTTTGATGCCGTGAAGCCCAATATGGATTCGTTTGTGACACAGATGGTTGATTACTTTGTGGAAAAAGGACATAAACGGATTGGATTTATCGGGGGCAGTGATAGAAATATTGACACCGGAAAACCTTCCATGGATATCCGGGAGTGGTCATTTCGACAGAGCGCTGCATACTATGGGTATCTCAATGAGGAGTACATTTTCATTTCCGAGAGATTTACGGTGGATGATGGCTACCGCATGGGAAAAGAACTGCTTAAAAAAGAGATACTGCCAACAGCACTTTGTGTGGCAAGTGACACACTGGCGGTGGGTGTGCTACAGGCTTTAAATGAAGGCAATATACAGATTCCGGAGCAGGTGGCGGTTTTTAGCATCAATGATGTGAATATTGCAAAGTATTTATCACCACCCCTTACTACTATTCATATTGATATTCCATGTATCTGTGAAACCGCGCTTGATCTGTTGCGAAACAGGGTACTATATGGCGGACGCGTAACCAAGCTGGTGTTTGTAAATGGAATTCCAGTTTTTCGGAAGAGTTGTTGAAAAAAGATGTTCGATTGCGAACATCTTTTTTTGTGCCTTTTTTGTATATATTGCATAAAATACAAAAATAAAAATTGGCAATATAGTGAAAAGTGTATTTGTGAGTATTGACATTATTAGGCTTAGATGATACATTCTTGATAAGTAAATAATTTTCTTGAATATTAGTAAAGATTTAATTTTAGAAAAGGGGGAACATTTATGAAAAGGAAGTTATTACATGCAGTCCTTGTAGCGAGCATGGCAGTAGCATTGTCAGGATGTGGAAACACATCTGGTATTAATGCTGATGCGGAGAAAACACAAAAAGCTACAGAAACAGAGAACATTGAAGAGGAGAGAGGCACAGAAGTTGCTGCCGCAGAACAGAAGGAAAATACAACAGGTACGCCAGATGAAAACGGAAATTATCTGATCAACGGAAGTTTTGAAGAACCAGATTTTTCCGGATGGACGGTGACAAACAACAATGATGTTACAGAGGAGTTAGATGTTTATGATCGTGAGACAGACTGTTTTGCAGGTGCACAGTCACTGCATTTTTATTCAGGAAACAATCCGGTGGATTTTTCCATGAAACAGACAGTGAGTGGACTTGAGGATGGCACCTACAAACTAACCGCTCATATTCAGGGTGATGCAGCCGGGGATGAAAATCCGACCGTATATTTTTATGCGCTCGTGGATGGCGAAGAGGTAAAAGCAGATGGCAAATTGCAGGGGTATGTTAACTGGTATACGGTGGAAATCCCGGGCATTACACCAACGGACGGAGCAATCACAGTAGGAGCACACGTGGCAACAGCACCGGGCGGCTGGGGAACCATTGATGATATTACACTTGTGAAGGAGTAGTTATGAAATTTATTAAGGGTATGGATATTTCCATGGTGAAAGAACTGGAACAATATGGTGCGTCCTATCGGCTGAACGGGAAAAAAGAAGATCTGTTTGCAATTTTAAAGACATGCGGAACCAATAACGTAAGGATTCGGATTTGGCCGGATCCCTACGATGAAAACGGAAATTCTTACGGGGGAGGTGGAAATGATCTGGAGACCACCATTGAGATCGCAGAAAGAACTGTACAAAGCGGTATGGATTTTATGCTTGATTTCCATTATAGTGATTTCTGGGCAGACCCGGCCAAACAGGTAAAACCGAAAGCCTGGAAAGAATTAAGCGGAGAGGCACTGGAAACGGCGGTGTATCTGCATACTGTAGATACGTTAAAGGCATTGAAAAACCACAAGCTTGTGCCGACTATGGTGCAGGTTGGAAATGAGATTACAAAAGGGCTGTTGTGGCCGGATGGTTACATCGAACAGACCGAAAATATGGCACATCTTCTGAAGGCAGGGATTAAGGGGGTGCGCGAGGAGTGTCCGGATGCAAGGATCGTATTGCATCTGGATTTCGGAACGGATAATAAAATGTATCGACAGTGGTTTGATCAGGTTTCATCGTATGCGCTGGATTTTGATATTATTGGAATGTCGTATTATCCGCACTGGAACGGAAGTCTTTCACTTCTTCTGGATAATATGAATGATATCAGCAGCCGGTATGACAAAGATGTGCTTGTTGCAGAGACTTCAATTGGTTATACCACGGAAACATTTGGCTGTAACGGAATCGTTTATTCGAAGGAGCATGAAAAAATCACTGGATACCCGGCAACACAGCAGGGACAGGAAGCATTCTTGCGGGTATTTGTTTAGCAACGGTAAGAAGTGTAAACAATAAAAGAGGCATCGGTGTGTTTTACTGGGAACCGGCTTGGCTGCCAATACCGGACTGTACGTGGGCAAGTAAGAGTGGCAGCAAGTACATGAAAGACAAGATGACAGCAGGAAATGACCATGGCAAATATGGCATTGTTTGACGAAAATGGAAAACGCAAACAGCGACGCTGATAAACATGAAAACAATGTAAAGGGAGGATAATCATATGAAAAAAATAATAACAGCTGTGCTGGCTGTAACAATGGCAGTGGGAATGTTGACTGGCTGTGGAAGTGGAAGTGGAAGTGGAACCGGAAAAAAGGAAGCTTCCGGGGAAAAACTCGTGATTTGGACGAACATGAACGTGGAAGTGGATACCATTCAGAAATATGCAGATGAATGGGGAGAAAAGAACGGACGAAAGGTAGAAGTCATTCACCAGTCTCCATCTGTCCAGCAGTTTGCACAGGCAGTAAAAAGTGCTTCCGGACCGGATGCTGTGGTGGGTATTCCCAATGACCAGCTTGCAGATTATGTAAACGCAGATCTTACTGCAGAAGTGCCACAGGATCTGTATGCGGATCAGGATTTTTCCGATGCAGCCATCCAGGCATGTTATGTAGATGGAAAACGATATGCAGCACCACTTTCCGTAGAGACTACTGCACTGTTTTACAACACAGATCTTGTATCGGAAGTCCCAAAAACATGGGAAGAACTGGTCGATCAGGCAGCCGCAGACGGAGGTGTACAGTTTGATGCAACAAGCATATACTACGATCTTGGTTTTGTGAGAGCCTGCGGAGGTTATATTTTTAAATATCAGGATGGGGCATATGACACGGCAGACATCGGTCTTGATAATGAGGGCAGTGTGGATGCCTATGCCTTTATCAATGACCTGTGCAATAAATATAAACTGATCACGGCAGATGTGACAGCCGATATCGCAAGAAGTAATTTCCAAAACGGAAAATGTGCTTATTATATTGGTGGACCATGGGACATTGACGGTTTTACCTCTGCAGGAACTAAATTTGCTGTAGCAAAAATGCCAACTTTCCACGGACAGCCGTTTGTGACCCCGGTGGGTACACAGGTAAGTTTTGTGAGCAACAGCAGTAAAAATCAGGATGCAGCATGGGATTTTATTTCCTATCTGCTGGAAAACGGTGCACTTGGCATGTATGAGGCGGGTGACCGTATACCGGCAAAATTGGCAGATCAGGAACTTGATGAGATCCAGAGTAATGCATACACACAGGCATTTGTCGAGCAGATCAATGATGGAGAGCCGATGCCGACCGTATCAGAAATGGGACAGCTCTGGAGTATCCACACAAACAATATCCGTTCGATGTGGTCTGGGGAGCAAACACCAGAGGAAGCTGCCAAAAATATGGTTACGCAGTTGAAAGAAGCGATTGAATTGATGAATTCAGGAAAGTAGTGATGGCATGAGAAAGAAAAAGAATGCGCTTGGGTATACTTATCTGGCACCGGCACTGATCTCGATTCTGTTGGTGACATGTCTGCCAATTATTTATACGGTGATTTTATCTTTTACTAATTACAACATGTATCATCTGACAGATTACACGTTTGTGGGTCTGGAAAATTATCTGACCGTATTTTCCGGAAGCATTAAAAATGTGTTTTTCCCGGTACTTGGGTGGACGATTTGTTTTGCGCTGTTAAGTACGGCAGGTTCCTATGCAATGGGACTGATTCTTGCCATTTTGTTAAACAATCCGCATATGAAAGAATCAAAAATTTACCGTGCAGTGCTAATTGTTCCGTGGGCATTGCCATCTACGATTGCAATCCTCGCATGGCAGGGACTGCTAAATGAGCAGTATGGTGGAATCAATAATTTACTGCATACAATCGGTATTGCCTGGAATGTACCGTGGCTGACCAATCCATTCTGGGCAAGGGTTGGGTTGATTATCGTGAATGTGTGGCTGGGATTTCCCTATATGATGAATGTCTGTCTTGGTGGACTACAGGCGATTTCTGGTGAATACTATGAGGCGGCTAAAATGGATGGGGCATCAAAATTTCAGTGCTTTAAGAGCATTACATTGCCGATGGTGACAAAACTTTCCATTCCTCTTGTAATTTCCTCGTTTGCGGCTAATTTTAACAATTTTGGAAATATATATATGATTACACAAGGTGGACCAGCGAGAGTGGATAACCAGTTTGCGGGTTATACGGATATCCTTGCCAGTACCACCTATAAGATGACCACATGGTCGAACCGGTATGAACTGTCTGCAACGTTCAGTGTGCTGATCTTTATCATTGTCGGAACATTTACGCTGATTAATATGCGGCTGTCCGGCTCATTTAAGGAGGTTGATTAAATGAAAAATAAAAAGAAAATATCCGCCTCAGAACAACGGACACTGTGGGGAAGCAGAGTGGTCATATGGATCACAATGATCGTGGTGCTGTTTCCGGTCATATGGATTGTTATGTCCTCTTTTTCCGCGGGTGACAGCTTTTTCCTGTCTTCATTGTTCCCTGAAAAATTCAGCATTGAACATTATGTGGAACTGTTTCGGGAAACGGATTTTGGAATCTGGGTTTTTAATTCCTTAAAGTTTTGCTTTATTGTAGCAATCATACAACTTGTGCTTACTTCACTTGCAGCGTATGCGTTTGCAAGACTGCGGTTTGTGGGAAGAAAATATGGACTGATGGCACTTTTGATATTACAGGTGTTTCCAAACAGCATGGCAGTTGCCGGATACTATATTTTAATTTATAAGTTCGGGTTGGTGGACAACAGCTTTGCGCTCATTCTTGTGCTTGCAGGTGGAAGTGCTTACAATATCTGGTTACTTAAATCTTATATTGATGGACTTCCGGTGGAATTGGATGAAGCTGCAATGGTGGATGGAGCAAATGAATTCCAGGTTTTTTATAAGATCATCATCCCGCTTGCAATGCCACAGCTTGCCGTGATCTTCCTGTTTTCGTTTATTGCAACATACAGTGAATATGTGATTACCTCAATCTTTTTGCAGACACCGGGAAAAATGACGCTTGCACTCGGACTGCAGTCTTTTATCAGCGATCAGTTTGCTGCGCACTGGACTTTGTTTGCTGCAGCAGCAGTGATTTCATCCCTGCCGATCATGATCATCTTTATGTGCTTACAGCGATTTATTCAGAATGGATTGGTTGCCGGAGGGGTAAAAGGATAAAATGAAATATCATCGGGGATTCTTCATGAAGATGGCAAAATAGGGACGAATGAGGATTTTTCCGGATTAGCGGGCCTTTTAGAATCTGCAATTTCTGGAGTACGTGCTTCTGCTGCATCAAGTACCAAAATTATGCTTCATCTGGATCAGGGTGGAAAAAATCAGTTGTATACCTGGTATTTTGGTGGATTATTAAAAGAGTCACCAAACTTGGATTTTGATGTATTTGGATTATCTTATTATCCAATGTGGCATGGAACCATGGAGGGGCTTCAGTATAATTTGAATTACTTGGCGACCACCTATAATAAAGAAGTGTGTGTTGTAGAAACTGCGTATGCATGGACAACGGAAGATGGTGATGGTGAAGGAAATGTATTCATTAGTGGAGATGAAGAAGTTGGAGGATATCCTGCAACAGTAGAAGGACAATTTGAATTTATGAATGATCTGGAATCAATCATTTTAAATGTACCAGATGACAAAGGTATTGGATATTTTATTGGGAACCAGAATGGATACCTGTAGAAGGCGGAACATATGCTACATCTGCAGGGGTTGCGTATAAAAATGATACCGTAACGCCAAGTAATACATGGGATAACATGACGTTGTTTAATTTTCAGGGAAATGCATTAGATTCTATTAAGGTGCTTAATAAACCGTGTGAAAATTTATTGACAAATATCAGTTTTGAACAGAATGGGATAACTACTTCACCGAGTGGATGGAATGTATGGACAAGTGATTCGTCAGATGAAAATACTGTAAGAACAGAATATGGTGATGCATATGATGGAGATTACAAATTAACATTTTGGGATGATAAAGAGTATTCGTGTTCTGTATATAAAACGTATACAAATATTCCGAATGGAACATATAAATTCTCAATTTGGGCAAAGACAAATGGGAAACAGGATGTTTTACAACTTTATGCAAAAAATTATGGAGGAAGTGAGCTTGATACCACGATTGAAACAAGTGACATTAATTGGAATATTTTTAGTATAGACAAGATTGTTGTTACAAATCATACGTTGGAGATCGGGGTTTATTCTGTAGCAGGAGCAAATGACTGGTGTAACCTTGACTTGGCAATGTTAAGAAAAATTGATTAATTATATTTAAAATTTTTAAGGGGATGGTTTTGATCGTCCCCTTAATTTTTGAATTGTTCTTTGACTGGTGGAATCTTATGAAAAAGAAAATATGGAATAGGTGCAGAAAAATGGTAGACTATAAAAAGAGTTTTTGTAGGGGTGTAATAAATGTTAACGGATATTATGAAAGACGAATTGGTAAAAGGGTTACTTAATCTGTTTCATGAAAATTTATCAATGATTATTTTGTATGGATCTGTTGCAAGAAATGAAGCTACATCAGAAAGCGATATAGATATAGCAATCATCACTAAAAATGATATGAATGAAGAAATAAGAAATAAATTTATTTGCTGGTCAGCAGAGATGGATATACGTTATGATAAGATTTTTTCTATCATTGATATTAAAGAAGAAAATATGAAAAAGAGGGGGGAAGTGCTTCCATTTTATAAGAATGTACAAAAAGAGGGGGTTATTCTTTGGAAGGCAGCTTAAAAGAACTAGCACGATATTAGCACCTGTAGAGCAGAACATAATCTGTTTTACAGGTGCTTTTTTCAATTAATAAGGAACTGGTACTTTCGTCTCTTGTGAAAATGTCTAATTAAAAGACTAAAAAAAGACTAAAAAACTTTAAATTAAGTAATACTTTACAAACGATTAATTTTCTATTAACTAAATATTGACTTAAAATTACTTTGTGATATACTGAATTTATCAAATAAATTAAGCAATTGCACACTGGTTCCCATATTTTTTACTGCACTCCCCAAGTATGCAGTACCCTCTCCCTGAAATATGGGAAGCAGCGTGCAATTGCTTTTTTATTAAGTGAAACCGGATAGATGGAGGGTGCTGGAAGGTTTTTACAACTAAAATGGAGAAGAAAGGAAAGGTAGAGCAAAAACATGAGAAGGGTAGGAAAACAGATTGTTGCCATCACGCTGGCAGCAGCAATGATGGGGTCACTGACACCGGAGGCATGCACATTTTTACAGAATGAGATTGTGTATGCGGCGGAAACAAATGAAGCGTCAGCACCAACAGTAACACGTACAGAACTGTACAAAAATGAGAACGCAAAAACAACAGAAACCATTGATTTTTCAGGATTGCAAGAAGAAGACTGGAATGGTGCAGGAAAAATTACTTTTGCATATGATAATTCCATCAATGGCTCGTTGGGAAATGTGAATGAAGAGTATGAATTAACTGCAAAGGTAACACTGGATGAAGCATCCTATCAGTCGCTGGCTGCAGATAAAGCGCATCTGAATATCCAGGGTGTAACAAAACTGGGATCAGATTGGGGATGGAACAACAGTACGGATTGCCAGTGGCTGCAGCAGGATTCTTTTACGAAAGATGGGGAGAAGTATTCAGCTGATCTGAAAGTAAAGTTTTCAGGAATAACACCGGATACATTGATGGATGTTGAATTCGTCCTTGTGGGAACCGGATTTAAGGGAACTGTGACATTTTCAAATGTAGTTCTCACAAATTTATCAAGCGATAAACAGGAACTGACCAAACAGGAGCCAACCGTTCTTTCTGATTTAAATGATGAATTCCAGGTAAATCTGTGGGCAGGCGAAACCGGATATCAGTATTTCCACGGTGGAGAAGAAAATGCTGCTCCGAAATGTTCCTATGATGCAAATGGCGGAGACGGAAGATTAAAAGTAAGCCTGGATTATACAGCCAACTCCGGCGAATCATGGAGTGAGGCAAAAGTGAAATTCACACCGGAGACACCGGCTGATATCAGCAATTATAATCAGGTGAGTGTGGATTTGATTTATCCGGAAAACAGTAATATTTCCAAGATAAAATTTTTCTCCAATAGCGGAATCAATAAAGATACCAGCATAGATTCGTCCGAGGCAGCAGATGCAGGAAACGGATATAAGAAAGTTACAGTTACTTTAGGATTTTCTCCATCTGCCACACCAATGGATGATCTGACAATCGGACTTATCGGAGCCAACAGTTCCTTTGCAGGGGATGTTTATCTGGATAATCTGATACTTTCCCAGAAGGATGCCAGTGGTGATTTTGTGACAATTACCGCAACACCGAATACAGACGGAACACAGGCAAAAACAGAAGCAACAGATAAAATCCTGACCATGACAGATCCGGATGCCAGCAATAGCGCAAAGGCATTGTATGCATATTTACAGGGACTGACCGAGAGCGATCAGGTACTGTTTGGTCATCAGAATGATGTCAGCCGTTCGGTTGGAACAAAGGATGAGTTAGGAGATGTCCATGATGTGACCGGTTCTGTCAGCGGTATTTTTGGAATCGATTCCCTTGCACTGTTTGGAAGCGAGGCAGGTGGAACAGATGCAAAATCTGCACTGGAAAATTCCATCAATTACAGCAAAAAGGCAGCAGAGAATGGAGCAATCGTCACATTATCTGCACATATGCCAAACTTCACAAGCGCGAAGATCAAAGACAATGGGGATGGAACCTACGATTTCTTTGACTGTAATTTCAACGAATCCAAAGATCTGTCCGGGGACAGCTTAAAAAAGATTCTGCCAGGAGGAGAAAAGAATAAGGTCTTTACGGCTTATCTGGATACCATTGCAACCTATGCGAATAAATTACAGGAATCAAATATTCCGGTCATCTTCCGTCCACTGCATGAGAATACCGGCGGATGGTTCTGGTGGGGAACTGGAAACACGGCGGAAAGTTATAAGAGTCTGTATGCATATACCAGAGAGTATCTGGAATCCAAAGGGGTACATAATATGCTTTATGTGTATTCACCAAACGGACCGCTGGAGACCGAGGCGGAGTATATGTCGCGTTATCCGGGAGATGCCTATGTAGATATTCTGGCATTTGATTATTACAACGATTTTAATACTTATCCGGCAGAGAGTGATACTTCATTCTTTGATCATCTGGATCAGACCTGTCAGGTTGTATCATCGCTTGCAAAACAGCATAACAAGCTGGCTGCGATTTCGGAGACCGGTGTACGTGTGATGAAAAAGGATGGAAGTGATAACGAAGGGCTTCTTGTAAAAAATAATCCGGTCAGTGAGGCAAAGTCGGGTGTGAACTGGTATCAGAAAGTGAATGATATCGCAAAGGAAAACGACATGCCATATTATATGGTATGGGCAAATTTCAGCGATACCAATTTCTATGTGCCGTATAAATACAGTGATACCATGGGACAGGAAATGATCAATGATTTCATTTCTTACTACAACAATGAGGATTCAGTATTTGGAAACGGTACGAATTTCTATGGAAATATCGATAAGTACGCAGGAGTAAAGACGGATAATTACAAAGATGTCAGCGGATACATGGTAGCACCGTTTGATATGGATACGATTTTAAAGCCAACTGTGTTAAAGGCAAGTGTTTCCAATGCCGGTGAGGTATCGTTTGTTGTAAAGGATACGGCAAAAGGCAAACAGTTGACATTGCCGGCTGCAAAAGGCTCCGACGGATTCTATACGGCGCAGCTGACACAAAAGGAAATGGATCAGATCGGAAAAACAGATGTAGCATCCATTACACTTGTTGCAGATGGAAAAGAACTGTCCACGATCACAAATCTGAGTATCGGAAAAGAAAAGGACAAAGCTCCGGCAGGTGTGCTGGAAAATTTTGACTACTATGTCGGGAGTAATGGACTTCTGGATGCAGCTTACGGTGGAAATTCTGCCGCTGGATGCAGTTCGTCCTTTACGCTGGATCAGGAGCATAAGGCAGACGGTACATATGGTGCTGCATTTAATTACAAATTAAAAACAACCGGTTCGGAAGTCTGGACGGGTCTGGTAAATGCAAGTCTGGGCAATACAGATTTTTCAGCCTATAATGCATTGAAATTCTGGACAAAACTTGATGGAAAAGGGCAGAAGGTTGTTGTACAGATCAAGGCAGGAGGAGAAGAGTATGAAGTATATCTGACCAATCTTGCGAAGACAGAAGATGCCTATGAAGTAACCGTTCCATTCTCCGCTTTTAAAGGGAAGATGGGTGGAAAACTTAGTGGGGATGCTTTAAAAGATGTGCAGGCATTCGGACTCTGGTGTAATTCCAACCCGGCAGGTTCCGCGGTAGATGTGGAATCGGTACTTTACTTTGATGCGTTCAAAGGAACAATGATCAGTGATGCAGAAGCTGCAAAAGCAGATGCCGATGGTCTGATTGCGGTAAAACAGACCAGCCAGAGTGGAAATAATGGCGGAAATTCTTCCTCCGGCAGCAGTACCTCTGGTGGAAATTCCGGCAGCACAACAACACCGGATACCGGAAATACAACACCAGATACAAAACCATCGGAAACCCGGAAAACGGACAAAACATTTGAGAATATTGCAAAAGATACAAATGCGACACTTACCGTTGAAAAGAACGATAAGGGAGAAGTGACAGATGCCCGGGCACAGCTGGAAAAAACAGTAAAGAATACTTCCGAGACAAAGAAGACTACAATTTCAGCAGATGTGGTTGCAAAATTAGTCAAAGAGGCAGGAACCAGCGACATCACGATTACCCAGACAACAAAGAACGCTTCCGGCAAAGTGATGAACAGCGTATCTGTCAATGCGAAGGATCTGCAGGCAGGCAAAAAGCTGACACTTGTAAAAGTTGATAAAAAGACAGGAGAAAAAGTCCTGATCAGCAGCAGGACTTATAAGGTTTCCAAAGACGGAACGGTGACAGTGGATACCAAAGATGCCGGTGATTATGTACTGCTGAATGAGAAGGATGCAAAGGCTCTGAGCAGTAAAATCTTAAAGAGTGTTGCATTAAAGGATATCAAGAAAACGGTTGCAAACGGAAAGAAGGCAAAAGTTACTTTTGATAAGGGTCTGAACATGGAAAATGTAAAGAAGATCACTTATACATCTTCCAAAAAGTCGGTTGTAACA
>ENA-OQKA01000378-OQKA01000378.1-human-gut-metagenome-genome-assembly--contig:-NODE-378-length-11773-cov-4.477761_pt1 | contig 11773 bp, 10 predicted proteins | sample MGYA00242644_ERZ504789 | MGnify/ENA primary metagenome ERZ504789 (study PRJEB26092, sample SAMD00036423) | human gut metagenome | host: Homo sapiens | study: EMG produced TPA metagenomics assembly of...
ATAACGCCTGCATTCTTTAACGCGTGCACAACGGCCGCCAGCGTATCGTGGTCGATCCCGTCGATGGTCGCGTTAAGCTCGCTGACCTTGGCGGCCAGGATATTCTTAAGGCTCTGCTCCATGCTGTCGAGCGAGACCTCGTCGGTCACGCCCTCGTTGCGTTGGCTTTCCAAATCGCGCGCCAACGAAAACTGAAAGCTGCGGAAGCTGCCAAAGCCCAGTTTGCGGCAGAAGCGCGAAACGGTTGCCTCGGATGTGGCGGCGGCACGCGAAAGTTGGGCGGCCGTCAGACGCGGCGCCTCGGACTGGTGCTCCAAAATATAGTCAACAATGCGCTGTTCGGACTCGCTGTATCCCTGGTGGGTGCTAATGAGAGAGAGCGCGCTCTTGCTACTATCGGTCATGGATGGCTCCTGGTTGGCATGAAAATCGGACTCGTTATGTAATGTCCTAGTATAGGGGCATTTTCAATTACAAGATACTCCTTGCCGTTTCAAGTATTGATGGTAAACTTTCATCGACCGTTTACGGGTATGAAAGAACCTTTCACCGGAGAATTGGGACATTTCCCTTTCCGCGAAAGCGCTGGGTTGGTATCTTTCAATTGTGGAAAAGCGCGCAAGGACGCGCGTGTAGGGGAGCGCCTGCGGGCGCAAAACTTAAAAAAGGAGGGACACATGGCTAAGTTTGACATCATCGCCGCGACCGGTTGCCCGACCGGTATTGCGCACACCTTCATGGCGAAGGAGGCGCTGGAGAAGGCAGCTGCCGAGCGAGGTCTGACCATTAAGGTCGAGACTCATGGCCAGGTCGGTGTCGAGAACGAGCTCACGAAGGGTGAGATCGCCGGTGCCAAGGCCGTCGTCGTCGCAGCCGATAAGGATGTCCAGGCTGAGCGTTTCGCCGGTAAGCCCATGGTTTCCGTCGGTGTTTCCAAGGCCCTGTCCGTCGAGGCCGCCGGAAAGCTGATCGACCGCGCGCTCGCCGCTAAGGGCGACGACACGGTTGCCGCTGCCGCTGATGTCGAGGACGAGGTCGAGGAGAAGGAATCCGTCGGCCACATCATCTATAAGCACCTCATGAACGGCGTCAGCCACATGCTGGTCTTCGTCGTTGCTGGTGGTGTTCTGACCGCCATTTCGTTCCTGTGGGGCATCACGTCCTTCGATTCGACGGCTTCTGACTACAACAGTTTTGCCGCTATGCTCAAGATCATTGGCGGCATCGCCATGAACCTCATGGTTCCGGTGCTCTCCGCCTACATCGCCGAGTCCATCGGCAAGCGCCCGGCGCTCGTCCCCGGCTTTGTCGCCGGTATGATCGCCATCCAGGGCCTGCCCGTTAACGCCGATACACACATGATCGATGCTGGCGGCACGGGCGTGGGCTTCGGCTTCCTCGGCGGCATCGTCGGCGGCTTCCTCGCTGGTTATGTCATCTTGCTGCTCGAGAAGGTCTTTGCCGGTCTGCCCAAGAACCTGGACGGCCTCAAGGCCATCTTCCTGTACCCGCTGTTCTCGACTGCTATCGTCGGTCTCGTGATGCTCGGCATCTCCGGCCCCATGGCTGCCATCAACACCGCCATGATGGACTTCCTCAAGGGTCTGTCTGCCTCTGGCGCTGTTGTCCTGGGTCTTGCTATTGGTTGCATGTGCGCCTTTGACATGGGCGGCCCGGTCAACAAGGCTGCTTACGTCACCGGTACCGCCATGCTCACCGAGGCCCTGGCTGCTGGTGTCGGCACCGACACCTACAACTTCGGCACCAACTTCATGGCTGCCGTCTCTGCTGCCTGCATCGTTCCGCCGCTGATCACCACCTTTGCCGTCATCGTCGGCAAGAAGTACTTCAGCCAGGAGGATCATGACGCCGGTGTCGTCAACCTCATCCTTGGTTGCACCCACATCACCGAGGGCGCCATTCCGTTCATGACCAAGAACATCTGGCCCGTCATGCCCATCATGATGCTCGGTTCCTCCATCGCCTCGATCCTGACCATTATGTTCAACGTTCACGATCCGGCGCCCCACGGTGGCTTCCTGGTCCTGCCCGTTGTCGAGAACGGTCCGCTGTGGGTCCTCGCGATCCTCATCGGCGCTGTGGTCGGTGGCATCCTGTTCGTCGCTTTCAAGAAGTATGACTTCGAGAAGAGCCAGAAGGCCGCTCCCGCCGCTCCCGCTAAGCCGGTCGAGGCCCCCAAGGCCGCTGCCGTCGAGGCTCCCAAGGCCGAGGCTGCCGATTTCGTGAAGGTCGAGAACGTTTTTGTCGCCGAGAACTTCGCTTCTCGTGACGAGGCCCTGAGCTTTGTCTCCAACCAGGCTGTCAAGGCCGGTGTCGCTGACGACGCCGATGCCGTGATGAATGCCTTCCTGGCCCGCGAGGCCGAGGGCTCCACGGGCATGATGGAGGGCTTCGCTATTCCGCATGCCAAGTCCGATGCCATTACCGATGCCGCCGTCATCGTCGTCAAGGACGACTCTGGCGTGACCGGTTGGGACACCATGGATGGCGCTCCCGTCAACGTGGCTATCGCCCTGCTTATTCCCGGTGCCCAGGCCGGCACCACGCACCTCAAGATCCTGTCCAAGGTCGCCGAGGCGCTTATGGACGAGGGCTTCCGTGCCACCGTCAAGGGTTCCACCGACGCCGCCGAGATCGCCAAGACGATCAACGCCCGTCTGGTGTAATCCCGCAACGCGCGAATAATATCGCCTCTGTAACAAAGGGGGAGACCCTCTCCAGGGCCTCCCCCTTTTTCTACCCCTCCCACAAGTTGCGGTGAAATAGGGACTGTTTAAACGATTCAACTCCAAATGCAGTCCCTATTTCACCGCAACTTAGAAGAAGGGGATAGCGCGGCCTGTCTATCGGGTCGTCCGTGCGGATAAATATTCAGCCAGAATTCCGTTCTCACGATATTACTCTGGACCGACCAAGTTTCCGCAGCTTGCCTGCCGGGCGGCGCGTAATTAAGTTTATCGCGAGTTCCGCACGCAAAGGAAAGCACTTAATGTGCTTTCCGTCTTGCGCAGGACTGTAGAGCAGCAAACTTAACCGCCCCGCCCGGCAGGCAAGCGGCCAGCAACGACATCCGTCCAATAATTCGTGCGAAACACAATGAAAAACAGTTTGATGTGAGTTAATATAAACAACGTCGTGAATATGGCTCCTGTCGCATGGCTGACAGGGGTTAAACACAAAAAGGAGTCAATTATGGTTTCTGAGAAGGCTACCCTCGTTAATCCTCAGGGTCTTCACATGCGTCCGGCTGGCCTCTTCGCCTCCACCATGGGCAAGTACGCCTGCGACGTGACGGTCGTCACCCCCGAGAAGGAGGTCAACGGCAAGTCCCCGATGGCCCTCATGGCTGCTGGTATCCCCTGCGGCACCGAGGTCGAGGTCAAGTGCGACGGCGCTGACGAGGCCGAGGCTCTGGCTGCTGCCATCGAGCTCATCAAGAGCGGTCTTGGCGAGTAGAACTCAAACGGGTCGCATGTTGAACAACTAAGTTCATATTTGGGGGCGCAGTGACCTGTTTTAAGGTAACTGCGCTCTTTTGTCATGGATATGGCAAAACGCTTTATCACATGACACGGAGAGAGGAATGGGAATGTATCAGGGAGTCAACGCTTCCGAGGGCATCGGTATCGGCACCGTTATGGTCGCCGTCGATCCCGACTTGACGTTTGAGCCGCACCAGGTTGCTGATTCGGCAGCAGAGAAGGAGCGCTATCAGTCCGCTCTTTCGGTCTTCTGCGAGAAGACCCAGGCTCAGGCCGACCACATGAAGGAGACGGTGGGCGAGGCCGAGGCCGAGATCATGAGCGGACACATCGTCCTGGCTCAGGACCCGGGCATGACCGACGCCATCAACGCCGCCATTGACGGCGGCACCTGCGCCGAGCAGGCGCTCATGGACACCTCGACCATGTTCGAGAACATGTTCCTGTCCATGGACGACGAGATGTTCCGTCTGCGCGCGGCCGATATCGCTGACATCCGCACCGGTATTCTGGCCGAGCTGCTGGGCAAGGAGGTCGTCGACCTTTCCGTCCTGCCCGAGAACACCGTCGTTGTCGTGCACGACCTTACGCCGTCCATGACCGCCACGATCGATAAGGCCCACGTTGCCGGTATCGTCACCGAGACCGGTGGCCGTACGTCGCACTCCGCGATTATCGCGCGCGCCCTCGAGATCCCGGCTGTCCTTTCGGTTTCCAACAGCTGCACCGCACTGCGCAACGGCATGACCGTTGTCGTCGACGGTGGCAAGGGCATCGTCGAGGCCGATCCCGACGAGGAGACGCTCGCCGCCTACACCGCCAAGGCCGAGGCCTTCGCTGCCGAGAAGGCAGCCCTCGAGGCCTTCCGCGGCAAGCCTTCTGTGACTGCCGATGGCATCAAGAAGATCATTGCCTGCAACATCGGTAACCCCGATGACGTGCCTAACGCACTCGATCACGACGCCGAGGCCATTGGCCTGTTCCGCTCCGAGTTCCTATTCATGGACTCCGCCGAGCTTCCTTCCGAGGAGGAGCAGTTCAACGCCTATCGCAAGGTTGCCAGTGCGCTCAAGGGCGCTCCCGTCATCATCCGCACGCTCGATGTGGGTGGCGACAAGGAGATTCCGTATCTGCACATGGTCAAGGAAGACAACCCCTTCATGGGCTTCCGCGCCGTGCGTTACTGCCTGGCAAATCCCGATCAGTACAAGGTCCAGCTCCGCGCCCTGCTGCGCGCCAGCGCCTTCGGTGACGTCAAGATCATGATCCCGCTCGTCACCTGCGTCGAGGAGGTCATGGCTGTCAAGGAGCTCGTCGAGCAGTGCAAGGCCGAGCTGACCGAAGAGGGTCGCAAGTTCAACGAGAACATCGAGGTCGGCATCATGGTCGAGACGCCCGCCGCTTCGCTGCTCGCTGACCGTCTTGCCGAGGTCGCCGACTTCTTCTCCATCGGCACCAACGACCTGATCGGCTACACCATGTGCGCCGACCGTGGCAACGACACCATCTCCAACCTGTACCAGGTGTACTATCCCGCCGTGCTCCGCTCGCTCAAGAACATCATCGAGAGCGGCGTGAAGGCCGGCATCATGGTCGGTATGTGCGGCGAGGCCGCTGCCGATCCGCTGCTCGAGCCGTTGCTGATCAGCTGGGGCCTGGAGGAGTTCTCGATGAGCGCTCCGTCGATCCTGCGCGCCCGCAAGACCATCAGCCAGTGGACCAAGGCCGAGTGCGACGAGCTCGCCGAGAAGGCACTCGCCTGCAACACTGCCGCCGAGGTCAAGGCGCTGCTCGAGTCCGCAGCTCGCTAATTTGGTATCAGAGGTAACCGCGTGGTTGGAATGGGCCGGCCACGCGGCCCTCACATATACAGGGGGTACTGTAAATGTTCTACACGCTAACCGCTAACCCGGCTGTCGACATGACGGTTTCGAGCTCTCCGCTCGAGCCCGACGAAAACGTCCGCACCGGCTCGGCCAGCTACACGGCCAACGGCAAGGGCCTCGACGTGTCCTTCGCCTTTAAGAAGATGGGCGTCGACACCGTCGCGCTCGGCTTCTTCGCTGGCTTCACGGGCAAGTTTATCGTCGAGGAGGTCATGAACCTGGGTTGCCTGTGCCGCCCGGTCTGGACCGACGGCATCACGCGTATCAACACCTACGTCAACGATGGCCAGCACGAGTACGGCATCCTGAACCCCGGCGCCCCGATTACGCCGGAGCATCAGAAGGAGCTCTACAACATCCTGGACACCGCGGGCGATCTTGAGTGCCTGATTGTCTCCGGCTCCGTGCCTCCCAAAGCTACGCCCGACTTCCTGGCCCAGGTTATGGAGCACGCTCAGGCTCGTGGCGCCGACGTCGTCCTGGACCTGTCCTCCGACAAGCTCAAGGAGCTCGCTCACAAGAAGCCGCTGCTCATTAAGCCGAACCATCACGAGATGAAGGCCATCTTCGGCGTGCCGGTCGACACCGACGACGAGGTCCGCGTTGCCATGAAGCTCGCACACGACGCCGGCGTTCAGAACGTGCTGCTCACCCGTGGTAGCCGCGGCGACGCTTACTTCTCCAACGGCGAGGACATCTGGTACGCCAAGCGTGAGTTCAACATCAAGCTGGTCTCTTCTGTCTGCGCCGGCGACTGCACCCTCGCTGCGTTCCTGCACAAGTGGTACAGGGATCGCGACAACGTCGAGGAGGCCATGAAGCTCGCTATGGCTACCGGCGCTAACGTTGCCGAGTCCGTCGGCATCGGCGACTTCGGTCACGTCGATGAGTACAGCAAGCGCGTTGCTGTCCGCAAGCTCGATCGCAAGTAAGCGAAACTCATTATTTTCGCGTGTATGGCGTCCCGGTTTAGGCTGGGGCGCCATTTTTGTATATTGTGGGCGAGCGACAGGACAAGGATCCTGTTTCTTTTGCCCGTCATCCCGCCGCCCTGCACGCGTTCTACACCGTTCGCCGAGTTGCTATGGTCTTTTCCCGAAGCGTGGAATATACTTTCATTAACACGTTGCCTTGTGAAAGGAACTTACATGATTTACACGCTCACTGCAAATCCCGCCATTGACTACAACATTGCCTGCGACGGTCTTTCCGCCAACACCGTCACCCGCACGCGCAATGCGGTCTATACGCCCAACGGCAAAGGTCTTAACGTCTCGTTCACCCTCGATCACTACGGCGTCGACACCACGATCCTGGGCTTTTTTGCCGGTTTCTCGGGCGAGTTTATCGTCAAGGGCGCCGAGGCCCTGGGCGTGCCCGTCAAGCCCGTGTGGACTGACGGCATAACGCGCGTCAATGTCTTCCTCAACGCCGGTCCCGACACCGAGTACAACATGGTCAATGCAGGCGCTGCCATCAATGCTGCCAACGAGCAGGAGATGTTTGAGCTCATTGATTCGCTCGAGGACATGACCTGCCTGGTCATTAGCGGCTCGCTGCCTCCCAACACCTCCGAGGGTTTCCTGCCCGAGGTACTTCGCCGTGTTAAGGCGAAGGGCGCCGAGTTCGTGCTCGATATCTCGAGCCATCAGCTGGCTGACCTCATTGCCATGGAGCCGTTGCTCATTAAGCCCAACGATGACGAGCTGCTCGACATCTTTGGCATTAAGGTGAGCGGTGGCGACGACGAGTCCGTTAAGGGCGCGATGGCCGAGCTGCACGCCAAAGGCGCTAAGAACGTACTGCTGACCCTTGGCGGCGAGGGCGCGTACTTCTCCAACGGCGAACACATCTGGTTTGCCAACCGTACCTTTGAGGTCAAGGTGCTGTCGACCGTCTGCGCCGGCGACTCCTCGCTTGCCGCCTTCCTGTCCGTGTGGCACGACGCTCCCGAGCGCGTCGAGGATGCCCTGCGCCTCTCGATGGCCACCGGCGCCAACGTGGTGGAGTGCCCCGGTTTGGGCGATTTTGCCAAGGTGGACGAATATAAGAAGCACATCGAGGTTCGCCAGGTCTGCTAGCCGCATCGATATGTCGTTGTCGAACACCCGCTTTGGATCTCCGAGGCGGGTGTTTTTTGCGCGCTGAACGTATGTGGCGTCTGCCGTCTCGTTTTATCGAATCGACGACGCGATTGCGTGTGCGCGCTTTCCCGTTTCTTGTTAGACTTCTTGAGAACCATCGATTAATGCTCGCAAGTGCAGGAGGCCATAGGCATGTGCAATGTTTCGCTCAACGGTACGCAGCCGACCGATGCCTCCATCCGTGTCCTGCGTGCGCTCGAGGCAGCCGGTCTTGAGGCCTGGTTCGTGGGCGGTTGGGTACGTGACGCCCTGATGGGACGCCCCAGCCACGATGTCGACATGTGCTGCAGCGGCTTGTGGCAGGAGTCCAAGGCGGCACTCGAGGCCGCTGACATTGCGGTAGTTGAGTCGGGCATTAAATTTGGCGGCATTACCGCCATTTGTGACGATGAGCGCATTGAGGTTACGACGTATCGTCTGGACGGTTTTTACACCGATGGCCGCCATCCCCAGAGTGTGGAGCGTGCGGCGTCGCTTGAGGACGATCTGGCGCGTCGCGACTTTACCGTTAACGCTATGGCTTGGCATCCCGAGCGCGGTCTTATCGACCGCTACGATGGCCAGGGCGACCTTGAGCGTAAACTTATCCGCGCCGTCGGAGATCCCAAGCGTCGTTTTAACGAGGATGCGCTTCGCATGCTGCGCGCGGTGCGTTTTGCCTGCCGCTTGGATTTTATGATCGAGCCTAAGACCAAACAGGCACTTGCCGAATGCTCGCCGCTGCTCGATGCCGTGGCACGCGAGCGCGTGGGCATTGAGCTTGAGGGCATTCTTTCGACCGGTCACGGGGGAGACGCGATGCTGCGCTACCCCGAGCTCATTTGTGCCGCCGTGCCCGAGCTTGCGCCGGCTCGTGGGTTTGACCAGCGCAGCGTCTACCATGCCTTTAATGTCTACGAGCATATCGCTCGCGTGTTGACGGTAGCGGGGGAGTTGGCGCTGTGTGACGGCGTAGCGCCTTCGCCGAGCTTAATGTGGGCGGCGTTTTTGCACGACGTCTCCAAGCCCGATTGCTTTACGGTCGACCATGCGGGCAGCGGCCATTTCTACGGTCATCCCGAGCTTGGCGCCAAGAAGGCGCGCGTCATTATGGATCGTCTAGCGCTTTCGCACGATTTGATTCGCGATGTGTGCCTACTCATCAAGTATCACGATAAGCCGCTGCGCCCCGAGCGCTCTTGCTTACTCAATATGATGCGCTTGCTTTCGGGCGAGGGCATCGACACGCCGCGTCTGATTGACGAGCTCATGGACCTTAAGCGTGCCGATACGCTGGGCAAGGCGCCGTCGTGCTTCTATTACGTCGAGACGATCGAGGAGATGCGCTCACTCGCCCACGGACTGCTTGAGGCAGGGGAGCCCTATACGCTCAAGATGCTTGCCATCAACGGCGGCGACCTGATTCGCGCCGGCGTCAAACCGGGGCCGGAGTTGGGGCAGCTTCTCAATGCTGCCCTCGACGCTGTGATCGAGGATGGCGTCCCCAACGAGCGCGAAGCCCTTCTGGCTCATCTGCACCTGGGATAATCATCCTTCGGTCCATCCCAAATGAGCCGACCAGTTGACCTGCGTGTTCCATAACCTCCCGACAAAATTCGGGCAATTTGGAATTTCTTCTTGCGCTCGCGTTTTTTGTCCCGTAATATAAGTCCTTGCAGCACGGCAGTGCAGATGTCATGTGGCCCGTTCGTCTAGCGGTTTAGGACGCCGCCCTCTCAAGGCGGAGATCACCAGTTCGAATCTGGTACGGGCTACCACTTCTTTTCTGCTGAGGCTTATGGCCCGTTCGTCTAGCGGTTTAGGACGCCGCCCTCTCAAGGCGGAGATCACCAGTTCGAATCTGGTACGGGCTACCATGTTTTAGATACCCGGTCTTTCGTAAGAAGGCCGGGTTTTTTGTTGCGTGTGGGCTGGTCTGTTAATCCCATTTGCCTCATAGCTTTACGTTTTGCTCATCTCCCATACGGGTACAATAGGCCAGATACTTTGACGGTCAGAAGGAGCCTCATGACGGAGTCCTCTCAGCATAGCCCAAAGCCCCAGGTCGAGGTTTCTGGCGGCGATGACAACAAGAGCGCGCGTCGCGGCGCCATCTTCATCGGCGTTGTGCTGATCGGGTATATCGTCTATCTGGTCGTGACCGGGCAGATGGGTCAGTTTTGGGCCGCTATGTCCAGCGTTCAGATGCCCTGGCTCTTCGCCGCATGCTTTTGTATGTTTCTGTATCTCGTTTTTGGCATCGTGGCGTACGCGATCGCCGTTTGGCTCGACCCCGATTCGCCCGTCGGCATCCGCGACCTCATTTCGGTCGAGGCGAGCGGCATCTTCTTTGGCAACCTGACACCCATGATGATGGGCTCTACGCCTGCTCAAATTTACCGCCTTACCAAAGCCGGCCAAAACGTGGGCGAAGCGGGTGCCACGCAGTTCACCCGCTTTATCGTGTACCAGTTTGGCCTGGTGGCATGGGGTGCCATTCTGCTGCTCGCCCGCATGCCGTTTTTCGCCGAGCGTTATGGCGACATGACGCTGCTGTGCGTCTTTAGCTTTGGCGGTCACTGCTGCATCCTACTCGGCATCTTTGCCGTGGCGTTGATGCCCAAGACCGTCACGCGCGTCGCTCATTGCATCATCAATTGGCTCGAGCGCGTGGGCGTCTCGGCCACAAAGATCGAGGGCTGGCGCACCTTTGTCGATGGCGAGATCTACTCGTTTTCCGAGAAATTCAAACTCTCTGCCGGCCATTTTTCTTCCATGCTGCTCACAGTTGTCATCACCATGCTGCAGCTGGCGTTTTTCTACCTGGTTCCGTACTTTTTGATGCTCTCCTTTGGCCACCACGAAGTCGACTTTTTCTCGGTCATGGCCGCGAGCGCCTTTGTCCAGCTGCTGAGCTCCGCCGTTCCGCTGCCCGGCGGCACTGGTGGCGCCGAGGGTGGCTTCGCACTTTTCTTGGGTCACTTTTTTGGCACGGCATCGACTGCCGGCTATCTGCTGTGGCGCCTGATCACCTTTATCGCGCCGACCATTTTGGCCGCCCCGCTGCTGGGCCTTAAGAGTGCCCATAACGAGAGCATTCATGCGCGCTGGGACCGTGTGATGCGAAAGTTCGGACGCACGCCTCAGGCGCCCTCTGCGCCCGTTAAGGCACATCCTGCGTCCCAGGTTACCGTGGACCCCAATCAGCGTGCTCAAAAGGCTGCTGAGGCCTCTAAGCCGGCTCGCAAGACCTACGTTCGTCAGACTGGCGACGGCATTCGCGTTTCCCCGGCGGCGCTCAATAAAAAGAAGCGATCTTAGGGCCCGGTCGGCGAGTCGTGCGTTCTTGATGACGCTCGTCATTGCGATGTGAGTTGTAGGATAATCCTCTTACGTTGATTATCTCCCACATGTAGAGGACTTACAGGTGGGCTGTTGACATGAAGGGGACACGTCTATGGCTACCACCAAACCGCGCCTTGACCGTCGTATCGTCCGTAGTCGCAATGCCATTCTTTCGGCGTTTGAGCGACTGCTTATGGAAAAGCCCTTGGCCGATATTACGGTGAGCGCTATCGCGCGCGAGGCAAATGTCGACCGTAAGACCTTCTACGTGCACTTTGGCACGGTCGACGGCTTGCTCGACGCCATTGCCGTCGATGTGGTAGAGATGATTGTGGATTCGGTCGAGAAGACGCTTTCCTCCATGGGTGGCGACACCAACGAGCGCGCACTTGGCGCTGCGGCGTCCTTTTTCAAGCCGTTAACGAGGCACTGTGCAACAACCTGGTGCTCAATCGCCAGTTGATTGAAAACATTCCGCTCGACGACTTTATGGCTCGTCTGCGTGTGCCGCTCGAGCACGAGATCGCTGAGCGCGATCTGCTGCCCGAGGGTCTAAAGGATGAGATGTTCGATTACTACCTGGCGTTTTTGCTGTCCGGCATTATCGGCATCTATCGCACGTGGGCGTTGTCGGACGGCTCGGTTCCCATCGAGCGCGTCTCGGCGGTCGCCAACGACCTAACTCTCAACGGCCTATCCAGCCTGGAATCTCGTTTCGAATAGCACTAGCGCCTTATCCTCCCTGAGTTGCGGTGAAATAAGGACTGAATTGGTCTTCTAGCGGCCTAAAGGGGGTGCGGACGATTTCTTGGACCGCGCCTAGGCGTATCCAAGCTTCCTGCGGTACTCCATCGGGCTCAGCCACTCGAGGGACTTCTTGATGCGCCCGTCCCGATAGTACACGAGGTAGGCCTCG
>ENA-OQKA01000381-OQKA01000381.1-human-gut-metagenome-genome-assembly--contig:-NODE-381-length-11760-cov-3.051148_pt1 | contig 11760 bp, 17 predicted proteins | sample MGYA00242644_ERZ504789 | MGnify/ENA primary metagenome ERZ504789 (study PRJEB26092, sample SAMD00036423) | human gut metagenome | host: Homo sapiens | study: EMG produced TPA metagenomics assembly of...
ACATAGATTTCTGAATTCAGCGCAACCTGAAAAGCACTGTTTCCGGAATTTACAAATCGTCCCATGGAAATGACTCCTTTCTGTTCAGTGATTTTTATCATGTATACTGATTGGTTTCTTTGTTCTATTGTAAAATGCTATATTCAGAATGTCAATGAGGTATGGGAAAGATATCAGACATCTGATACGGGAGCGCAGGAATAAATTTTGTCAATAGAATAATCCCCTGGAAGTACTGATTAACTTCCGGGGGATTATCTTGTGATACAAATATGTACTGTTATATAGTGCGTATATAACGTTTTAATTCCTCGTAAAAATTTTCTCTGGTTCCGGCCATGATAACGATGATTATCAAATCATCAAGCTGTCTCACCCGATATGCCAGTTCATAATTAGTTTTATTATAATAAATGTCATAACCGTACATTCCTGCCAGATCACCTGTCTTTTCTTCGCCGATGGAATAATCTTCACATATCATTTCAATAGCTTCTTTGTACAGAGATTTCAGCTTTTTATCTTTAAGTTTTTTCAGAAATTTTGCTGCAGGTGGAAGGATCTGTACCTGTGTCATTTTTCATCCTCCGTTCCGAAAACATCCTCTAAGGAGTATCCTCCTGATTTAGATTCTGCGACCCGGTCTGCTTCGGCAAGCATTGCTTCAACTGCCGGACGGATTTTTCGCTGTGTCTGTTTAAATTTCTCAAGTAATTCTTCACCGCTATATCCCTGTCTGATCAGATCGGCAAGAATCTGTTCGGCAAATTCACCGCTGGTATTTTCTTTAACGGGGCGTAAAACCAGTTCGTTTCCACGCATGATACATTCTGCTTCCGTATTAAAACCCAGAAGCGTAAAAAATTTCTGCGGGATAGTAATCTGGCGTTTAGATGAAATACTGACTTTTTTTGATTCCATGGATGCGCTGCCTTTCAATGGGATTGTTGCTGTTGCCATTCGTGTATGCCTCCTTCCTATTTTATGTTTGTTTATTCTGTAATATACATACTGCTTGGTTTCTTTGTTCTTTGTTATATTGTAAAATATTATGTTTGGGATGTCAATTACAGAGAAGTAAAATCAGTTTCTTTATTGAATAGAAAAATTTTTCTATTTGGCAGAAAATATGATTAGTGATATCATAAAAACATATCTGTAAAATTGTGCAAATGTATCCTGCTTCTGCATTGCGGTAATTCCATGAAACGATGCAATGGATTCTTTTATCAAGTGTGTTAAACAGAATCGGCGAAAGACATTGTACAGAAACAGCAGGAGTTAAGGATGGAAGATATAATGGAAGACAATTTTGAAAAATTAAATCTGCTTCTGGAGCAGGAACAGTGTGAATTTGTGGATATTCCGGATGGTTTTACCGGACAGACGGAGAGTGGAGAATTACGTTTGATTTATCTGATGAATGATGCGGTGGAAAGTTTTCTGGTTCTGAAAAATGCCAGGATGACGGGAAATTATGTCAGGGATTATGAAGGAGAGTTTGAGGGCTCTGTAGAGAAAGCAGACAGAGATTTATGTGAAGCAGAGTATATTCTGGTGATTCATCAGGGGCGGAATGTGTTTACTGTATTTTTTGAAGTATATTTTGCTGGAAACCCATTTGTATAACTATGGAGAGCTGGGACATTTCTGGGTGAAGGGATACGAAAACCTGAGAGTCATGGAGTATCAGATTGCCATATTGCGGGATAAATATGAGTATCTGGGAGAAAAATATTGCACGGAACAGGAACGAAAGCTGGCAATGCTGCGTGATTTCCCGCCGTTAAACTATCTTTTTTATCCGGCAGTACCGGAGAAGTATATTGTTCCGGTGGACAACCCATGGGAGGTAACGGCGGAAGCACTGGCAGTTATGCAGGAACTGGCAACGGAAGCAGGAGATGAAAAACTGGGAAAAATGCTCAGGCGTTATGAAAAAACTCCGGATATATCAAATGCCAAAAAGATAGCCGGAATGCTTTGCAGGAGCAGTCATTTACCGGTGATTACTCTGCTGGGAGAAAAAATCAGGGAAGCAGCATCGGTCTATCCGGACAGAGATTTTGGCAGAAAACAGAATAAATATCTACATGAATTGATGGAAAAAGCTGAACGAAGAAAAGAAGAATTGGAAGCAGAGAATATTCAGACTCTGATCTACAGAGAAGAACCTTTCATTTATGACTGTGATTCCATATCGTTTCAGGTATATCTTATGATTGTGAGAAAAGGTGTATGGAAGCAGAAAATAATGGTTGAGAAAATATAAAGTAGTCCGAACAGGAATAAAGAAGGGATTATAATAATAATGGATAAATTATTAGACTTAACAAGAGACTTTGATGCAGCGAAAGCTGCTTTTGAAGCATATCTGGATGAATATGACAGAGCGGATGATAAGATTCATCTGAAAATCGTGCATACTTATGGAGTGGTTGATGCAGCAGAGGACATTGCCCGCCGTATGGGGCTGGGTGAGGAAGATGTACAGCTGGCTAAGGTAATCGGATTGCTCCATGATATTGGAAGATTTGAACAGATTAAGCGATTTGACAGCTTTGAACCGGGAACCATGGAGCATGCAGCATATGGGGCACAGATTCTGTTCGGACCGGAGAAAATGATCCGCAGATTTGTGAAGGATGACAGGTTTGACAGTCTGATCTGCACTGCGATTGAGAAGCACAGTGATTTCAAACTGGAAGGAATTACGGACGAGAGAACCCTGCTTCATGCAAAGTTAATCCGAGATGCAGACAAGCTGGATAATTGCAGGGTAAAGCTGGAAGAGTCAATGGAAACACTTCTGGGAGTGGATGAGAAGGGTGTTGGTGAAGGAGTAATCGCGCCAAAGGTATGGGAGTCCTGTATGGCAAAGGAATCTGTATTATCTTCAGACAGAGTTTCAAAAGTGGACTACTGGATTTCCTATATTGCTCAGTATTATGACATCAATTTCCCGGAAACCTATGAGATCATGCGTGAACATGATTATGTGAAAAGAATCATGGACAGGGTTCCTTATGCATTGCCGGAAACACAGGAAAAGATGGATATTCTGGCAGCAGAGATGGAGGAATATATGGATGAGAGAATTCGAAACAAAAAATAAAAATTGCGAAAAGCAATAAACAGTGGGTGGGGACATATGAAAAGACAAGAGTGAACAAAATGGATATGGATAAAACAGAGAAGAATCAGGAGAAATTCACCTGCGGAGAATTTGAATATCAGGTCATAAGAAGTGCCAGAAAAACCATGACTCTGGAGGTTCGCAGGGATGGAAACGTAATCGTTCGCGCACCTCTCCGTACAGGTCTGCCGAGGATCAAAAGATTTGTAAACCAGAAGCAGGAGTGGGTTCTGGGATGTCTGGAACGGACAAAAGAATACCGGGAACAGAAGCCGCTGAGCGCAGATCTGAGCGAATCGAAACGAAATGTCTATATACGAAAAGCAAAAGAAACGATTACCAAAAGAGTTTCTTATTTTGCCAGACTCATGGGCGTTTCTTACCGCAATATCACCATCAGAGAACAGAAAACAAGATGGGGAAGCTGTAGCAGTGAGAAGAATCTGAACTTTAACTGGAAACTGATACTGGCACCTCCGGAAGTGCTGGATTATGTAGTGGTACATGAACTCTGCCATCTGAAGGAAATGAATCATTCGAAGGCATTCTGGGACGAGGTCGGGAAAGTAATGCCGGAGTATGAGACGTACAAGTTGTGGCTGAAAGAAAACGGATGGAAGTTATAAATATATCTTTGGGTGTTGATATTTTATAACTCTTGAAAAGATACTTTGATGTGAATTTAAGGGGATAAATGTTAATGAAAATGATAGCTGATCTGCACATTCATTCCAGATTTTCCATGGCGACAAGCAAAGAGGGCACGCCTGAAAATCTGGATTTCTGGGCGAGAAAGAAAGGAATTTCACTGATTGGAACAGGTGATTTCACGCATCCGGTATGGAGAGAAGAACTGAAGGAGAGACTTGTTTCAGAGGGAAACGGCCTGTATCGCCTCAGAGATGCATATGTAAAAGAAGAAAGCCGGAAGTTCCCGGGAGAAGGAACACGTTTTGTTGCCTCCGGGGAAATCAGTTCTATTTATAAGAAGAATGGAAAGACCAGAAAAGTACACAATGTAATCCTGCTTCCCAGTCTGGAGGCAGCAGATGCCATGGCACAGCGTCTGGAAAAAATCGGAAATATTCACTCAGATGGTCGTCCGATTCTTGGTCTGGACAGTCATGATCTTCTGGAAATGATGCTGGATGTATGCCCGGAAGGAATTCTGATTCCGGCTCATATCTGGACACCGCATTTCTCTGTATTAGGTGCGAAATCAGGATTTGATTCTGTAGAGGAATGTTTCGAGGAATTGGCACCGTATATACATGCACTGGAAACAGGGCTTTCCTCTGACCCGGCTATGAACTGGAGAATTTCCAAACTGGACCGCTATCAGCTTGTATCCAATTCAGATGCACATTCCCCATCTAAGCTGGGGCGCGAGGCGAATCTGTTGGATATTGACTGTTCCTATGAAGGACTTTATCGGGCAATCCAGACTGGCGAAGGGCTGGAAGGAACAGTAGAATTTTTTCCTGAAGAGGGGAAATATCATTTCGATGGTCACAGAAAATGCGGTGTATCATTAAGCCCGGTGGAAGCAGAACGGCTTGGAGGAATCTGCCCTGTCTGCGGAAAGAAGCTGACCATGGGCGTAGATCACAGAGTAGAACAGCTTGCAGACAGAGCGGAAGGTTTTGTGAAAAAAGATGGTAAGAAATATGAAAGCCTTGTACCTCTGCCGGAAGTGATCTCTGCATGTATGGGCTATTCCACTGCAAGTAAGAAAGTGCAGGGGTGTTTTGAACAGATGATTCAGACACTGGGGACAGAATTCGACATTCTGCGAAATGTACCGTCAGAAGATATTAAATCCTGTGCAGGAGAACGGATTGCGGAAGGAATTGAAAATGTAAGAACCGGAAATGTGAAGAGAATTCCGGGGTATGATGGGGAATATGGAAAGATTGAATTGTTTGATGAAAATTAAACATAGAATGATGAAATTATAAAACGGCCTATAAGAGAATGATTAGCGAGGAAATAGTGTATGAAGAAAATAGGGATTATTTCAGATACCCATGGCCTGCTCAGGCCGGAAATACTGGGAATTTTAAAGGGTTGCGACTGTATTATCCACGCAGGTGACGTAAACAAACCGGAAATTCTGGATAAACTGCGTATGATGGGTTCTATTTATGTAGTCCGAGGAAATAACGATAAGGACTGGGCAGAGGGAATTGCGAAAACTTTACATTTTCACCATAGAAGGCGTGAAATTTTTCATGACCCACAATAAAAAAGACGTAGACTGGGATTTAAAAGACACACAGGTAGTCATCTTCGGACACACCCATAAATACTTCGAAAAAATGATAGACAACCGTCTATGGCTAAACCCGGGAAGCTGCGGCCCCAGACGCTTCGACCAGGAGATTACCATGGCAGTAATGACAGTCGATAATGGAACTTATCAGTGGGAAAAGGTTGCCATGATTCCTGAAAAGTAAACAGAAGACAAAGTAGATTGGTCAGGAGGGAAGAAAAAATACACAGTAATGAAAGTGGTGATAATATGCACAAGTGGAATGAGATTACAGATGAGAATTCGCTGAAGGAATTTATGGAAAGAGTGTCGTTTTTCCATGATAGCTGTATCAAAGAGATGCATTATCTGAGCGGAGCATATGTTAATGAAAACCTGGATATGTATCCTGTAAACGATCGCAGGATTCTGAGAGTAATAATACAACGGCAGTATGAAGAAGATTCAATGATTGAAATGGAATTTCAGGGATTAAAATACTTAAAGTTATTTCCGGTAGACGAACGCTATTCATGCGAAATACTCGATTCCAATATAATTCTGAAAGAGGATTGTATCATCTGGAGCGACTGCGAAGATAAAACAGAGCTGGAAGATGGAGACACAGGAACTTTGGTATGTGCATCTAAACTTCGATGGCGTTCGATTTTCGGATATATGGGAGGGAAGAATTATCGGTAGGTGTGCCCTTTCCCACATTTCTTTTGACCCAAGGGGTGTGTAACAACACAGTCTCTACTTCAATAATCCTTTGGATAAAGCCTTTATAATTTATGTAAAGTATATCGTATTTATTCTTTTTCGTAAAGAAGTCTGGATGGAAGCACTGCTTACCACAGTATAATATCAGTATAATATATAGAAGAAAAAGTTTTTTGACAGAAAAGATCAGGATTCTGTAAAAACTTTTTTTTTACGCAGAAACAACCTTGCAATTTGTGATGAATACGCTATATAAAAAACGTAATGAACCAAGATTGGTTAGACCAATATAAAGGAGTTGAATATTTGAAAAATAAAAAGAACGAGACTGGAAGTTTATCATCGGTATGATTGTTCTGCTCGCCATTTTTGCTGTAATGGGAGGTGCTTTCTGGAATATGGTAGGAAAGCAGGCACAGATGGTCAGGGAGGAAGAGCAGAAAGAGGAAGCAAATGCTATTTCTGCAATCTATATCGAGACAGGAGAATTTCTGAAGACCGGAGTTTTTGTGGATCTGAACAATGGAACTATTTTCAGCGCAGACTATACCGGCGGAGGGTCATTTTACAATAAAAACGGAAAATTAATTTCCGATGATGTATTGGAAAATGGGGATAAGTAAAGATATACGGCGATGGGATCATGCTGGAATCTTTCCCGGGACAGTATCCGGGCGTGACAAAGATCCAGAGAACCGGTCGAGCATCTCTCGAGGAAACTCAGGAGTACGAAGATCAGGTAACTGGAATGATGAAGCCTGTAGCCGTTCAGTAAGGATTAGAGGAGACTGAAAATGAAATACGTAAGACAATTCTGGATTATTTTACTGATATCCGCAATGGGAGAGGCATTACATGTTCTGATCCCGCTTCCTGTACCTGCAAGTGTGTACGGACTGGTGATCATGCTGATCGCACTGGGAACACACATTATCAGGCTAGAACAGGTCAAAGAAGCAGCTGAATTTCTCATAGAGATCATGCCGGTTATGTTTATTCCGGCAGGTGTCGGATTACTGACAGCCTGGGGCATACTGAAACCGGTATGTGTGCCGATCATTCTGATCACAGTGATCACCACAGTTGTGATAATGATTGTGACAGGTCGTGTCACACAGGCAGTTATTCGTATGGACAGAAAGAAAGGACAGAAAAGATCATGACACAATTTATGAGTAATTCCCTGTTTTTTGGCGCAGCAATCAGCCTGATCGCATATGAGGCAGGACTTCTTTTGAAAAGAAAATTTAAGATGGCAATTTTTAATCCGCTTCTGATCGCGATCATTGCAGTAATAGCTGTGCTTTGTTTACTGCATATTGATTATGACACCTATAATCAGAGCGGTCAGTATATCAGCTACCTGCTCACACCTGCAACGGTCTGCCTGGCAGTTCCGCTGTATCAGCAGATGGAACTTCTGAAAAAGAATCTGAAAGCTGTAATCATTGGAATTGTTTCCGGTGTGCTTGCCAGTCTGGTCAGTGTGCTGATCCTTGCAAAGCTGTTCAGCCTGAGTCATGAGCAGTATGTAACACTTCTTCCGAAGTCTATTACCACAGCAATCGGAATGGGTGTTTCCGAAGAACTGGGTGGTATAGTAACGATTACAGTTGCAGTTATTATCATTACCGGTGTTCTTGGAAATATGCTCGCAGAGACTGTGATCAAACTTGCGCGTATTGAAGAACCGATTGCTAAGGGCCTGGCACTTGGAACCTCTGCCCATGCTATCGGTACTGCAAAGGCAATGGAGCTGGGTGAAATAGAAGGTGCCATGAGCAGTCTTGCAATCGCAGTTGCCGGTCTTCTGACTGTTGTAGGTGCGTCTGTGTTTGCACAGTTTATGTAAGAGCAGTAGTGATTGCCTGATAAATTGTTTTTGGCAATATCGAATATATCTGTTGACTTTAACATTATTTATACAAGAGAACTGTTGTGTCAGATGAGCAGAGGCGCTGACATAACAGTTCTTTTTTATTAAAAAAACAAATGTTCGACAAACCTCTTCCATTTTTTATAAGAGTGTGGTATTATAAAACACAGAAACGAATGTATGTTCTGAAAATGTGTTCGAAAGAAATGGGAGGGCTTATTATGGCAAATGCAGCAGGTACCGCACAGAAAATGAGAAGAAGAAAAGAGAATCATAAGTTTTCCAGAATGATGGCAGTTATTCTGGGTCTGATCGTTACTGTTGAGGTGATGATCGCGGGCGGCATGATCTTCAATATTGATTTTCATTCCGCTGATATAGTTGCGGTAATTATGGGATTTATCGTGTTATATTCCGGAGTTGTGGCGGTTCTGACAGATAACTGATTATAGAAATTTCATAAATTACTGCAAACAATCCAGTCCATCATAGCGTGAAGTCCTGCGTCAGATATCTTTACTGTATGTCAGTATGCCTGCAGATATATTCCTTGTTCTTCGTACTCTGCTGAGCTGTCCTGATTGCATGTTTTATGGAACGGCTATAAGGTATGGGGACATGCAAAAAACAGATATTAGACAAAAACAGCGGCAGATGATATGATTAACAGTAAATAATGAGAGAAAAATAACGGGAGAAGGTGCGAAGAGAACGTTATGACTGTAAAATCAAGTCTTTTGGAAATGTTGGAGAAGAATAAAGGAGAAGTGCTTTCCGGTGAGAGCATTGCCGGTGAGTTGGGATGCACCAGGGCAGCAGTGTGGAAGGCAGTAAAGTCGCTCCGGGAAGAAGGGTATCATATAGAAGCAGGACCGAATAAAGGATATATGCTTGCGAAGGATACGAACCGTCTGTCGCAGGAGGGAATCCGCCTGTTTCTGGATGATCCGAAGGTTAAGATAGATATTTATGATGAACTGGAATCTACGAACCAGACTGCCAAGAAAGAAGCTATGATGGGAGAGGCCGGACATGGGGCATTTGTCATTGCCAGGAGCCAGACTGCAGGCAGGGGGCGCAGAGGCCGGGAATTCTATTCTCCTGCAGATACAGGTCTTTACATGAGTGTGATCCTGAAGCCACAGGGAACCATACATGACAGTCTGCTGATCACAACTGCGGCAGCAGTGGCAGTCTACAGAGCAGTTGCTCAGCTCTGTGGAATCCAGCTTGATATTAAATGGGTTAATGATCTGTTTTATAAAGGAAAGAAAGTCTGTGGAATACTCACAGAGGCTGTCACAGATTTTGAGAGTGGAAATATTGAGTTTGTGGTAGTTGGCATGGGATTGAACCTCTATCTGGACCAGGAGAACCTGCCGCAGAAATTAAGAAGTATAGCAGGAGCCCTTTATGAGACAAAAGAAGATGCGGAACAGACTGACCGTAATAAACTGACTGCAATGATCGTGAACGAGTTGAGAAAAGAAACAGCAGATCTGAAACTCTCTCTGGATTATGTGACACATAACATGATCCCGGGACATCAGATCACAATTACAGACGGAAACTCTTCCAGACAGGCATTTGCATTGGAGATATGTAGGGACGGACGGCTGAAAGTACGGGAAGAAGATGGACAGGAGACAATATTGTCCTTTGGAGAAGTTTCGGTATCCATGTGAGGATAATGAGAATGGGATTGTTACATGAAGGTAGATTCCTTGATGTGACAATCCCATTTTGTGTCATGATTCAGAATTTGTTGTTTGTGATGAAGCATCCTCCTGAGACACTTCGGAGGCAGAATCTTTTTTCAGAGATACCGGGCTTTTGTTGTTTGCGGTATCCGTGACATCGATATCTGTACAGCAATCAGGATTTACTGTGTCTGTGGTATTTTTAACTGCGTCAGTTGCCATATTCGGAACATTCTGCTGATACGGACGATAAGGTGTCCAGTAATGTTCTTCCTCAGTGAAGCTGTCAGGCTGTTCTTCATCCAGTGCATCCTTCTTGCGGGTGAGAATATAAATCCCTGCAAAAATGATAGCAGCTGCAATCACAAGCTGCGGCAGATGATATGTGAATCTGCCGATAACATCAGCCAGATATCCGGGTAAGATCATATAGAGGAAATCTATCAGGGTGTTCCACAGAATAGAAGCACCAAGGAAAATCAGCAGAATCGCAGTTATCTTTCCGTGATGTTTAAGCAGAGAACTGATATCTCCTGCCAGTTCATCCATATGAAGGACATAGGAATCTTCTATAGAGTAAAATTCTTCCTCAGAAAGAGACTTCAGATTGTGCACATTAAAGAAACTGTAGAACCAGATGATCGGGATCAGAAACACAAGCCAGTCCATTCCGGTACATGCTCCGATGGCAAAGACGCCCCAGAATAAGAACATAATACTGATTCCCTGTTTTTTGAATCCCATGTACATTTCTCCTGCACCTGGGATCAGGGAGAAGATAAAAAGCCAGAATCCACGTTTTTGTTTTTGCATACTTTTATTTGCCTCCATTCATTAATTTGCCGGAAAAATCACTGATATATTTTATAAAAGAACCGGTGCCATCACCAATGTTCTGTCCGAGTTCTCTGGTGAACTGGTAGAGCCTGCCGTTTTCATGCTCAGGTAATATTCTGTCTGTCTGAGAGAAAGTATCCTGATGTAAGGAAGTGAAATCCAGGTTCGGGATACTGAATAAAAGCAGCAGGGCAACCATCACACCGGCAGCAGTCTGAAGACTGTAATGGAGCAGCCGGATTTTGCGGGATGCTTTATTTGCTGCCCGGGCAAGCTGCACTTCACCGGAGTCTGCTTTGTCCAGAATCTGTTCCATCAGATAGGCGGGAGCAGTATCCGTACTGTTGTTTTCCTGTTCCATCATCTGATCCAGACAGAAATCGCAGTGATCGAGATGTGACAGAAACTCAATGACTTCCTGTGTGTTCATATTTCCGTTGTCAAATTCTATTAAATCCTTCTTATCAATATGCATCTAATCACCCCTTTCAAGCATCTTTTTCAGCATTGCCCTTGCGCGATAGAGCTGTGTCTGAATTGTTTTCGGATTTTTCCCTGTCTGCTGTGCAATCTCAGGTACTGATAATTCTTTGCAGAAATGTGCGTAAGCGACTTCTTTGTAAGGACTTTTCAACTGCATACACAATGCTTCTACGTGAGTATTGGATGCAGTTTTCATATATTCATCTTCGGGAGAGGATTGCCTGTCCGGAATCTGGGAAAAGTAGGTGTCTTCTGTTGGAATACTTCGCCGCCCGGCTGCTTTCAGATAATCCAGACACTTTCGGACAGCAATCTTACTTAACCAGGCTTTCTCATAATTACCATCAAAGCGGGAAAGGTTCTTATAGGCAGACAGAAAGACTTCCTGAGTGAGATCTTCGGCATCAAATGGATTACCGACAGATTTCAGGCAGATCGAATATATTAAGTTCTGGTATTGATTAATCAGATATTCCAGATATTGCTTTTCTGTGGTCATTACTGTCTCCTTTTCCCTGTTCATTTAATTATAACGCAGGAGGTGGGGGAATGGATTCAGATATTGGAGGAATTTTGAGAAAAAGGGGACGCGCAGAAAAATAGTTTGTTTTAGTGTGCGGTTTCGGACACTAAGATATTCTAAGCTGGCAAAAATCTGCTAAGGGCATGAGAAAAATGCCACAAACTCGCCGCATGGCGGCTCAGACAGTGTGTCATTTTTCTCATAACGCAGATTTTGACCAGCTAAGAATAT
>ENA-OQKA01000382-OQKA01000382.1-human-gut-metagenome-genome-assembly--contig:-NODE-382-length-11745-cov-3.518248_pt1 | contig 11745 bp, 15 predicted proteins | sample MGYA00242644_ERZ504789 | MGnify/ENA primary metagenome ERZ504789 (study PRJEB26092, sample SAMD00036423) | human gut metagenome | host: Homo sapiens | study: EMG produced TPA metagenomics assembly of...
CTACGACCACGCGGCACTCCATGCCCACCAGGCGGGCGCGGCACGCCACGCGGGCCACCTCGCCCATGAGCGCGATGCGCTTGGTGGGCACGGGGCCGTTCTTGATTTGCGCGGCCATGCAGGCGGCCCCCATGTTGAACGCCTGGCGCATGGCGGCGTCGAAGCCGCCGTCGCCCGGCTCGGGCACGGGGACGGCGCGCTCGATGCGCTTCAGGATGCTGTCCACCGTCTTGTCCGCGACGGTCTTGCTGATGATTTCCGTGAGCATTTGGGTCTCCTAACTGGGAAAACTAAAAGTGATAAAAACTTTTCAGGATTTCGGAACTTTTTTCTCTATGCGCTCCTTGCGCTTCTGCGCCGCCTTGACCCTGCGGTACAGGTAACGGCACAGCCATCGCTCCATGGCCTCGTCGTGCGCCTCTGCTGCCTTGTCGGCGGCGTAGCGGCTCATGCCCGAGGTGTCCGGGGCCTGCGGCATGGGGTCGGCGCGGCTCTCTCGGCCGCACTCGGTGCGCTCGTAGGTGCGGCGCTCCTCTGCGGTCAGCCTCGGCAGCAGCTCGGCTATGCGGGCCTCTATGGCCTCAAGCTGCTGCTGGCGTCTGCACGGTTCGCAGATGCCGTCCTTGCCGAGGGTCGCCCTGCGGCACCCGCACGACGGGCACAGCTCCAGGCGGTGGCGGTAGCAGCGCAGGGACACGTGGCCGCCGCTGGCGTTGATCACGCGCCGCGCGTTATCCAACTGGTTCTTGGACAGCCGCAGCTCGCGGCGAATCTCGCGGGCGGGCACCTTTCCCGCCAGCTCGGCTATGCGGTCGAGGTCGGCCTTGCGCCACGCCCTGTGTGGCCTGCCCTTGTCTCGGCGGGTCACTCGTCGCTCACCTCCACGACCACGCGGGGGCGCGCCCTGTCGGTGAGCACCCTGTCGGGGCACTGCTCCACGTACTTGCGGGAGTCGTCCTTGATTACGCCCGCCGCCACCAGGCCGTCGAGCACGAACTTGCGCGCGAAGCCCACGTTGTCGGCGTCGCGGCGCATGTCGGGCTCGTAGAACGTGGTGCGCACGGTCACCCGGCGCTCGAAGCGCGGCGCGCGCTGCTGCATGGCCGCCGCCCTCACGCGCGCCGTCTCGCGCTTCTTCATGGCCGCCGCCTTGTAGCGGTTGGCGCGCTCGGCGCTGATGTAGTCGTTCAGGCTCGGCATTCGGCCCTCGACCGTGACGGTGCGACCTCATTGCGCGCCCCTGTCGTAGATGCCCTGCGCCTCGGCTAGCGTGGAGGCGGCGAAACGGCTGGGCCCACGACTGGCCTCCCACCGTGCCCACCAGGTCCACGGAGTCCACCGGCGTGCGGCGGAAGCTCACGGCGGCCAGCATGGAGGGGCGCTGCAGCACCATGTAGCGGGACAGCACGCTCCACAGGTTGTGGTCGCGCTTGAACTCGCTGGCCTCGCTCACGGTCATGCCGTTCTGGCACGTCCAGGGTGTACACGTTGTCGCGCTGGATGACGTGGCCCTCCAGCATCAGGCGGTAGCAGATGCGGCGCAGCTTCGCCCATGTATCGGGGTTCGAGGCAACCCAGCCGCACGCCTTGGCCACGAGGGCCTGGGCCTTGGCGTCTACCTCGGCCATACTGTTGCCTCCAGCGCCCATGTGGTGGCGATGCACGCGCAGACGAACAGGGCGGCGAAAACGGCCTGCAGCCTCTCGCGGCGCTGCTCGGGTGTTACACTGGTCTCGGTTCGGAAGTGAACCGTTGCGGTGCGCGTCTTTCGCTTGCCGGCTGCGACGCGCACCCTCTTTCCCTTGATCTTTTCCATTCCTGGAACTTCCTCTCGTTCTCTGGGTCCTTGTAGAACTCGCGCATCATGGCGGCGCACTCGTCGCACATGGCGCGCTGTATCGGGGTCATTCGCCCGCGACGCCCGGCAGAATCAGCGGGGCGTCCTCGTAGGCGACCTCACCGGTGTCCCTATCCACGAACATCACCTCCTGGTCGTCGTACACGTGGATGTTGAGCATCTGCCCCGTGAACTCCACCAGCTTGGGGATGAAGTCACGGAACTTCGGGTCCAGCTCAAACTGCAGCACGCACTTGCCGCTCTTCACGTTGAGGGCGGTGAACCCCCCCCGTACGGTCACCTCGTTCAGCATGGCCTACTCCTTCTCGTCGTACTGCGGGGCCTCGGCCAGGGTGACGAAGTCGGTGCTCCACCCCTTGCCGGCCACGCTGAACTGCAGCGAGTCGCACAGGTTGAACTGAATCCCGCCCATCTCGAACATCGTGCGCATGGAGCACTCAAGCGGCACGATGCGCACGAAATCGAAGCCGAACATGGCGGCGGCGCGGCAGCAGATGCTCTCCTCGGTCTCCTCCATGCATCCGTTCTCGGCCATCTCGAACGAGAATGCCTCGTTCGTCGGGCTGTCCACGTGGCACTCGTTCACCATCGCCACCCAGTAGCTGCTCTTCGTCATGGTGTTTCTCCTTTGCGTTTTAATAATTCGGTTTAACTGAATCGTCAGGGCAAAAAAATAGAGCTATCCCGTCGTAAAGCAGTTTTCTGCCTACAGGCGTGAGAACCCCTTTAAGTTTGAGGAGCTCATTTACTCGAAAATCGGTAGGATGAAGCTCTCTCTGCTGGTAGGTAGCTCGCGAGATATTGCATGCGTTTGCTGCGTCTTCAACTGAAACGTTAGACGCCCGACGCGCCGCCGCGAACATGTTCTCCTTCATGGCACCTCCTTCCTTTGCTATTTCAGAATACCAAACATTCAGTTAAACGCAATAAGTTTTTTGGAAAACTGAATAGTCATATTGTAAGATTTCGTTTATCACGAGAAGGGGGGCTTTATGGGTGTTCCGGAGAACATTGATGCGTTACTAGTTAAGTTTGATATAACGCAGGAAACGCTTGCTCGTATTGCTGGCGTTGCTCCTTCCTCTGTTTCTGGCTGGCGCAATGGCGCAGTTCCTCGCATGTCGGCCATTAATAAGATCTGTGACGCCCTTTGCGTTACACGTGATGACATAATGTCGGACCAGTTTGGGCTTGCTGCTCGAGAGCATGGGCATATTCCTGCTGGGGCAGTTCCTGTGGTGGCCAGCAGCGCAACCGTGCCGCTGCTCACGCTCGGCCGCGTGCACGCCGGCTCGCTAGCCGACGAGGAGGAGGTCGCGCACCGCGTGGAGGTGCCCGCCTCCGTGTGCGCAGGGCACCCGCGCGCGTTCGCCCTGGAGGTCGAGGGCGACTGCATGAACCGCGTCATACCCGAGAGCAGCCACGTGCTGATCGACCCCGACCGCCAGCCCGCCAACGGGTCCATCGCCGTGGTGGAGACCGAGGACTACCGCGCGGTTATGCGCCGCTGGTACAAGGGCAGCACCAAGCTGATGCTGTCGGCGGATAGCTTCGAGGACTACGAGGACATGATCTTCGGCATGGACGACGGCCCCGTGCGCGTGATCGGCACGGTGGTGTGGTTCCAAGCCGCCAACGAGATGGAGTAGCCATGGGCTTGTTTGATTTTATGAAGCAAAAGGGGAGGAGGACGGCCGAGCCGGTTTCCTATGTTCCCGAATGTTTGGAACTCCCGAAGTCGAACTACGACGAACTATTTGACGAGTTTCAGCCGGAATGGGCTGACCAGTTTCCCGACTTCCCCTATGAGTTCAAAGGAAGACCAGCAATCAGAACGACTTTAACCGAGCGCATGCGCGATATGTTCAGCATTGCCCCGCAGGACGTTCCGAGAGTCGAGGCTCTTGTTCGTCAGGCCAACAGTTTGCTCGCTGATGCTCATTCCCTTGCTAGTTTTCCCGAGTTTTCCGTCCCTATGCCTGATCTGTCGGATGCCTATAAATGCTTGTTGCGTTTTCCGCTTTGCGGCATTCGGTGCATCCCGTTTACGGAAAAAACCGGTCGGGTGTCGAAGTTTCCGTTCCGGTTTGAATACGATTCCGGGATGATGCGCAAACCCCGGTCGCCGAGGGCCCATATCACGATGACCGCCAGCTTGTTGCCGGACGGGAATCCGGGAAGGATTGAAAGCGAGTACGCGCTTTTCGAAAACGGTGCCGCGTTCGGCCACTATTGGAAAGTGACTTCAAAGGTCGTTAACGGAGAACTCGTCGTCTCCCGAATCAGCGAAATGAGTCCGACAGGCGATACTCCGCCAACTCTTTACACATTAGGCAGGTAGCCATGGGCGGACGTGCGGCGATATACGCCCGCTTCTCGAGCCACAACCAGCGCGGCGAGTCCATAGAGATACAGGTGGAGAAGTCCCGCGCCTACTGCGCCGAGAACGACCTGCGCGTGGTGGCCACGTACTGCGACTTCGCGCAGACGGGCACCAACACCGACCGCGCCGAGTTCCAGCGCATGATGGCCGACGCCAAGCGAGGGCTGTTCGATTTCGTGGTCATATATAAAGTTACCCGAATCATGCGCAACCGCGACGAGATGGCCATGGCGCGCATCATGCTGCGCCGCTGCCGCGTCGAGATACTGTACGCGGGCGAGGACATTTCGGACGGCTCGGCGGGCGTGCTGCAGCTGGGCATGCTGGAGGTGCTGGCGGAGTACGAGAGCGCGCTCGACGGCGAGCGCATACGCGACGGCATACAGAAGAACGCCGAGCGGTGCATGGCCAACGGCTGCGTGCGCTACGGCTGGGACATAGTGGACGGGCGCTACGTGGTCAACGAGGAGGAGGCCGCCGCCATCCGCCTGGGCGTGCGCATGGTCTTGTCGGGCAAGTCGGTGGCCGACGTGGTGCGCGCCTGGGAGCCGTACCGCACCAAGCGCGGCGGCAAGTGGCGCTTCCAGACGGTGCGCCGCATACTGATGCGGCGGGAGAACGGCGGGGAGTACCGCTACGCGGGCGTGGTCGTGCCCGGCGGCATGCCCGCCATCGTTCCCATGGATGACGAGGAGAGGGTGATACGGATGCTTGAGGACTCGCACAGGCCCCGCGCCAAGACCGAAGCGTGGGACTTCCCGCTCACGGGCAAGCTCTACGACGGGCGAGACGGCGGGCTGATGACCGGCACCAGCGGAACGGGCAAGTCGGGCAGGCCCTATCACTACTACCGCTGCCGCAGCTGCGGGCGCACCGTGCGCCGCGATGTCGTGGAGAAGCGCGTGGCCGACGCCGTGCGCGAGGCCCTGGTCAGCGCCGACAGCCGCGAGCGCATCGCTCGCATGCTGGCCGACGCCGAGGAGGAGCGCGCCGACGAGAAGCCCTTGAGCGAGACCATAAAGGGCGAGCTGGCCAAGATCGAGACGGCGTTCTCCAATATATGGACGGCCATCGAGTCGGGCATCGCGCCGCCGGGCGGCAAGGAGCGCATAGACGCGCTGAAGCAGCGGCAGGCGCTCCTCAAGGACGAGCTGCGCACGGCCGAGGCCCTTGAGGCCGCCCGCCTTGACTACGACCGCGCGCTGTTCTGGCTTGAGGGCATGGCCGCCGACGAGGTGGACGACGCGCAGCTCCTGCGCACGTTCGTGGCGCGCGTGGTGCTGGGCGGCCCCGACGATGACGACGGCCTGCGCGTGGCGTTCACGTTTGACGATTCTGCTGGCTTGGGCGATAATCCGTCGCTGCCTGGCGCTATAGGTCCAGGTGGCGAGGTGTTCGACCGAATGAACGCCAGCTCCACCATAAGTAACAGGCAGGTAGATACTCATATCTACCTGCCTTTTTATTTCTAGTCCGTACCGCGGAGAATCGAACTCTATGCAGGGCGCGGGCGTAAAGAAAACGCCTCAGTGACGCAGAGTGGGACGCGCTTTCCCAATGGCAGCCCAGGCGGAAAGCCCATCCCGGAATCCGCGCTCAGACTGGGACGTAGTTTCCGGATGACACATCAAGCGGAAACCGCATCCCGGAATCCGCGCTCAGAACGGGTCGCGCTTTCCCAACGGCGGTCCAAGCGGAAAGCGCATCCCGGAATCCCGCCTCAAACTGGGACGCGCTTTCCGCTTCACCTGCCGCCTCGAAAAACCTGCGCGCCCTCCATCCCAAAACTGGGTAGAAGAAGGCCAAAACGCAATCGCAGGAGGTCAATATGACTGCAGAAGATAAGGCAAAGAATGCCGGCAAGGTCGCGCTCGTCTTGGAGGGTGGCAGTTTTCGTGGGCAGTTTACCGCCGGCGTGCTCGACGTTCTCATGGAGGCCGGTGTCGAAATTCCGGCGGTATATGGCGTATCGGCCGGTGCGCTCAACGGCGTCAACTACAAGTCACACCAGATCGGTCGCGTCAATCGCATCAACCTGACCTTCTGCAATGACAACCGCTACATGGGTGCCGCATCCTTCGCATCCACGGGCTCCATCGTGGGTTACGACTTTATCTTCAACGATATCCAGGACCGCCTGGATCCCTTTGACAACGAGGCGTTCGACGCGAGCCCCATCGAGATGTACGCCGTCGCGACGGACATGCTCTTTGGAACTGCCGCATACCTGCCGGTCAAAAGCGCCGTGCTCGACCTCGACGCCGTGCGTGCCTCGACCTCGTTGCCGCTGGTGACGCCGCCGGTCGAGATCGACGGGCACAAATACGTCGACGGCGGCGTAGCCGATTCGGTTCCTATCGAGCATGTGCTGGAGAGGCGGGCTTCGATCGCGCGGTTGTCATTGTCACGCAGGACCGCTCGTACGAGAAAAAGCCCTACGAGTTTATGCCTGCCGCGCGCGCCCGCTATGCCGACTACCCCTACCTGCTCGAGGCTATCGAGACGCGCCACGACCGCTATAACCTCCAGCGCATGCACCTGTGGAAGTATGAGCGCGAGGGCCGCGCGCTGGTCATCGCTCCGCAAAAGCCGGTCGAGGTCGGCCATGTCGAGCATGATCCGGCAAAGCTTTTGGACCTGTATATTCAGGGTCGCCAGGAGGCAAAGCGTTTGCTCGCGGAGATCCAGGAGTTTGTTGAGCGTTAGCGCTGCAACGTCACGGCTCGTGGATGACATGTGCAGAAACTCTGGTCGGAGCCAAAATACCTGTTGACTCGTACGGCGAGCGGGGTAATATGGACGGGTTACTTGCAGAGCCCCGTGAATCTCTGTAACAACACGTACTGTACATGGAGGAGTCTAAGTGATTTCGAAATCGACTCACTACGCCAAGCAGGGCGAGGTCCAGCGCAACTGGGTTCTCGTCGACGCCGATGGTGCTGTCCTGGGCCGTCTTGCCACCCAGATCGCAATGATCCTGCGCGGTAAGAACAAGCCCCAGTTCACGCCCAACAGCGACTGCGGCGACTTCGTTGTCGTCATCAACGCCGATAAGGTCCAGCTTACCGGTAACAAGGCCGACACGAAGACCTATTATCGCCACAGCGGCTACAACGGCGGCCTCAAGGCTGAGAGCTTCCGCCAGGCTATGGAGAAGCACCCGGAGAAGGTCATCGAGCGCGCCGTTCGCGGTATGCTGCCCAAGACCACCCTCGGCCGTGCCCAGATGACCAAGCTTAAGGTCTACGCTGGTGCCGAGCATCCGCATGCTGCCCAGAACCCCACGAAGATTGAGCTGGAGGCTTAAAGATGGCTGAGAACACCGTTGTCTACCAGGGTACCGGCCGTCGTAAGAACGCCGTCGCCCGCGTCCGTCTCGTCCCCGGCACCGGCAAGGTGACCATCAACAAGCGTGATGCCGAGCAGTATTTCGGCCGTCATCAGCTCGTTGAGAACGCCCTTGCTCCCTTCAAGGTGACCGACACCGCCGGTCAGTTCGACGTTATCGCTCTGTGCGATGGCGGCGGCATCTCCGGTCAGTCCGGCGCTCTGCGCCTGGGCATCGCTCGCGCTCTTCTGAACGCTGGCGACTACCGTGCTGACCTCAAGAAGGCCGGTTTCCTTACGCGCGATGCTCGCGTGGTCGAGCGCAAGAAGTACGGCCTCAAGAAGGCCCGCCGCGCTCCCCAGTTCTCCAAGCGCTAAGGTTTTATCTCCTTTCGAGATACAATGTACAAGCGGGGCCTGCCGATTCCTCGGCGGGTCCCGCTTTTCTTTTTCGACTAGGGTGGCGGTTGCATATCGCCTGCTAGGGAAGGAGCGATCCTATGCCCCAGAACATCTTCGGTACCGACGGCGTCCGTGGCGTCGCCAATGCCGACCTCTCGTGCGACCTCGCGTTTCGCCTGGGCCGCGCGGCGACCAAGTTCCTTGGTCCGGACATCTGCATCGGCCGCGACACGCGTCTTTCGGGCACCATGCTCGAGAGCGCTCTGACCGCCGGCATTATGGCCGAGGGCGGCCGCCCGCACTGCTGCGGCGTTATTCCTACGCCGGCCGTGGCGCTGCTCACCGTCCAAAACGAGCTCGACGGCGGCATCGTCATCTCCGCTTCGCACAATCCGCCGGAGTTCAACGGCATCAAGTTCTTTAGCCGCAAGGGCATGAAGCTTCCCGACGCTGTCGAGGAAGAGATCAGCGCCTGGGTCATGTCCGAGGAGGCCATGGCTGCCGACACGCTTCCGACCGGTGCCGGCGTGGGTCACATCATCAAGATGAAGGACGCCCGCAAGGCATACATCGACCATGCCATCGATACGCTTGATGGTCTGAGGCTCGATGGCCTGGTCGTTGCCGTCGACTGCGGCCATGGCGCCTCTTGCCAGACCACGCCCGCCGCGCTGCAGCGCCTGGGTGCCACGGTCCATGCCATCAACACCGATTACTGTGGCACTGACATTAACGTTGAGTGCGGCTCCACTCACCTTGAGCCCCTGCGCGAGCTCGTGCTGCGCACCCACGCCGATATCGGCCTGGCCCACGACGGCGACGCCGACCGAGTACTGTTCGTGGACAGCGAGGGCAATGAGATCGACGGTGACTACATCCTGGCTATCTGCGGTTCTGACCTCGCCGCCCGCGGCAAGCTCGCCAACTCCGAGATCGTCTCGACCGTCATGTGCAACCTGGGCTTCTCCATCGCTATGAAGGAGCAGGGCTTCGAGATGGTTCAGACCGCCGTGGGCGATCGCTACGTTCTGGAGCGTATGCTCGCGGATGGCGCCGTCATCGGCGGCGAGCAGTCCGGCCACATCATCTTCCTGGAGCACAACACCACCGGTGACGGTCTGGTGACGGCTCTGCAGCTGCTGGCCGTGCTCAAGCGCACCGGTCGTACCCTCACCGATCTTGCCGGCATCATGAAGAAGTACCCGCAGGTGCTCGTCAACGTGCATTCCGACAACAAGGCTGGTCTGGATGATTGCCAGCCCATCTGGGATGCCGTCGCTGCTGCCGAGAAGGAGCTTGACGGCCGCGGCCGCATTCTGGTGCGTCCGAGCGGTACCGAGCCGCTGGTCCGCGTTATGGCCGAGGCCGAGACGCACGAGCTGACCCAGCGCGTTGTCGACGACATCGTCGAGGTTGTCAAGCGCGAACTTCCCTAATGGTCAAAAACGAGTGCCAAGTGGTAAACTGTTAAGGCTATTTTGGTCGATTTGTATGTCCGAGGGGGAGCATGTTCACTAAAGTCCTAAGGTCTTTTGGTATGCGTGGTCGAGTCCTTACGCTGGATGCTCCCATCTCGGGCGACGTCATTCCGCTTTCCGAGGTAAACGACCAGACATTTGCCACCGGCCTTTTGGGCCAGGGCGTGGCGATTCAGCCTACCGGCACGCGTGTGATTGCACCGGCTGATGCCAAGGTCGAGGCCATTTTTCCTACGGGACACGCTGTTGCGCTTAACACGGTCGATGGCTTGGACGTGCTCATCCACGTTGGTTTGGACACTGTTCAGCTTGAGGGCAAGCACTTTACCGTACATGCGCAAGTGGGTGATGTCGTCCATAAGGGCGATGTGCTCATTGAGTTCGATCGCGAGGCAATTGCTGCCGAGGGCTACGATGTGACGGTTCCCATCTTGGTGTGCAACTCCGTTGAGTTCTCGAGCATCAAGGGCTCCGTTGGCGTGCATGTCGAAGAGATGGACCAGCTCATCGTTGCTCGCGAGCGCTAGCAAGTGCACGTGGCCATTAGCCTACAATTCAAACACGTTTACGGAGGGCGCCCTTGAAAGAGGACGCCCTCCGTGGCAAGATGGGATTTGTCCGAAGCTAAAAGGCTTCGGGTCACCGTGGACGGGCAGGGGCCTCGACGCGGCTAGACACGAGACACATACATTACGCGACCTCGCCCTGGTGGCCGCACACGTTGGTTGCGGCCGACGCGGGCCGCGGGCAAGTGCTTGTAAGGGGAGCCTTGCCTCTCTTGTACGAGAAAGGACGCGTAATGAAGATCATTAAAGCTAAAGACTACGAGGATATGAGCCGCAAGGCCGCCAATATCATCTCGGCGCAGGTTATTCTCAAGCCCGACTGTGTGCTGGGCCTTGCCACCGGCTCCACCCCGATCGGTGCCTACAAGCAGCTCGCTGCTTGGTACGAGAAGGGCGACGTCGACTTTGCCGAGGTCAGCACATACAACCTGGACGAGTATCGCGGCCTTTCGCACGACGATCCCCAGAGCTATCACTACTTCATGCGTGAGAACTTCTTCGATCACATCAACATCGACCTGAACAACACGCATGTGCCCGACGGTTCCAACCCCGATGCCGCCGCTGCCTGCTCTGAGTACGACAAGATCGTCGCCGCCGCCGGTTACCCGGATCTGCAGCTGCTCGGCATTGGCAACAACGGTCACATCGGTTTCAATGAGCCCGATGACCACTTCTCCAAGGGTACGCACTGCGTCGACCTCACCGAGAGCACCATTCAGGCCAACAGCCGCCTGTTCGACAGCATCGATGATGTGCCCCGTCAGGCTTACACCATGGGCACCCAGACCATCATGTATGCCCGCATGATTCTGGTTGTCGCCAACGGCGAGGCCAAGGCTCAGGCTGTGCACGATATGTGCTATGGCCCGGTTACGCCCGAGTGCCCGGCTTCGATCCTGCAGCTCCACACCAACTGCGTCGTCGTTGCTGACGAGGCCGCTCTTTCGCTCTGCGAGTAACGCGACCAAGCGATCTTACATAGCTTTCCAAAAGGCCCTCGCTTTGCGGGGGCCTTTTTAGTGGACATAGGCCGTGGCACATGCATGACGGGGCTTATAGGACAAAATGTGTGTCTACTTTAGGGGCATCGGCGCAGGTCGATGCCCCTTTTTCAGCCGTTTAAATTCCGTGCCCGCTTTTAACCGCTCGGGCAGAATGTGTGTCCGGTTGCCTATCGTTCCCGCAGGTAGATAACCTTTTCCGGAACCGTTAAATACCCTTTCGGAAGAGGTGCCCATGAAGGCCGTTTATTGCCCCTACTGCGGCGGTCGGACCAAGCGCAACGGCAGGGCCTCATCGGGGTCCCAGCGGTGGAGGTGCACGGCCTGCGGCGCGTCGACGACTGTGAGGTACGACGACACGGCGACGAGGCTGGACGAGTTCCTCGGGTGGCTCCTCTCGAAGGACTCCCAGGCGGCGATGCCGGGCGGCGGGCGGTCCTTCAGGCGCAGGACGGCCGAGTTCTGGGAGGTCTGGCCGATGCCCGTCCCCGACGGCGAGCTGCACCGCGTGCTCTACGTCGACGGGATCTGGGTCGCGCGCGACCTCGTCGTGCTCATATGCTGCAGCGGCGAGCGGGTGGTCTCCTGGTACATGGCCAGGTCGGAGAACTCGAGGGCGTGGTCGGCCCTCATGGCGCCGATCCCGGCGCCCGACGTGGTCGTCACCGACGGCGGGAGCGGGTTCGCCAAGGCCGTGCGAGAGACCTGGCCGCGCACCAGCGTCCAG
>ENA-OQKA01000384-OQKA01000384.1-human-gut-metagenome-genome-assembly--contig:-NODE-384-length-11696-cov-2.088512_pt1 | contig 11696 bp, 12 predicted proteins | sample MGYA00242644_ERZ504789 | MGnify/ENA primary metagenome ERZ504789 (study PRJEB26092, sample SAMD00036423) | human gut metagenome | host: Homo sapiens | study: EMG produced TPA metagenomics assembly of...
GGCAGCGAAGCGTATACGTTTTATCTGCCTGATATAGTCAGAAAATGTACCGGATGAGATCAGATTGTAATTACATACGCCCTGTTTCCTCTATAATAGGGACGTCCGTCTACACCGCTGAGGTCATAACTCATACGGTAATATCTTTCGATATGTCCTGTGCCTTTTGCCCAGTTCGGATCGCAGACTTCTCCTTTGATCTCAGCCCATCCATGACCGCCTGATGAGATAACCTTGGCTTCAAATCCGACTGCGTTAGCCAGGTAAGCAAATGCAGATGCAAAAGCGAAACAGTCGCCATGCCCCCGGTAGAACATATCCTCCGCATAGCTGACATCCCAGTTTGAGTAATAGTAACGGAAATCGTAGTCATTGCCGGTGCCACCGTATCCGTAGCTGACTGCCTTCAGATAACATCTCCATAATTTCTCTGGTTTGTACATATTTCTTTTGGTCACACGACGCATGACCTGGTTAGCTGTGACCATAAGGTTCAGTTTTCTTTTTTCTTCACTGTTATAGCGTGCTTCTCCACTTTTGGTAAGATAAATACCATTTACACGCCGGGAAGTTACCATGGAGGCATAACAGCCGTTGCGGATCTGGAAGAAATAATAATCTCCCTTGATCTTCTGCCAGCCGTTCTGCTGGATTCCCTTTTCATTAAAATAATATTTCTTTCCGCGGATCGTGACAAGTCCCTTTACAGTATGTCCGTTTTCATCATAGTAATAAATGTTTCCGCTGGGTTTGTGGTCAAATTTGTTACGTTTTTTTGATGCTGCGGATACTGAAGCTGAAAATAAAAAAGAGCAACAGATAGCAATAAGAATTGCTGAGATAGAAAATACTTTTAATTTTTTCATAGAGCACCTCCGTTCTTTATGAGCAGATACTTATTTCTGATAAATAATGTACAATGAAGAAATTATCTGCTCTAATCATAAGATATATTTTATTATATAAGACAATTTAACTGTGCGCAATATTAAATTAAGGAGAAAAAGCGTTACTGTTCACACGCCACTATCCCGCGAGGTGTTTTGGCATGAATATGCCAAAATCCCGAGACATACAAGCCAAAATTCCATTGCCGCAGGCAATCTGGAATGAATTTTGGCTACGTTACTGTGAACGGAGTGAACAGTAACGAAAAAGCTGAAGAGCGGATTGTTGCGCGGATGTGTTTTGTGGTGTATAATTAAATGCAATAGGCTTGTGAACAGTAGCTCTGTAATTTAAGCAAGGATATAAGGTGAACAATTTTGAAAAAGACGATAGAAGAACTATTAAGTGGAAATTTCAGACATGAACATCCGCAGCTCCTTTTTTCGCAGGACAAAATAGAAGTGACTCTGAAAGCAGGTGATGTGTACAAAGGGGAACTGTATTTTGGAACAGAGGATAATCAGAAAATACGTGGATATATTACATCTTCCAACAGGCGCGTGGTACCGGGAACCGAGAAATTTTCGGGAACTACGGTGAGACTGCAGTATGGAATTGACGGTGCGGGGATGCACCCGGGTGAGAGACATGAGGGATGGCTTTGTTTCACCACAGACATTGGAGAATATAAGCTGCCATTTCTTATTCAGACAGAGAAAGCAGAACTGAAAAGTGCAGCCGGAGATGTACCGGATATGGATACCTTTGTGAATATTGCAAAGGACGATTTTAAAGAAGCATATCGTGTTTTTACAGACCGCAGATTTGAACTTCTGTTAAGAAATGCCGGACAGAAAGAGAAAGCTCTTTATAAGGGACTCTCAAAACAGCCTGTGACATTTCAGCATGTAGAAGAGTTTCTGATCGGAACGGGAAAAAAGGATCCTGTAAAAATTGAACTGAAGGCAGATCAGAACAGCTTTTATGATATCAGTGAATCTGTCCGCGAAACTTTTGCAGTCCAGAGGAGCGGATGGGGACATCTCAGGCTGGAGGTAGAGGCGAAAGGCGATTTTCTGGAAGTTTCCAGGCATGTGGTCACAGATGAGGATTTTATAGGAAGCTATTATCAGGTGGAATATGTAATCCGTAAAGAAAAGCTGAAAAAAGGACGTCAGTTTGGTGAGATCACTGTGAAGAGTCCTTATCAGCAGCTGACTTATCAGATCACTGCATCCATGGAATCGAAAGTGCAGCTCAAAACAGAGATTCATGTGAAACGGCATAAGCTGGAACTGTTACGTGACCTTGCAGAATACTCCTGCAAAAGAATGGACAGTAAGACATGGATCGGCAGCAGCAGATTTGTCCTTAATCAGTTAAGGGAAGAAGGATGTGATTATCCGGAATATCAGATGTATGAAGCATACATTCTTCATATGGAAGAAAAGGATGAGCAGGCAAGAGAAATCCTGAAGAAATTTAAACATCAGAACTTTGTCAGAGAGAATCTGGAACTGGCAGGTGCTTACCTTTATCTCTGCGTTCTTACAGGATTGCACAAAGACAGAGAACAGGCGATAAGACGTCTGTACAATTTCTTTCTGCAGAAGGAAGACAGTTTTCTGTTGTTCAAACTCTGGCTGGAGATGAATCCGGAGGATAAGGGTTCCCCTTCAAGGCTGGTATTATGATGGAGGAACTTTTGAGAAAGGCTGCAGGAGTCCGTTTCTGTATCTGGAAGCATGGAATTATATCAGCAGTGATACAACACTTCTTCACAGAATGAGCAGTTTCTGGACACAGGTATTTTTATTTGCGGGAGAGAAAGGTCTTCTGACAGAAGAGCTGGTGATGAGATTTGCCTATCTTACAGGGTATGAGAGAGAATTTTGTACCAGTATGTACAGAGCACTGGCAATGGGATACGATGCTTTTGAATCCGATGATACGCTGGAAGCAATCTGCAGATATATCATGCTTGGAAATCCGAGAAAACCGGAATATTTCAGATGGTTTTCCCTGGCAGTGGAGAAAGGAATCCGTCTGACAAGGATATATGAATATTATGTGGAAACAATGGATACATCTTATCAGAGAGAACTTCCAAAGCCCCTTCTGATGTATTTTACCTATAATAATACTTCTCTTGCAGATGATAAAAAGGCATTTATTTATGCAAGTATTGTGGGAAACAGAGGCCGTCAGCCACAGACATATGCGGATTACAGGGATCATATGAAGATTTTTGCCATGCGCAAGGCGAAAGAAGGACGGATGAATGAGAATTATGCGGTCCTTTATCAGGAATTTTTAAGCAATCCCAAAACAGAAGGACAGGCAAAACTGCTCGCGCAGAAGCTGTTTACACACAGACTGTACTGTGATGATAAGAAGATACGCTATGTGATCGTGCGCCATGAACAGCTCAGGGAAGAAGAAATTTACCCATGTATCCAGGGCGTAGCTTATCCAAGAATTTATACAGATGATGCGGTGATCCTGTTTCAGGATGGGAAGCAGAGAAGATATGTATCAACAGTAGATTATAATATCAAGAAATTATTCGATGAGCGTGAACTGACAGATAAGGTTCTTGGTTTTCATATTGAAGAGCCGGGACTGGTACTTCACTGCAGTGAGCATACAGAACTGAAACCGGAGAATCTTCAGGCATTCCAGAGGATCCCGGAGTCAGAGGAATTTTCAGATGAATATCAGAAATGTATCAGAGAGAAGCTGCTTTCTTAGTTATTCCGAACACACCAGAGCAGAAGAAGCAGATAATTATCTGAGACAGATGGATTATAAGAAATATGCGGCTGTAGACAGAACAGCTCTTCTGGAAGTACTGATCTCCAGAGGAATGTATCAGCAGGCAATGTCCATTGTTTCCCAATTCGGATATGAAGGAATCCGCATAGAGAGCCAGCTGAAGCTGACCAGCAGAATGCTGACAAGATGTGAGATGGAGGAGGATGACGAATTGCTTGCCCTTGCATCGGATGTATACAGACGCGGAAAATATGATGAAGTGATCCTGAAGTATCTTATGGAATACAGATTTGGTCCTGTAGATGAACTGATATCTGTATGGAAAAGTGCGCAGGGCTTTGAGATGGATACTTATGAACTGGAAGAGAAGCTTCTTGGCCTTCTGATGTTTACTTCTGATTACAGGAAAGAGGGAGAGAAGATCCTGGAGGATTATGTTCATCACAGCGGAAAGGAACGTATTACAGGAGCATATCTTACGCAGACTGCATATGGTGCATTTGTAAAAGAATATCCGATGAGTGTTTTTGTAAGAAGTCTGCTGGAGCGGGCTTATGATGAGAAATGGCCGGTTGATTTTGTATGCAGTCTTGCTCTTCTGGAAGCGTATTCCAAAGAAAAAAAACTGGAGAAAAAACAGCTTTGCAATGCAGAGGAGATTCTTCAGAAATGTGTGAAACAGGGAATGTACTTTGCGTTCTTCGGGAAACTTCCGGTATCTGTCTTAAGTCCCTATCAGCTGGATGATAAAACCTTTGTGGAATACCATGCAGATCCGTCTGCAAAGGTGACACTCTATTATGCACTGGATGCAGGCCTCGGAAATCAGGTGAAATATCAGACAGAGCCTTTGCGTGATTTATATGAAGGTATTTTTGCAAAATCATTTACATTGTTCTACGGGGAGACATTGCGGTATTATTTTGAATCAGTAACAGGAGAGCGGGTAAATCGGACACAGGAGAGGGTACTTACAATGAATAAGATTGAGGGTACACCTGTAAGCAAATATCATATGATCAATCAGATGCTCTCTGCACGCAGACTGGATAAAAAGAAAGAAGTGTTTTCACAGGTGAAGAAGTATCTTCGCCAGGAACAGTATGTGAAGAAGATGTTTGTGATCGAGAAAGAAGAGCAGGAACAGATTGTCCTGAAACCGGGAGGAACAAATGAACGAAATTCGTGATTTGATCGTGGGAATTGATTTTGGCAAAGAGTATTCTCAGATATGCTATTATGACAGAAAAGGAGACGAGGCACGTTCTCTTTCTATGAAAGCGGGTGGAAATCAGTATGAGGCTCCCTGTATTCTGTGCTGGAGACCGGAGCAGAAAGACTATTGCGTAGGACTGGAAGCAGATTACTTTGTCCGGGAAAAGGGCGGAGTCATGATCGATGATGTCTATGGAATCTGTGAAAAAAGTGATTCTGTGCTGGTGGAAGGACAGGAACTTGCACCATGGGAGATCCTGGCTCAGTTTCTGCAGGGAATGCTTAAATTTCTGGGAGTGGCAGAACTGGTCAAAAATACTAAATGTGTGGCGGTGACACTGCCCGGGCTGACGGAAATTCAGGTTGAGAATTTCCAGAAAGCATTTGAAATAATTGGATTTCCACATGAGAAATATATGCTGCTGGATTATGGGGAAAGCTTCTATTATTATGTGCTCTCACAGAAAAGAGAAACCTGGAACCGCAGTGTGGGATGGTATGCCTTTACACCGGAGAACGTGTCTTTTCGCAAGATGACAATGAACGGTGCAACAAAGCCTGTCACTGTAAAACTGGAAGAAGCTGTGGAGACAGAACTTCCCGCTGAGGGACAGGAGAGAGATTCAGAATTCGGTAAGTTTGTCCAGAAAACACTTGGCAGAGATCTGTTTTCCAGCATTCAGATCACAGGAGATGGATTTTCCCAGGACTGGGCTGAACAGTCTGTAAGGTTACTCTGCTATCAGAAAAGAAAGGTTTTTTATGGAAATAATCTTTTTGCAAAGGGTGCCTGCGCTGCAGGAAAAGAGAAAACAGAGAACAAGGCATTAAAGGGATATCGCTTTTTAAGCGATTCTCTGGTTATGGCTGATGTGGGGATGGAAATGAGAGTGATGGGTTCTCCTACCTATTATCCGCTGATCGAGGCAGGAAATAACTGGTATGACAGTAAGGCATCCTGTGAATTTATTCTTGATGATACAGAGGAGCTTGTGTTTATTGTAAGCACGTACCACAGACCGGAGAAAAGAAGGGTAGGAATGATGCTGCCCGGTATTCCGTTGCGCCCGGACAAGACTACCAGATTACGGCTGGAATTACAGTATGTCTCATCTACAGAATGTAAAGTGACGGTTACAGATCTGGGATTCGGAGAAATGTTCCCTTCCAGTGGGAAAACCTGGACAGAGACAGTAGAATGGTAAAGGAGATGGAGCAATGAGCGGATATATTTTATGTCAGACAAAAAAAGCACAGCGTCCTTATTTTATAGAGAATATCAGTATGAATATTTATTCTATAGAAGAACTCTGTTATTATCTGTACCACAATCTTTACCTTGCTGATCATACTGTTTTTAATGAAGAATTATGCAACTGGCTCAGAGATGAGCTTGAACTTGTGCATCTGGCTGCAAAGCTGAAACAGAATCTGGAGAGAAATGTAAGTGTGGAAGAGATGATCTATCCTGGTTTTCAAGGAGATCAATTACCTTACCTATGAGGAGATGAAGGGCTTTAACAGCAGGATTGTGACTTATGGAAAAGAAAAAGCGGCAGTCCGTCAGAAGAGAAAGGGAGATGCACTGACAGAAAACGGAATGTATGTGAACGCCATCCGGGTATACCAGAAACTCCTGGAAAGAGAGGATCTGTCTGAGCAGAGAAAAGGATTCGCAGCTTCAGTGCGCTATAATCTTGGCTGTGCATACAGTTATCTTTTTCAGATGGAAAAAGCACAGGAATGTTTTCTGGAATCATACAGAGAAGCACATTCAAAAGATGCCTTAAAAGCTTATATCATAGCATACAGCAGTGTTCATGATTAAGACAGATTATGATAAGGTTATGGAAGAGCTTGAAGTAGATGAAGAACTGAAGAAAGGTATAAAAGAGAAATCAGGCAGTCTCTGAAAGCTTTTGAGTCTGTACCGGAAGAGATAACAGATGGAAAAAAATCTGGATGCCCTTCTGGAGAGACTTATGAAAGATTATCACAGAAGTACAGGTTCATAACTTACGCTTGACAGAGGCGAAGGTGTGTGATAGGATTAACACATACTTTCACATGGTAGAGTGGCTGTGTGATAAATAACAAAACAGATAAAGAGGAGATATTTATCATGAAAAAGAGATCTTTAGCAGTACTCATGGCAGGAGTTATGGCAGCTTCTATGATGACAGGCGTTGTTTCTGTATATGCAGATGCTGACAGTAAAACATTAACTGTAGGATTCGATGCAGAGTATCCTCCTTTCGGATATAAAGACGATAACGGAGAGTATGTTGGTTTTGACCTTGATCTTGCACAGGAAGTATGTGACAATCTCGGCTGGGAGCTTGTGAAGAAACCGATCAACTGGGATTCCAAGGATATGGAACTGAATTCCGGTTCTATCGACTGTATCTGGAACGGATTTACAATTAACGGACGTGAGGATGACTATACATGGTCAGATCCATATCTGAACAATGAGCAGGTGATGGTTGTTGCAGCCGATTCAGGGATTGAGAAGTTGGATGACCTGGCAGGCAAGAATGTAGTAGTTCAGGCCGCTTCCGCAGCACTGGATGCATTAAACAGTGATGATAATAAGGATCTTACAGCAAGCTTTGCATCACTGACAGAGAATCCTGATTACAATACAGCATTCATGAATCTGGATTCAGGCGCTGCAGATGCTATCGCAGTAGATATCGGTGTTGCCAAATATCAGCTTTCTCAGAGAGAAGAAGGCAAATATGTGATTCTTGACGAGCCAATCCAGAGCGAACAGTATGGAATCGGCTTTAAGAAGGGTAACGATGAGCTGAAAGATACTGTATGGGAAGAAGTTCTGAAACTTTATGATGCAGGTGAAGTTGATAAACTTGCTGAGAAGTATGAAGTAGCAGATATGCTCTGCATTGGAGATGATGAGAAATCTGATGATAAAAAAGATGATGCAGCAGAGGATGATGCTTCCGATGCAGACACAGCAAAAGAAGATACAGCTGATACAGCGAAAGATGCTGAATAGTCAGCCGGAACAAAAACAGTTATGATACAAGAGGACAGATCTGTGCAGGCTGTCCGCATTATAAAGGAATGGAGGGTACATTTTGTGCACCCTCTTTTCTTACTGTACAGGAGAAATTTTTCAGGAGGAAAGCTTATGTCTTTAAGTGTAATGCTGCAGCAGCTTGCCAGTGGTATGGTGGTTTCTGTAGAGATTTTTGTAGTGACATTACTTTTTTCACTTCCGCTGGGACTTCTGATCTGCTTTGGCAGAATGTCTAAGAATCCTGCGATACGTGGAATTGTGTCTGCCTACATATCAGTTATGCGTGGAACCCCGTTAATGCTGCAATTGATGGTTGTGTATTTCGGACCATACTTTATTTTTGGAATCCGTATTTCCATGGGATACAGCCTGATCGCTGTGTTTATTGCATTCAGTATTAACTATGCTGCATATTTTGCGGAGATTTACAGAGGAGGAATCGAATCTATTTCAGCGGGACAGTATGAGGCTGCAAAGATCCTGGGATACAGCAAAGCCCAGACATTTTTCAGGATCATCCTGCCACAGGTGATCAAGAGAATCCTTCCATCTGTGACAAATGAGGTTATCACACTGGTAAAGGATACGTCACTGGCATTTGTTGTTGCTGTTTCAGAGATGTTTACAATTGCAAAACAGATTGCAAGTGCACAGACGACTATGATGCCTTTTGTGATTGCTGCTGTTTTCTATTTTGTGTTCAATCTTCTTGTTGCGATTGTAATGGATAAGATTGAGAAAAAACTGAATTATTATCGCTGACAGGCGGCTGGGGTTATAAAATATTTTTTGACTCTGACATCATTTAATTTAAGAGGAATATTTGCTATGGTATTATTTGAAATGAAAAACATAAAGAAGAGCTTCGGCAGCCTTGAAGTATTAAAAGACATTTCACTTCAGGTAGAGGAGGGTGAGGTTCTTAGTATTATCGGACCTTCCGGTTCCGGTAAATCCACACTTCTCCGCTGTGCCACCGGTCTTGAGACACCGGACAGCGGTGAGATCATCAAGCAGGGGGATGTGGGACTGGTATTTCAGAACTTTAATCTTTTCCCCCATTTTTCCGTACTGAAAAATATCACAGATGCTCCGATCAGAGTGCAGAAGAGAAAGAAAGAAGAGGTTTATGCACAGGCAAGAACTCTGTTAAAGCAGATGGGACTTGCAGACAGAGAGAATGCATATCCGTTTCAGCTTTCCGGCGGCCAACAGCAGCGTGTCTCTATTGCCAGAGCATTATGTATGAATCCGAAGATCCTGTTTTTTGATGAGCCTACTTCTGCCCTTGATCCGGAGCTTACGAGTGAAATTCTTAAGGTAATCAAAGATCTGGCAGCAGAACACATCACTATGGTGATCGTCACTCATGAGATGTCATTTGCAAGAGATATCTCTGATCATATTATTTTTATGGATAAGGGACTGATCGCAGTTGAGGGGAGTCCAAAAGAGGTATTTGAATCAGAACATGCGAGAATGAAAGAATTTCTTGGTAAATTCCATCAGGGATAAAGTTTTTGTGGTTGCTTTTAGAGGAATGATGTTATATAATTTCAACGTACGTGGTTGAGAAAAACGTACGTACAGAAGTGAAATAAAAGGATTAAAAATAATATCCTATAAAAAACAGGAGAGTGAAGATGAGTACAGACAGATATGTAAGTCCTTTATCTAGAACGTTATGCCAGCAAAGAAATGCAGTATATTTTTTCCCCGGATATGAAATTCCGCACATGGAGAAGACTCTGGATCGCACTTGCTGAGACAGAGAAAGAGCTTGGCCTTAATATTACACAGGAGCAGATTGATGAACTGAAGGCACATGCAGAGGATATCAATTATGACGTTGCAAAGGAACGTGAACGTCAAGGTGCGTCATGATGTTATGTCTCACGTATATGCGTAATGGCGTACAGTGCCCGAAAGCAAAAGGAATCATCCATCTGGGAGCAACCTCCTGTTATGTAGGTGATAATACAGACATTATTGTAATGACAGAAGCATTAAAGCTTGTGAAGAAGAAACTGGTCAATGTTATTGCCGAGCTTTCTGCTTTCGCAGATAAATATAAAGATCAGCCTACTCTGGCATTTACACATTTTCAGCCTGCACAGCCTACTACAGTAGGTAAGCGTGCAACACTCTGGACACAGGAATTCCTGCTTGATCTGGAGGATCTGGAGTATGTTCTGGGAACAATGAAGCTTCTGGGATCCAAAGGTACAACCGGAACACAGGCAAGCTTTCTGGAACTGTTTGACGGAGATCAGGAGACTATCGACAAGATTGATCCGATGATCGCAGAGAAGATGGGATTTAAGGAATGCTATCCGGTATCCGGACAGACCTATTCCCGTAAAGTAGATACAAGAGTCCTGAATATTACTTGCAGGATTGCGGCAAGCGCACATAAGATGTCCAATGATATCCGCTTCTGCAGCATCTGAAAGAAGTAGAAGAACCATTTGAAAAATCACAGATTGGTTCCTCTGCGATGGCCTACAAGAGAAATCCGATGAGAAGTGAGCGTATTGCATCTCTTTCCAGATATGTAATGGTGGATGCACTGAATCCGGCAATTACTTCTGCAACACAGTGGTTTGAGAGAACCCTGGATGACTCCGCAAACAAACGACTCAGTATTCCGGAGGGATTCCTGGCAATCGATGGTATCCTGGATCTGTGCCTGAATGTTGTTGACGGACTGGTTGTTTATCCGAAAGTAATCGAGAAACATATGATGGCAGAGCTTCCGTTTATGGCAACAGAAAACATCATGATGGATGCTGTAAAAGCAGGTGGAGACAGACAGGAACTTCATGAGAGAATCCGTGAGCTGTCTATGGAAGCCGGACGCAATGTCAAAGAAAAAGGATTAGACAACAACCTTCTTGAACTGATCGCTGCAGATCCTGCATTCAATCTTTCGCTGGAAGAACTGCAGAAGACGATGGATCCTGCAAAATATGTGGGACGTGCGCCGATTCAGGTTGATGCATATCTGAAGAACGTCGTGAATCCTGTGCTGGAAGCAAATAAGGATATTCTTGGAGTAACAGCAGAGATCAATGTATAAGATTCTGTAACAAATAAAAACATGAAAAAGAAAGTGGAGTTTCAGTGAGCAATGGAACATCACTTTCTTTTCTTGTATATATGATTTATAATAAATCCATATGGAAGTATAAGGGGGAAGAAAGCGGATATATGGAAAAGGCTATGGAAAAGATTAAGAATATGAAGAATGGTACAGCGTCAGAAAAACAATACCGGGTCAGAAGGTGCAGATATACGGATCTGGCAATGGTACTTGTGATCGCAGTTTCCATACAGTGTTTCACGAGGCTGGAATATGCAGGGGAAAGATATATTCAAAGCCGGAACGGGTATAAGATAGCCGGCGGCACAATGGAAGGCTGCGGACAGAAAACTGTAAAAGGATATGTGGAAATAAAGGCATCGTGTGTTTCGAATGCGAAGAATATAATCGAAAATTTGTGCGCTCAGGCAGCGGCACCGAATCGAACAGTTATGAATGTGACCACATCAACAGCTGATGCCGGAAAAGATGACAGCCGAATTACAAAGCTGCCTGCTGCAGAAGAGATGAACACGTCTGCTTCGGAAGATGGATCTGAGATTTTGAAAGCTGAAAAGAATGCGGACGCTGCACTTGTTGCGGCAGATACAACAACTGCGGACGCAGCGGTTGAGAGCGCTGAAGAGGACAGAGCAGCACAGAAGAACAGCAGAGTGGTATGCTGAATCTTGA